>UMFR01028663.1_pt1 | contig 14443 bp, 14 predicted proteins | sample 1965041 | NCBI WGS metagenome assembly UMFR01 (sample SAMEA4836049, study PRJEB28245) | human gut metagenome | biome: gut microbiome; material: fecal sample | place: Denmark | collected 2008
AGACACTTAAGCGCCTGCAGGACCAGAAGGTGGAGACCGGGCATTTCTACATACAGGTCGTGGACTATCTGACAGAGGTGACAAAGGCTTTGTTGCATTGTACGCGTCCGGCGTTCGAGCATATCGACAATCATCACCGCGGATTCACTCAGGAGCAGATTTATGATTTGAAATTGGTGAATGACGGTGTTGACAATATATTCAATAAGGTGAACGAGATGCTTCGCGACAAAGACTTTTCCGACCTCGATGAGGTGCTCGTGATGCGTGACAACTTGTTCACGGTCATAGCAGACGCGATAAAGCACCAGATAAAGCGTCTGAAAGAAGAGCAGACAAGCACGAAGGCGAGTATGCTGTATCTTAACATATTGAACGAGACGAAGACTATGGTGTTGCAGTCGCGTAACTTGATTAAGTCGCAGGCATATTTCTTGTCGCAGATGAATTCTTCGGACAATGTCGTGGCAGGTACTGCCAAGAATAGTCAGGATTGAATGTGAGTTTATAAAGGAGCCCGGCGCGGATAAATTTGTGCCGGGCTTCTTTTTTGCGGTAAACGTTTGTTAATGATTGTTGGGTTTATATTTGATTGTAAATTAGGATTATATCACGCCGGTTAATTATTGTGAATTTGTAAAATTATTATGGCGTTTAATTTGGATTTGATAAATTTAAGGGGTAGATTTGTTAAATCTAAAATTAAGTGTTATGAGTACATCCAATTTTCAAAAGCGTTTGCTGGGCATGCAGGATAATTTATTGTCGTTTGCCATGAAACTTACCGCAAATTATGACGATGCCCACGACTTGCTGCAGGATACTACCTGCAAGGCGTTGGTCAACGAGAGCAAGTATGTTGACGATTCCAATTTCAGAAGTTGGATATTCACCATAATGCGCAATATTTTCATCAATAATTATCGCCGTATCGTGCGTACGCAGACGGTTGTCGATAAAAGCGATAATTTTTATCAATTGAATCTTCCGCAAGTAGAGACACCGGAAACTCCGGAGAACCATTGCGCGTTGTCGGAAGTGTCGGAAGTAGTGGAAGCGTTGCCGGAGGAATACCGCCGTCCGTTCACGATGCACGTCGACGGTTATAAGTATCAGGAAATAGCCGATGCTATGGAAATTCCTATCGGAACGGTCAAGAGCCGTCTGTTTTTTGCGAAGCGTAAGCTCCAGTCGCAGCTCAAGGACTACCGTTACTAAGCTGTTAAGGACTTTGGATCCGAGACCCGGTCAGTGTGTTGGTCTATGCGCTGATTGGCAAAAACCGCTAATAATTCTCTGTATGATATCCAACAATTAGAGTGTTGCAGCATGAAGAATAATCTATTAGGGGCAATGTTATTATTGCTTGTCAATTTTAACTTATTCCCGGGAGGTAAAGCTTCCCCTCATTTCAATCAGATTCATGTTGTTGAGATGTCGGTAGATCTTAAGGATAAATGGTTGGCGCAGGATTTTGCCGGTGTTGTGTCTTTAGGGGAGAAAATCGCTGGTATTTTGGAGCAAGAGGGTGAAGCTGGCGGATTATATAGGGCATTATATGTGCCGGTTATGCAATGTGTTGCTGGCGCGGAATTTTATATGGGCAACTATGCTAAGGCTTTAGAAGCTGCTTTGAAAGCGTATGAAACGGCAAAAGAGAACCGTGATGAATGCTATGTGGAACTATGCTTCGATATTGCAAATTTCAATGCTTGCCTTAGCGACTATGCAAGTGCTGTGGAGTTTTCCATTGAAGGGTTGGAGGCTTACAGCACATCATTTGGGGAGGATTCCATATATGCTGGGCATTTGAATGATTTGTCGTATTACTATGCGTCATTGGGGAATTACAGGGAAGCAATAGCAGTCGTGGAAAACGCCATAGAAATTAGCAAAGAAAATAATGGAAGCGTGGACGGCTATATAGAAATGCTAAATTCAATGGCCGCATTCTATTCAGCCGCCGGTAGTGTATGGAAAGCGGTAGAGATTGGAGAAAAGGTTGCCGATACCATCTTGACGAATTATGGTAAAAATGACAGCTATGCCAATTCTCTGAACAATTTGGCATTGTATTATGCAAACGCAGGTGATTATGAAAAATCAATCGAGTTGTGCGAAACATCAGTCGGGTTGCTGCGTTCGGAAAGCAATCTGTATTATGCTGTTTCGGTAAGTACCCTTTCCAGTCTATATGCATACGTAGGGCGATATTCCGATGCTATAAAAATGTCGGACATATCATCGAAAATATATATTGCCCTTTATGGGAAAAGACATCCTTTCTATGCCAAGTCAATCAATATGGAAGCCAGTTATTATGCGTTATCGGGGGACTATTCAACAGCAAAGAGACTTATGGAAGAAGTGCTGGGCATATATGAAAGCTTGTTTGGAAAATCAGATATATACTATGCTTCGGCCTTGCAAGAATACTCAAACTACTGCATTATGTCGTCGGATTTTTCCGAAGCTGGTAAAACAGCAATGGGAGCCGCTTCTATCACAAACGGTATTGTGTTAGACAGGTTCAATAACTTGACAAGTATCGAGCGGCGTGATTTTTGGAATGGTTGCAGGGGGTGGTATGAGGAGATATTGCCTTTTGTCGCATATAAAGTCAGGTCGGATTCGCTGATATGCTCGATGTACGACGGTGCGTTGCTCAGCAAAGGCATATTGCTTAATAGCGAGATGGAGATGAGGGATTTGCTCTTGGAAAGCGGCGATACGGCCGTGGTAAGCCTTTATGAGCAGATGCGCATTAACCGTAGTATGGCCTGCAGGCAGCGGGAAGATTTGGCCGGGCTTGCCGCTATGGATGATTCTGTAAGAATGGCTGTCAGGCAACGTGCCGATTCGCTGGAACGCGTGGCTGACCGTCGGGAACGCGAGTTGGTGGAGCGGAGCAAGGTGTTCGGCGACTACATGCGCAATCTTTCCATCAGTTGGCGTGATGTCCAAAAGATGCTTGGCAAGGACGAAATTGCCATTGAATTCTTGGAAGTTCCGGTGGCGGATGATTCAGTCGTGTATGCCGCTTTGACTTTAAAGTACGATTATGACTGTCCGCATTTCATTGAATTGTTCGATGGCCGGATGTTGACGGAGCTTGACAAAAGCTTGTATTTTTCCTCTCCTGCCTTATATGATATGGCGTGGAAGCCGATTGAGAAAGAAATGGAAAATGTCAGGGCTGTATATTTTTCTCCAGCAGGTGAACTGCACCGTATCGCGGTGGAATATGCTCCTGTCGCCGACGGCGAGTTTATCTGCGACAGATATGATTTGTACCGGTTGTCATCGACGCGGCAGCTTGTGGCATATACTGGAATAGCGGAAACTGTGCGGGACGGAAATACGGCTGTGCTGTATGGCGGTTTGGATTATGATGCAGCCCCGTCGGATATAGTTGCCGATGGTAATCGGCATACCGGTAAAAGTGAGCGTGGCACACACGATTTTTACCCTGCAATTCCCGCAGACTCGCTTATCGCCCGCGGACCGGTGGCAAGTCTTCCTGCAACGAGATTGGAAGTGGACAGTATTAATAGGATTATGGAAAATAGCCATTGGGATGTCAGGACATTTACAGGCTCTTTGGGGACGGAAGCGTCGTTCAAGGCTCTGTCTGGGCAACTGAAAAGCGTCATCCACGTGGCAACTCACGGCTTTTATGGCAAGGACGATAGGGAAAACATCATAATGCCGGAGATATTTAGCTATGGAAACCGTTATGTGGAGGATAAAGCTATGGCACGTTCGGGATTACTTTTCGCAGGAGCGGCCAATGCGTGGCAGATGCCCGACACGGTAGACAATGGGATACTGACGGCACAGGAGGTGTCGGCATTGGATTTGCGTGGATTGGATTTGTGTGTGCTTTCTGCGTGCGAGACCGGATTGGGCGAGATTTCGGGAGATGGTGTGTTCGGCCTGCAAAGAGGTTTCAAGAAAGCTGGTGCTAAAACACTTTTGATAAGTCTCAACCGTGTGTATGACGAGGCTACAGGCTTGCTGATGACGGAGTTTTACCGGAATTATTTATCTGGTATGTCGAAAGTCGAATCATTGAAATCCGCGCAACAATATTTGCGGGACTATGAGAGGACCATGACAAATAGTGCGGCTAATGCCGCTGTTTTTATATCAAAATCCAGGCAACAGGCAATGGGTCGAAAGAAGGTGAAACCTTTTACCGACCCTGTTTATTGGGCGCAGTTCATTCTTGTCGACGCGTTATAGTTAGTCAGGATTGTCGAAAGGGTATTTGCGGCGCGGGTTGCGCGGGAACCAGCCTTTGCGCACGCGCTCCTGCTGCTGGAAAATCTCGCCTATTCCCCACAGTGCGGAGAATCCCGTGACTCCGAGGATAATCGACCAGAACAGGCTGTCGACATACCAAGCAAAAAATTCACACAAGAGGCCTGCTATCAAGAACACTCTCCATATTTTCACGCCGAAGTAATATTCTCCTTTGATTACAAGGGGATGGAATATCCCTATTATCAGGAATGTGCAAAGCCCGATGGCTATGCCTGTCAGATTATGCGTTTCGAGAAATTCTATCATAGTGTAGTGGTAAGATATGGGTTGATGAACGCTTTGTATAAAATCTGCGCAAGCAGATAAAGAATCACTATGTTATATAGGTAACGGTTGTTGAACCGGATTGTCCGCTGGTTGCGCCAAAGTGTGTATAGCGAAACTGCGATGCAGCATAGCAGCGATATGTTCCATACGGACCATTCTTGTGTATGTGTCATAGCCATGCCTGTAAAGCTGGTGGAAATGCCTGAATTGGCGGCGATGAACATTAAGGCGAGCAGTGCTATAAGTGCTGCGAAAATGCCGCCTGTTATGCGCCATGTGACGGAGTGGTTGTGTATTTGCGACAGCAGGAAACTGCTTATTATCGGCATATTGAAATATATCGAGGCAAGCAGCATCACCAATGAAAGACGGTTGACGGCTATCAAGGTGGGGATGGATATTATGAATACCAATACACCGAACTGTTTGAAAAGCGACAGTGCGAGGAACTTGTTGCGCAGCCACGACGGGTTACATACAATCCACCCTAAAGCTACTATTATAGGCACTGACCATGGGAATATGGAAAAGACTGTATGCCCTATGAAAGAGTGGAGTTTGCCGTATTCTTCCAAGGGGCAGGTAGCTTGCCTGATGCCCAGCACGTTGTCGGCTGATTGCCTGTCGTTGGTGATGAACAGGACAATCATGTAGGCTATTATTGTGGCGGCGGCAATCATCAGGAAAATTTTTATTGCTCTTGAGAATTTCCTGTTTTCTTGCAGCAGGAGGAAGATAATGCCTATAGCGAAAATCGTGACCGGGGCTATGAGCCCTATGAATATTGCCGAGCAGGCTGTGGCTGCTATCAGCCACCATCCTTTTTCGCCTGACGGCTGTTTTATCCAGTGATAGAGTGCCGATAAAGAAAAAATGAAAAACAGTGCCATTATCGTTACTGCATTTGCATGGTAGGCGAGCGTGCTTACCGTGTAGCTTGAAAGGAATAGCAGGGCGGCGAGGAACGCCTTGTTGAGTGTTTCGTTTTTCCCCCGGAACTGAAATAGTCCTAATGTCAGCAACGTTATTATGACGGCCGACGGAAGCCTTACGGCCAACGTATCGGGCAAATATAGCGAGTTCTGGATGAGAGAGACCAAATAGGCATAGAAATTGCCCGGGAAATCAGTCCCGTAGCCGTCGAACACGCTGTTTACTCCCGACGATGAGAATTGTCTCGACAGGTCGGCTATGAGCAGCTCGTCGGGCTGGAGGCCGACACGGCCTAATGCCGGGAAAATCACGGCTATGGTGGTGGCCAGTAGCAGTGCAAGCAGGGAATATTGTGCTTTTACTTGCTGCATTTTTCTGATTTCGTCTTGAATGTGATGAAGCGGTTATAGCAGTAGTTGGCCAATGTGTAGACAACCATACTGATGCACATTGCGATATTTTCGCCCGTATTTTTCATAGGCAGCCATGCTATTTCCATGTCTTTTAAGTCCGTATGGGAGAGCAGGTAGTTGAAAAGCGCGAATTGCAGCCCGAAGCAAATGAGAAAACCTATGCAGAACAATACGGCTTCTTTTTTCCAGTCGCTCTTTGTCTTGAACACCCAATTGCGGTTCCACAGGAAACTGTTTATCACACCGAGAACGTATCCTACGGCATTGGCAAAATTCTCCGGCAGGCCGGCAACAGTGTTCAGCAGGTAGAATGCTATGAGTGTGATTAGTGTGTTGCCGGCTCCGATTACGCCGTATTTTATCAGTTGTATTGTTGTCCGTTTAGCTTCGTTCATAGTTCGTTCAATTATTGTGTAATACCGGTATCGACCAGTTGTATTTCACGGCGAGCAGGCGTATCAATATCACAGCTGCCGCACACGTAAGCTGCTGTGCGGCCGGCGATGCGCCTGCCAAAATCATTATCCAGTAAATCAGTCCGCCGGCGATGCAAGCTGTTCCGTAGACATCCTTGCGGAAAATTAGAGGCACTTCGTTGATTAGTATGTCCCTTACCACTCCTCCGAAGGCTCCTGTGATAGTGCCCATCACTACCGCAATCCACATAGGATAGCCGAAAGCTATCGTTTTTTGTATGCCTATCACCACGAACAGGGCGAGTCCGATGGTGTCGAAAAAGAAGAATGTGCTGTTGAGCCTTACGAGCTGCTTGCGGAACAATATCACGTAGGCGAGCGAAATGCCCGTGACGGCGAGATACCATCCGTTTTCCATCCAGAATGGGGTGGTGTCGAGCAATATGTCGCGCAGTGTCCCTCCGCCGATAGCGGTGACAAGTCCCACGATGTATGCGCCGAACCAGTCGAATTTCTTGGCTGCGGCGAGACGTATCCCGCTTATGGCGAAAGCGATTGTTCCTACGATTTCTATTATCAGCAGCAAAGTGGATTCCATTTTGTGCGGATGTTATTTTTGGGTGTCCAGCGGATGCTCTTTGTAATATTTGCAGAATGGCGTGATGCCACATTCCGCGCATTTCGGCTTGCGGGCCGTGCATACATAGCGTCCGTGCAATATCAGCCAGTGGTGGGCTTTCGGGAGAAGTTCCTGAGGGAAATTCTTCACGAGCGTCTTTTCTGTCTCTAACGGCGTTTTGGAGTTGTCGGTTAGCCCTATGCGGTTCGACACACGGAATACGTGGGTGTCGACGGCCATTGCCGGCTTGTCGAAAACTACGGCGAGCATCACGTTGGCAGTCTTCCGTCCCACGCCCGGCAGTTTTATCAGTTCGTCCATTGTCGAAGGCACTTTCCCTCCATATTTCTCAATAAGCATCTTTGCCGCCCCGACCAGCGATTTCGACTTGTTGTTCGGGAAAGTCACGCTCTTGATGTATTCGAAAATTGTCTCAGGGCTTGCAGCGGCCATCGCTTCCGGAGTAGGATAGTCGCGGAACAGGGGCGGCGTGACGATGTTCACGCGTTTGTCGGTGCATTGTGCCGACAAGATGACGGCTACAAGCAACTGAAACGGATTGCCATAATGCAATTCCGTTTCAGCTACCGGCATATTCTTTGTAAACCAGTTGATTATTCCTTCGTACCGTTCTTTTACAGTCATATAATATTGTATGGACGTATGTCTATATAACCAATAACCTTTAAAAAGTCAGTAAGGCCGGGGTAGCTTGTAATCCTTGACCTATAGCCTTTATTAATGTACCGCCTCGAATTCGTCAAGGAACCGCACATCGTTTTCGGAGAACATGCGCAAGTCCTTCACTCTGTATTTCAAGTTGGTGATGCGTTCTATTCCCATGCCGAGCGCATAGCCGGAGTATTTTTTGCTGTCGATTCCGCATGCGTCGAGCACATTGGGGTCGACCATACCGCATCCGAGTATTTCCACCCATCCGGTGTGCTTGCAGAAAGCGCATCCCTTTCCGCCGCAGATATGGCAGGATATGTCCATTTCGGCCGACGGCTCGGTGAATGGGAAGTACGACGGACGGAGGCGTATCTCCGTGCCTTGTCCGAACATCTCGCGTGCAAAGTAGAGCAGCGTCTGTTTCAGGTCGGCGAACGACACGTTCTTGTCTATATAGAGGGCTTCCACCTGATGGAAGAAGCAATGCGCGCGTGCCGAGATGGCTTCGTTTCTGTAAACTCTGCCCGGACAGATGATGCGTATCGGCGGTTCGGTCGAGGTCATGACACGTGATTGCACGGATGATGTATGTGTACGCAGCAGCACGTCAGGATTGCGCTGTATGAAGAATGTGTCCTGCATGTCGCGTGCCGGGTGGTCGGCCGCAAAATTAAGCGACGAGAACACGTGCCAGTCGTCCTCCACTTCCGGTCCTTCGGCAATCGTGAAGCCCAACCGTGAGAATATCGATATGATTTCTTCCCTCACTAAGGATATGGGATGGCGACGGCCTAAGCGCAACGGCGATGCCGAGCGTGTGAGGTCTATTTCGTTTCCGTCGTCTTGCTTGTCTTCTACGGCTTCGCGCAGATTGTTGATTTTCTCTGTGGCAAGGTTTTTAAGCTCGTTCAGCTTTTGCCCGATTTCTTTTTTCTGCTCGTTAGGGACATTTCGGAAATCGTTGAACAAAAGCGAAATCTCGCCTTTCTTGCTCAGATATTTTATGCGCAGGGCTTCCACCTCTTCCTCGTTGGCTGCCGTAAGTGCTTCGATTGCAGCCCTAAGGCTATCTATTTTCTCTAACATTGCTATTTGTTTATTTCAATGTGCAAAGATAGTGAAAGGCGAGAGCAGAAGCAAATGAAAACGGAGTTTTCAGATTCGATTATGCCGAGCCGCCTCCTGTCTTATTTAGAAGATAGTGAAAGTTGAGAGCAATGCAAAGAGCTTGCTGTTGGAGTTCTAATAATTCAGGCCGAACGCCCAAAGGGGGACTACGTTGGCATAGCCGCTTTCTATGTCGTCTTTCACGATGTAGCCTTCTGAGGCGTTCTGTAGTTGTTTCTGCCCTTTTTTACGGCCACCTATTTCAAAAATTTTATTGCCGATTTCAAAATCGGCTGTGGAAGAACTTAGTATTTCGTTCATTACTCTCATTTGGTTCATAAAGAAAGTTTCGCGCACATTGCCGGTATCTGCATTGTCAGGAGCTAACGTGTAAATTAGATTTGTATTGTCGATATAAAGTTTCTCTACTTTACCCAAACTGCGTATGCCGCCTGTGGCATTCCGGAGTTGTGCTATCATACCTACTTTTTCCATATAAGTAAGATAATCTGAAATGTCGTTTCTGCTTATTCCGGTTGCTTCCGCCAATTTTTGCATTACAGGTTTGAAGGGAACGCTTTTTGCGATTACCATCATCAGGCTTTTTAGTTTTCTGCCGATTGATATGTTTGTCCGGAGATATTGCGGAATGTCGGTTTCCATAGTCTGGTTGACGACTTGCATCAGTTCTAACTCGAACTCTTCATCATTCCCGAACGGGTAGTATCCACGTCGGAGATAATCGCGGAAAAGCGGAAGGGGATGGTCAATTCCCGGGAGTGATACTTTATTCGATAGAATTTGGTCGATATTATAGGCAGGTACTTTTATATTATGGAAAAGATGCAGGTATTCGCGGAATGAAAGCCCTTGCATTTCATATACAGGCATACGGCGGCTGAGGTCGGCAAGACCTTTGTTGATGTCGAGGATTGATGAGCCTGATACGACGATTTGCAAATCGTCGAAGCTGTCATAGATTTGTTTCAATTCTCTTGACCAGTCGTTGTATTTGTGAATTTCATCGATGAACAGATGCTTCCCTCCCATTTTGGCAAAATAGTCAGCCAGTTCCACGAGCTTGTGTCTTGAAAAATATAGATGGTCGGCGGATACGTATAAAGTGTCAGCTGTATCGAGATTTAATTTGATGTATTGCAGTAGCATTGTCGATTTTCCTACGCCGCGTGGTCCCACAATGGCGAAAAACCGTCCGTTCCATTTGATTTGATGATATTTATACCGCAGGAATGTTGTCGGCGTTTTGCTCAATTTTCGGTTGAAAAATTCATATAAATCGTTCATATCAGTGTTTGTTTTGTGCAAATATAATTAATTTGCACGTATTTGGTGCAGGAAACTGGCAAAATTGCACAAGTTCTGTGCAATATGCGGCGGATTTTGCACTTTTCTGGTGCAATTTAGGGAGAAATGCGTATGAGTGCTGGTGTAAAATTGTGGAATAGGACGTGTTTTTATAACTTTGGGGATATTTTTGACGAAATGGGTGAAACGGCTATAACGTTATTGGAATTCAACCGCAGGGTGAACCGCTTGTTGCACGATGCTTCGGTGCAACGGTGCTGGGTAGTTGCTGAGACGAGCGATGTGATGGTGCGCAACCATTGCTATATGGAGCTTGTGCAGAAAAATCCTGACAGCGGCCTTACGGAGGCCAAGGCGAGGGCTATAATATGGGCAAGCCGTTTCGCGGTGTTGCGCCATACTTTCGAGGCTGCAACCGGACAGGCTTTCGGCAACGGGCTGAAGGTGATGGTTGAGGTGAGCGCGAACTTCCATGAGCAGTTCGGCTATTCGCTTGTGATAACCGACATCAATCCGACATACACTCTCGGCGATATGGCAAGGCAGCGTATGGAGATAATCAACCGTTTGAAGCGCGAGGGAATCATTAATCTTAATAAGGAATTGGCGATGCCTCCGGTGCCGCAGCGCATAGCCGTGATTTCGGCCGGTACGGCTGCCGGGTACGGCGATTTTATGGATCAGTTGCATGGCAATCAGGCGGGATTGAAATTCTATACGTGCCTTTTTCCGGCCGCTATGCAGGGGGCGACTACTGCTGTGTCCATAATTGCGGCGTTGAACAGGATATACGCGAATGCCGGTTTGTTCGACTGTGTGGTGATTATCCGTGGCGGCGGGGCTACTTCGGAGCTTAACGCTTTTGACAATTATGAGCTGGCTGCCAATGTGGCGCAATTTCCGTTGCCGGTTATTGTCGGCATAGGGCACGACCGCGACACCACGGTGCTCGACGAGGTGGCTAACGTGAGGGTCAAGACTCCGACTGCGGCGGCGGAATGGCTTGTCGGCAGGGCGCAGTCGGCATTGGACGCTTTGAACGCCGTTTCCGACATGATTGCCGATATGGCATCGGAGATGATTGCGTCGGCGCGCCAGCAGTTGGCTTATTATACTGGTACCATACCGTTGGTGGCCGGTAACGTGATTGTCCGTAATAAGTCATTGTTGCAGAATTATGTGAATGCCATTCCGCTCCGTGCGCATACGAGGGTGGAATCGGCCAGCAAGGATTTGAAATCATGGGGAGAACGTGTTTCGGTTGCCGCGGGGCAGTGCATGCTTCGTGAACGTATGCGTGTGCAGGCGCTTGAGAAGCAGGTTGAGCTGTTGTCGCCAGAAAGGGTGCTGCGGCGCGGTTATTCGTTGACCGTGGCTAACGGCCGGGTTGTGACGGATGCTTCTTCTCTCTCAAAAGGCGACGTGATTGAAACCCGCTTTGCTTCGGGCAAAGTCGTATCTGAAGTGAAATAAGTTAATGCAATTATATTATGGAAAATCAGGAATTGGAAAAAATGACATATTCTCAGGCGATTGCCGAGTTGGAAACGATAGTGAAAGAGATGCAGGGCGAGAATTGCAGCATCGACAATCTGTCGAAATACACGTCGCGCTCTCTCGAACTTTTGAAAATATGCAAGGCAAAACTCCTTACTACCGACGAGGAATTGAAGAAAATCCTTGCCGAGTTGGAGTCATAGGTCTTATTGTTAGATATTTCGCTTAAATCGGCTTAGAGGTCGGTGTTGCTGATATAGCCGTTCATAATGGCGTAGACGCTGAGGCCTGAGACGCTTTTTATTCCGAGCTTGGCGGTGATGTTCTTGCGGTGGGTCAATACGGTATTCACGCTGATATTGAGATTGTCGGCAATCTCTTTGTTGGTGTGCCCGCTTGCCACTTGAGCCAGTACGTCGATTTCCCGCTGCGACAGTTCGTTGCCTGTGTTCGATGTGTCGTGGGCTTGGCTGATGGCTTCCGTGAGCCGTGCTATCAAAGTGGCCTCGTCAGCGTAGCGGTCGAGCAGCATTCCGTTGCTGTCGTCGCAGATGCTCGTGGAGGCTATTATCAGAGTGCGGCTGCGGCGCGGGATGAAGAATCCCGGGTTTGCAGTGAAGCATTCGCTGTCGGTTATTATGAGGTCGGCATTTGCGAGGTCTGATGTCTCTTTCCCGCTTGACGGACAGAAAACCGAGACCTTGATGTCGAATAGATTGCGTATCAGGTGCTTCAGCCCGATGGCAAGCATCGTGTCGCGTGTCGTTACGGCTATGTTGACGGTTTGCATTTCCGTAATGTTTTTAGTTGTTTGACGATGCCTTTTTCAACGCCACGGCGAGCGGGTAGAGTATGTGGTTGCGTATGCGGTTGTTCTGGCGTATGTCTTTTTCAAAACTTATTATTGCGAACAACACGGCTTGGCAAAGGTTGCGGTCGTAGTCGCCACGCAGATGTATGACGAACATATTTTTCAAATCGCTCAATTTATCCTCGATTGAGTCGGCCACGCGGCGGGCATCCGATGCCTCTACTGTCAGTTGGCCGGGTGCTACTCCCTTTTCGTGGCGCAATATTTCCGCGAACCAATGACGGTTGTCATTGTCGATGCGTTTGTGCATCTCATCCTTTACTTCATTGTAGAGGTTGAGAAGCAATGGCAGGTTGTTGTTTTTGTCGCTGTGGTCGATGAGTGCCTTGAAATGGCGCTCTATGTTCGGGAGCTGGTACCTCAGATATGATTGGTTGGTTTTTTCCAAATATCCGATTATCTCTTGTGCGCCGAACGAGTCGAAGCCGTTTTCCGGGAAAAAGGACTCGTAGATATAGGCATTCAGTATCGTCAGGAAGAAATTAGTGTCGATTCCTTTCTGACGGCATATTTCTTTTACGCTTTTGTCGCCTACGCCGAGAGCTATGCCGAAGCGGTTGATGACGGTGATTACCGACGGCTCGTCGAGTATCACGTCGCATAGTTTCGTTTCAGATGTCACTAATGCCATACCGTTATTATTTATGCCTTCAAAGGGCGGATTATTTCTTCGTCGGTTATTATCATATCCATCGTGATGTCGTGAGGCTCGTGTGGCACTTCATCCACAATTTGGCATTTGAATGCCACTCCGATTTTATGGCATTTTGCGTTGCGCAGCAATCGGTCATAGTATCCTTTCCCCCGCCCGAGGCGGTTGCCATAGCGGTCGAAAGCCACTCCCGGGACTATTGCCGCGTCTATCACTCCGATTCCGGAATCTTTACCCATAGGCTCTTCGATGCCGAACGCCCCGGTGGAAATATTGCTGCCTGTAAATTCCACGACTTCCAAATCGTCGCCCGCCACACGTGGCAGGAATGTCCGCAAGCCTTTTTCTCGGAATGCCTCTATTATGCCGCGTGTCGGAAGCTCGTCGGGCAATGCGTGGTAGAGCAGGATGTTGCGGCAGTTTGCTATTTCATCGCATTGTAGCAGCAATGTGAGGACGCTTGCGGCTGCTTTCTTCCGGTAAGAGTCGTCGAGCGACTTTTTAAGAGCCTTCACATTGCGGCGTATTTCGTTTTTCGATGCCGTCATTTCTTAGCGTTTTGACGGTGCAGCTCTATCGTTACGGGAAACCGTCCCTCTCCTTCGTTAAGAGCTTTTAGCGCGGCTTGCACGGCTTTGTCGCTCTTGTTGGCGAATTCGTATTGCGCCTCCATGCCGAGAATGTCGCGGACAATCAACGCTTTCAGTTGACGTGCGAGAAGTTGTCGCGACTGGCTGATGTAATACCAGCGTACGGGCACGCCGTTGTCTTTTGCGTACATGACGAAATCGTATGTCAAGGCATCGTCCGACGGAAGCATGCGCAACAGATGTTTCAAATCCTTTGCTTTATTGAGCTGCTGGCGGTTGATGTCGGTGTATTTGAACGCAAAACTGTGTAGCAGGCCTTTGTTGAACACGGCGACATAGTAGCTCGATATGCCGGAAGTGTCGTTAGGCACGAATATGTCGGGGATTATGCCTCCTCCGCCGTATACGGTGCGGCCGTTCATAGTCTTGTAAGTTTTGCTTTTGTCTATACGGATGCTGTCGGCATTATAAAGCTCGCCATGCTCATAGCGGTTGTATACTTCGAGGCTGTACGACTCCTCGTCGCCTTTCTTGTAGTCTTTTTGCACGCAGCGTCCGGAAGGCGTATAGTATCGTGCCGTAGTCAGGCGTATCGCGCTGCTGTCGGGCAGGTAGGTCTGTTTTTGTACCAATCCTTTCCCGAACGAGCGGCGGCCGATGATTATGCCGCGGTCGTTGTCCTGTATCGCTCCGGCGAATATCTCGCTTGCGCTTGCTGAATATTCGTCGATTATTACAGCTACCTGAGCGTCGT
>UMFR01054253.1_pt1 | contig 14420 bp, 10 predicted proteins | sample 1965041 | NCBI WGS metagenome assembly UMFR01 (sample SAMEA4836049, study PRJEB28245) | human gut metagenome | biome: gut microbiome; material: fecal sample | place: Denmark | collected 2008
TGAGACCCACGTCATTGAAGTTGATTCAGTCGACGAAGTGAAAGACATGGGACACGGCGTGAACATGGTGCGCAAAGGCGTTTCGGGCACGACGCAGAACCAACGGTTCGAGTTCGACATGAGCATCAACAACCCGGCACTTACCGCCCAGATACTTGTAGGGGCGGCACGCGCGGCGATGAAGCAGCGTCCCGGAGCCTACACTATGATAGAGATTCCCGTTATCGACCTTCTCGAAGGCGACCGCGAGACCCTCATCCGCCATTTGGTGTAAAGAGTGTTGAAAGTTTAGTGTCGAGGGTTGAGAGTGATTATGCTCCCAACCCTCAATTCTGAATACACAGTTCTAAAGTGTACTGCTGTATTCCGCCACTGCCCGCTTGCGTGGGTTTATGCTTCAATAGACGGCACAGTCCGGTGTAAGTGAAGCCTTAATCCTGCCCGGCTGCAGCCCTTCATCCGTTTTCAAACCGGCACCGGTAACTTCCAATTCAATATACACGAAACCGGTTCCGGATTTTGGAGAATCGTCAGGAGAGAGAGTTTTCTCCGTGCGGTATGAGCAATTTATATTAATGATGCCATTTGCCCTGTGATAAATATTCTCTACAGTCAGCCCCTCGCCTTTCAGCAGCCTCAAAATAGCAGCGCCGCCAAAATTATCGGAGAATTGCCGCTCAGATATGGCTTTCCCGCCATATTCCCTGAACTGATTCCCGTCGAAAAAATAATAGTAATTGTAAAAACACCTTCCCGGTGAGAATGTTTCATCTTCTCCGTCGGCCTTAAAGCTGTCAAATCCTGATTTACTGCACTTTAAGCAATTATCACCTATGCGTTGCATCTCTCCCGGCATTGAGAGCGGAACCAGCCCGTTGTCAGCACATTTCCAGCAAAAAGACTCACCCGACGGACCGCCATACCCGACAGTATAGAACATTATTGCAGGAAAATCAGCAATCTGCATCACCTCCGGAGACACGTAGAAATCGCCATCAAGAGTGTCACATACGGCAACACCATCCTGCGTGCTGTAATACAGATAGTACTGCCCCCATTCCATTTCCCCGTCGCCGCCGGCCACTTCATAAACAAAAGCCACCATTTCCTCTTTGCCGTCCCCGCTGAAGTCACCATACTTCACAATCCACTTATTTTCAGATTCCAAGGCTTTCCGCGGCACAATTTCCTCTATGCGCATCAGATGCTCGCCATAGGTCTTGGGCGCGGCGGCATAGCAACTACACAAAAAAAGCGTACTTAAAAGAAAAATCATTCCTGCTTTCATTCGCATTGGTTAATGTTAAAGCCTGTGTCAATATCATTTGTCGAGGTAGAGGGTGTGGAGAGTGCCTTCATAGTCGCATTCCACGGTATAGAACGTGCTGGACTGCGTCTCGGTAAGCGTACAGGCAAGAATCTTCGCCCCCGGCAACTGCTCTCCGACAGTCTTGACAATATCCTTGGAGACAAGCGCACCGTTCAAAGGGGTGGTAGTGAACAGCCAGCCGCCATCATTGGCAAACACGGCGGTCTTAGCCGCACCGCCAGTGACAAAAGCTATCAGGTACGCGCCATCTTTCACCACGGCGTTGTAGACGACGGCATCCGGATATTTTTCCGACATCGCGGAGGAAACACCGGCATTGGCCGGAGCAGGCAAATATTTAGCCGTCCCGGATTTTGAATTCGTCACGTCGGACTTGCGCACCAAAGTGCCGTCTTCGGCAAAATACAAATCGTAAACCACCTTGTTGCGCTCGACGGTCACGACATACACGGCAGCCAAGCCCTTGCGGTCGGCACGATGCACCCCGACCGTCTCCCAAAGGGAATAAGAGTCGGAAAGCTCGTCCTGCGCCTTTTGCGGCAGTTTTTCACAACACGACCGGCGATACGTCATCACCCAGCCATTATGGTCGAACCACGCCTCGGACGGATTTCCATGGAATGAAAAATAAGCAATCTCGTATCCCGGTTCCGTAGCCCACTTATCGGCACTACAATTCGGGAAAAGCGCTTTGAAAGCACTTTCCGATTTGTAAGAAGCCTCGCCGCTGTCGTCGGCGCATGCCGTAACAGCAACCGCCGCCACAAAAACAAGCAAATATTTCAGGATACGTTTCATAAGCTGCATTTACGTATATAAACGTTCTATTATGGCATTTGTATCTTGTGTTTTGCAAAAATAAATAATTATTTGCAATTAATCAAACAAAGAAACAATTTTTTAATCCGTAATTCAGACTATTTAACACATAATACCCCAAGACGCGCGATGAGGGGTGTGTCGAAACTAAATCGACAGAGTTGAGAGAGATTTTACACTCAACACTAAACATTAAACCCTCAACTTTCAATGCGCAGTCTCCTGCCACAATATCAAATTATCACAAAACGCAACCAATTAGAAGACAGGACAAAAGCAAGAATTTACAGAGAATAATACGCTGACGCTTGCATCCGAATGTTATTTTTCGTAAGTTTGCAATATAGATTCTAAAACTATCCTATAAAACTATGAAAGAGGCGTTGAACATCAACTGGTCAGAATTGTCGTTCGGCTATATGCCTACCGACTACAACGTCCGTTGCTATTACAAAGATGGCGAATGGGGCGAAATTGAAATCACATCTTCCGAACTTATCCCTATGCATATCGCCGCCACCTGCCTGCACTACGGGCAGGAAGCATTCGAAGGCCTGAAGGCATTCCGCGGCAAAGACGGAAAAGTGCGCGTATTCCGTATGGAAGAGAACGCCAAGCGCATAGCCCGCTCCGCCGAGGGAATAATGATGCCGGCGCTCCCGCAGGAGAAATTCGAGGAGATGGTGAAAACCGTGGTACGCCTCAACGAACGCTACATACCGCCCTACGGCAGCGGAGCGTCGCTCTACATCCGCCCGCTGGAAGTAGGCATGTCCCCACAAGTGGGAGTGAAACCCGCCAAAGAATACCTGTTCGTGATATTTGTGTCGCCGGTAGGTCCGTACTTCAAAGGCGGATTCAAGACCACTCCGTACGTCATCACACGCAAATACGACCGCGCCGCGCCGCTCGGCACCGGGACTTACAAAGTGGGCGGCAACTATGCGGCCAGCCTCAAGGCCAACCACGAGGCGCACGCCGCCGGCTATTCGGCAGAGTTCTATCTCGACGCAAAAGAGAAGAAATATATGGACGAATGCGGAGCCGCCAATTTCTTCGGAATCAAAGACAACACATACATCACGCCGCTGTCGACTTCCATACTTCCGTCAATCACCAACAAGAGCCTGATGCAGCTCGCCGAGGATATGGGAATAAAAGTTGAACGCCGCCACATCCCGGAAGAGGAGCTCGCCACCCTCGAAGAGGCAGGGGCATGCGGTACGGCTGCCGTGATAAGCCCGATAGAGCGCATCGACGACCCGGAAAACAACAAAAGCTACGTCATAGCCAAGGACGGCAAGCCGGGCCCGCTGTCGACCAAGCTCTACAACACGCTGCGCGGCATACAGCTCGGCGAGATAGAGGACAAGCACGGATGGAACACTGTAGTGATAGAATGAGCGGACTGAAGGCCAAAGAAATTTTACTGAAATACTACACTGAAGATTCCGACCTTTTCCGACTGCTTTGGCGGCACAGCAACCAAGTGGCGGAAAAAGCCGCAAAAATAGCAGAAAAATGCGTTGTGGGAACTGCAACCGCGGAATTTGTCTATGAAGCTGCACTACTGCACGACATAGGCATTTTCCGCACTTCCGCGCCCAAAATATTCTGCTACGGCACGGAGCCGTATATCCGCCACGGCATAATAGGCGGGGAATTGCTGCGGGCGGAAGGGCTGCCGCGGCACGCCTTGGTGTGCGAACGGCACACCGGAGCGGGGTTATCGCGCGCGGAAATCATAGCGGAAAATCTGCCGCTGCCTCACCGCGACATGCTGCCTGTAAGCCTTGAGGAGAAAATAATCTGCTATGCCGACAAATTTTTCTCGAAATCGTCGCCCGACAAAATCAAGACCATAAAAAGCATACGCCATTCGATGGAGAAATTCGGGACGGAACAACTGCGCCGCTTCAACGAGATGCACGCCATGTTCGGAGACTGAATGCGGCCGCCGTTATTGCGACTGCGTCGCAGGTTAGTGCAGCTGCGCTTGCATAGGTCGGGAAGCGGCTGCACGACAAAGAGCGGAATCCGTTAAGGCTGCACCGTTGCTTTTGCTGACAATGAGAGTTTTTTTGTAACTTTACGGCGGATTTCAAAGATTAGAGATGGACTTAAGGAAACTGATATACGCCGTGCTTGCCGCAGTGATATGGACTGTGCTTTACTCTTGCGCCAGCATAGGCAACCCGGAAGGAGGCCCGCAGGACAAACTGCCACCCATATTCGTGAAAAGCGAGCCCGAGCCCGACGCGCTCAACTTCAACAAAAGCAAGATAGAACTGTCGTTCGACGAAATAGTCACTCTCGACGATCCGTCGAACAAGATAATCGTGTCGCCGGCACAGACCGAAATGCCGAAACTGACGGCAAACGGAAAGAAAGTGACCGTCGAAATCATCGACACCCTCATCCCCAACACCACCTACACGATTGATTTTTCAAATTCCATACAGGACAACAACGAAGGCAACCCGCTGGAAAACTTCGCTTTCGCATTCTCGACAGGCAGCCACATCGACTCGATGCGGGTGGCCGGCATCGTGCTCGACTCGCACACCCTCGAACCGCAACAGGGCGTAGTGGTTGGGCTTCACAGCAACCTTGCCGACTCGGCTTTCCAGAAGATAAAACTCGAGAGGGTGGCGCGCACCAACGACCGCGGGCAATTCATCATCCGCAACATAAAGCCCGGAAAATACCGGCTCTACGCCATCAACGACGCCGACCGCGACTACAAGTTCGCCAACCCGTCGGAAGACATAGCGTTCTACGACTCAATCGTGGTGCCCCGCTGCGAGCGGATACAAGCGGCCGACACGGTGTTCGGGCTTGACGGAAAGACAATCGACACGGTGAAAACGGTGGCAAAAACGATGTATCTGCCAAACGACATATTGCTGAGCATGTTCAACGAGAACTACAAGGCACAATACATGCAGACTTACAGCCGCATCGACTCCACACGCCTGTCGCTCGAATTCGCGGCACCGTCGGACACGCTTCCGTCGCTGCGCATCATCAACAAACAGCCTGAGCCCGAAGACTGGTACACGCTCGAACGGTCGCTGACCAACGACACCCTTACGTACTGGATAAACCGCCCGGAGCTCGTGTCGTCAGACACGCTGCTTGTGGAGCTGAAGTCATTGCGGACCGACACGCTCAACAACCTTGTATGGGGAACCGACACGCTCAACTTCTCGTTCCAACGGCCGAAACCCCAAAAGAAAAAGAAGCGCGACAAGGACGAGGAAGAGACCGACACCGTGGAAATGCGCTTCCTCGACCTCAGAATAACATCAGGAACGACGCAAGAGGTATATGCCCCCGTAGTCATGGAATCGGCCGAGCCGATAGCGTCGCTCGACACGGCCGCCGTACACTTGGAAATGCAGCAGGACACCCTGTGGACTCCTGTCACAGACTTCAAAATCGGATTCCGCGACTCCACCCTCAACCGCAGGCAACTCTCGCTCCGCCACCGCTGGGAGCCGGGGGCTACCTACCGCGTGACAATCGACTCGACAGGCATCACGAGCATCTACGGGCTATTCATAAAGACTTTCAGCTCAGAACTCAATGTGCGCAAGCTCGAGGACTACGGCAACCTGATATTCAACATCCCGGCCGTCAAGGACTCGGCGTTCGTCGAGCTCCTCAACTCAAGCGACAAATTGGTGCTTTCCGTACCGGTAAAAGACCACCGCGCGGAATTCATCAACATGATGCCCGCGAAATACTACGCCCGCATCGTAATCGACCGCAACGGCAACGGCGAATACGACACCGGCAACTACAACGAGAAGCGCCAGCCGGAAGAGACCTACTACTATCCTTCGGCAATCAACCTGAAACGGAACTGGGACGTGGAGCAGACATGGGACATCTATGCGCTGCCCGTCGACATGCAAAAGCCTTACGACATAAAGAAGAACAAGCCGGAACGCAAACGTTGGGAAGAGATAAAGACTCCGGAAAATGAAGACGAAGAAGACGACGGATTCAACGACTTCACCGACCCCAACGACCCTAACCAGCAGTTTTTCAACGACCTTAACGGCTATTATTAAAACAACACCGTCCGCAATGGAAATATTCGGATTCGCTTTTTTCAGAAACGCCCTCATAGGGCTTATGCTCGTGAGCATAGCGTCGGCCATCGTAGGCACCTACGTGGTCACGAGACGGCTGATGTTCGTAACCGGAGGCATCACCCACGCTTGCTTCGGAGGGCTCGGACTGGGCTACTACATCGGGATGAACCCGATAATCGCCGCCGGAGCGTTCGCCATAGCGTCGGCTCTCGGTGTGGAATGGATGTCGGCACGGCGGCACATCCGGGAAGATTCCGCCATTTCCGTGATATGGGCGTTAGGCATGGCCGCCGGAGTAATCTTCATATTCCTCACATCCGGCTATGTCCCTGAGCTCAATTCTTTCCTGTTCGGCAACCTGCTCACAATCTCAAGCGCCGACATCTGGGTTTTCGCCGGATTCCTCGTGTTTTTGCTCACATTCATCACGCTGTTCTACCGCCCGATAACGGTATGCGCCTTCGATGCCGACTACGCGCGCACCATCAACTTGCCGGTACGCCTGATAAACGGCACGATGATGGTGATAGTGTCGGTGTGCGTGGTGCTTACTTTGAAACTGATAGGCATAATGCTCCTCATGTCGCTTTTCGCCATCCCGCAGATGATAGCCGAAGCGTTCACATCCAGATTGAAGCCTATGTTAGCGATAGCCTCGGCGGCAAGCCTTCTATGCTCCGTGGCAGGACTTTTCATTTCCTATTGGAGCAATGTCCCGGCCTCAGCAACCATCGTGGTGACGCTAATCGCGGCATATGCGGCCGCACGCCTTATCCTTTCGTTGAAAAAGAAGAAGCGCCGCAATAAAAGACCGACCAATACGTTATCAATTAAAAGCTGAATAAAGAATTGACCCGCCGCCCGATATACATACTGCTACTCGCCGCCGTGGCTTTCGCGCTATACTCATGCAGCACGAAGAAGAACACGGCAGGCACACGCTTTTTCCAAGCGTTCACTACCCGCTACAATGTATATTTCAACGGAGAGGAGCACTATAAGGAACAGATACAGAAGATGGAGAAAGAATACGAGGACGACTACTCCGACCTCGTCTACATCCATCCCGCCGAAGCCTACGCCGACCCCAAGGCACCGCAGCCGTCGGCCGACTTCGAGCGCACCATCGAAAAGATGGAAAAGGCCATAGCCCTGCACTCCATACAGAAACGCCCGAAAAAGGACCGCGGCAAAATGAAGAATCCCAAATACCGGGAGTTCCTGAAGCGCGGCGAATACAATCCGTTCCTCCACAACGCATGGCGGCTGATGGGAGAAGCACAGTACCTGAAAGGCGATTTCCTCGCCTCGTCGGCAACGTTCATGTACGTCGAGAAGAATTTCACGTGGCTTCCGGAACTCGTGGCGGAGTCAAAGATATGGCAGATAAGAAGCTATTGCGCCTTAGGATGGACAAACGAGGCGGAAAACGTAATCAGCAGGCTCAAGCCGGAAGAGCTGACAAACAAACGGCTGCGCACCATGTACAACACGGCATACGCCGATTTCCTCATAAAAAGCGGCAAGATGAAAGAAGCCGCCCCCTATCTTGAAAAAGCGGTGGAAAACACCGGCGGGATACAAAAGACACGCATGCGCTTCCTGCTCGGACAAGTGTATGCGGCAAACGGCGACAACGGCAACGCCTACAAGATGTTCAAGAACGTGGCAGGAGCGTCGAACGCCAGCTACCGCACGCAATTGAACGCCCGCATCAAGCAGACCGAGGTGTACCAAGGCTCGAACATAGAGCCGGAAGTGAAATCCTTGCAGAAAATGGCGCGGCAGGACCGCAACAAAGACTATCTCGACCAGATTTATTACGCCATAGGCAATCTCTACCTCTCGCGCAACGACACGGCAAAGGCAATAGAGAACTACATCCTCGCCAACGAAAAAAGCACCCGCAACGGCCGTGAGAAAGCCATCAACCAAATTACGCTCGGAGGACTGTATTTCGAGCAGTTCAAATACGACTTGGCACAGCCGTGCTACTCAGAGGCGATACCCCAATTGCCCGACGACTATCCGAACTACGAAATGCTGAAACGCCGTTCCGACGTTCTGGACGAGCTTGCCGTATATTCCCAGAACGTCACGCTTCAGGACTCGCTGCTCGAACTGTCGCGCCTGTCGCCTGAGGAGCAGATGAAAGTGGCGGAACGCCTCGTGGAGGAATTGAAAGAGAAAGAGCGCAAGCAGGCCGAAGAAGCCGCCCGGCAGGAATATATGGCACAGGCCAGCGCAAACGCCTCGCAATTGCAAAGCAACACCACGACATATACGCTCAACACCGACAAATCGTGGTACTTCTACAACACGGCTACAAAAAACGCCGGTAAAACGCAATTCCAGAAACTATGGGGCAGCCGTAAGCTCGAGGACGACTGGCGGCGCATAAACAAGGCGACATTCTCGATGTCGGATTTCGAGGAAACCAATTACGACGAGGAAGAGGAAAAAGTAATGACCGACTCGCTTGGCAATCCGCTGTCGGAAGAACAGATTGCCGAGGTGAAGAAAGCGGAAGAGGAGAAAGCCAAAGAAGCCGACCCCCACTATCCGGAATACTACCTCGTGCAGATACCCAAGACCGACGAGGAAAGGCAGAACGCCGAGAACATCATACAGGAAGGGCTGTTCAACATGGGCATCATCCTTAAAGACAAATTAGAGGACGTGACAGCCGCCGAGAACGCCTTCAACGAACTCGACACACGCTTCCCCGACAACATCTACCGGCTGGACATGTACTACAACATGTACCTGATGTATATCCGCTACGGAATGAACGACAAGGCCGAGGTGTACCGCCAGAAAATACTCGCCGATTTCGCCGACTCGAAATACGGGCTTGCCCTCGCCGACCCGAATTACATACAGAATCTGCGCGACATGGACCGCGTGCAGGAAGAAATGTACGCAAAGACCTACGACGACTACCTCAACAACCGCAACGCCGCCGTGCACGAGAGCTACAACGAGATGATGCGGCGCTACCCGCTGTCGAAAATCATGCCGAAGTTCATGCTGCTGCACGCATTGGCCTACGTCCCTGAAAAGAAATACGACGATTTCCAGAACACCTTGAAGGAACTGCTCGTAAGATACCCGGAAACCGACATCACCCCCCTCGCCTCGTCGATACTGAAAGATATGGCAAAAGGCAGGAAAGTGAACGGAGGCTCGACGAACATGCGCGGAATGATATGGTCGATACGCCTGACAAACGACACCACGGCACAAAGCGGCGAAGGGGGCGTGACGCCTTTCGACCCGTCGCCGGAAGGCGAACACATCTGCCTGCTGACATATCCTACCGACAGCGTATCGTCGAACCGCCTGCTGTTCGACGTGGCACGGCACAACTTCTCGTCGTACACCGTCCGCGACTTCGACATCGAGCGCATGACGTTCGGACAACTCGGCATAATAGCGATAAAAGGATTCACAAGCCTTGCCGACGTGGAGGAGTACAGCAAGCTGCTGTTTGCCGACAAGCAAGTCAGCATTTCCGAAAAAATCCGCCCGGTGTTCATCAGCAAGAAGAATTTCGACATCCTGCTCAACGAAGGCCGCTCGTTCGCCGAATACTTCCAATTCCTCAGCGAACTGTCGGACGATGCCGTCGAGGAAAAAATCGCCGCTGCCGAAGAAGAAATCCTTACGGGAGCGGGCGAATGACCCCTGCCGCATCCGCCCGCAGGCAAGGCGGGGACCAGTGGAATTTCAATCCATATCCAAACCCTGCCGGCACAAGCTATGACGTTTGCGGCAAAATTTCTAATTTTGCAGAAAATTAGGACACTTTTAAATCAATTACATGCTTTCAATAATCGTATGCTCCGTCAGACCGCAGATGCTTGCGGCACTTAAAGAAAACATATACGCCACCATCGGCAACAATGTGGATTACGAGATAATCGATTTCGACAACCGTAAAGACAAGTATTCCATCGCAAAAGTTTACAACCTGTGCGCGTCGCAGGCAAAATACCCCTACCTGCTTTTTATCCACGAAGACGCTTGTTTCCTGAAAAAAGACTGGTTCGGGAAGATATGCGGAAAGCTTTCAGAACCCGGATGCGGAGTGATAGGCTTTGCCGGGAGCAAGGCAAAGACCTGCGTGCCGTCGTCGTGGTGTTCATTGCGGAAGCTCAATGTGACGAACTATTACTACATGTCGGACAAAGGGGAATCCAACCACAGCTGGTCCGGAATGACAAAGGATAAGGAGTTCGAGGAGGTAGTGGTGCTCGACGGTTTTGCCTTGTTCGTGCGTAAGGACGTATGGGAGGAATATCCTTTCGACGAAAGCGTGATAAGAGGATTCCACTGCTACGATTTCGATTTCTCGCTTACTATAAGCAAACGGTACAGGAACTATGTATGCGGAACGGTCGGCATAAAGCACCTCTCGAACGGCAACTTCGACGGACGCTGGTTTGCCGACACCCTATACGCCTTCAACAAAAAATGGTATCGCATGCTTCCGGCGACTTCTTCAGACTTAAAATTGTCGCGCGACGAAATGAAAGAGTTGGAAGAAAAGGAATATTTCAGGCTTTTACGCAGTTACCGCAAACTGCGTCAATACAATTCATGGCGGCATTTCGGTAAGTTCTTGAAATACCCGCTGACTCCAAAACATTTAGGGCACATAATGAAATTCATGGTCCTCCCCAATTCACGTGTATCGGGCATCATCCGGCGGCGGTAGGCCGCAAGCCGGCGCGAAAAAGCCGACACCGCCCGGCGGAAGGCGCTTACATCCTGCCTTCCGGATATGCAAAGCAAACAAAGCATCAGCCTTGACGACTGATGCTTGTCACGTAGCCCATAGGAGAATCGAACTCCTCTTTCAAGAATGAAAATCTTGCGTCCTAGCCGATAGACGAATGGGCCATCCTAAACCGCAGGGATGCCGCGGTTATGCTGCCTGAATCTTGTTTACGTGCTTTGCAAGCTTGCTCTTGAGGTTGGCTGCCTTGTTCTTTGAAATTACATTCTTGCGGGCAAGACGATCCAACATAGAGCTAACCTTATTGTATGCTTCCGCAGCCGCAGCCTTGTCGGCTTTCATTTCACGCAGGCGGCGCACAGCGTTGCGCGCTGTCTTAGCATAATAACGGTTACGCAGACGGCGCGTAGCTGTCTGGCGAACTCTCTTGTCTGAAGATTTATGATTTGGCATTATAAATAACTTTTATAGTTTTATAATTCGTTTAACTGTAGCCCATAGGAGAATCGAACTCCTCTTTCAAGAATGAAAATCTTGCGTCCTAGCCGATAGACGAATGGGCCTCCTGCGCATTTCCGTCGGAAAGCGAGTGCAAAGTTACGCCATAAATCCATATCCGCAAACTTTTTTGTCATTTGCGACCGTATTTTAATAGATTTTAAGAATTCCGCAATGCAAGAATCCGTAATTTTACACCGCAATGTACGAACAGCTGAACGGCGTGGTGCTCCGCACCATAAGCTACAACGACAAAAACGCGATAGTGAGGGTCTACACCGACTCCCGCGGGCTGCTCTCGTTCCTGCTGCCGCAAACGGGCGGAAAAGTAGCGCGGATGCGCCGCGCCCTGTTCCAGCCGCTGTCGCTCGTGGAGATAGAGTCCGACATCACCGCCAACCGCGAAATCTACCGCATCCGCGAGGCGCGCTGCCTCGTGCCGCTGCCGTCGCTCCACTCCCACCCTGTGAAAAACGCCGTCTCACTGTTCATCACCGAGCTGCTCTCGCACGTCATCGTCGAAGAGGAGCCGAACGCCCCGCTCTTCGCCTACATATCGAGCAGCGTGCAGCTGCTCGACCGTCTGGAAAAAGGCATCGCCAATTTCCACATCTGCTTCCTCTACAACCTTGGCATATTCCTCGGCATCGAGCCCGACACGTCGACCTACGTCAAAGGCAGCCGCTTCGACATGCTCAACGGCGTGTTCACCACCGGCATACCTTCGCACAGCCACTTCCTCTGCCCTGAAGAGTCGGAAGCCCTGATGACGCTCTCGCGCATGACATTCGCCAACATGCACCTTTTCCGCTTCAACCGCGACCAGCGCCGCCGCCTGCTCGACCTGACAATAGGCTACTACCGCCTCCACAACTCCGCCGTCGGCGAAATCCGCTCCCTCGACATCCTCACCGCCCTATTCGCCTGAACGACAGGTTATAATCATTTACTACAAAGCGAATAAGAATAAAAGATACCGCAATGTGACATATAGTTGGAATCTATATCTTTACCAGCCCGAGACATTTCCCTATACAATGATTATCTATAGTTATCAGGGAAGAAGGTTTCCCAGTTGGTCAAATCATTCGTATTCTCTATTTTCATAGGAGCGTATTTCCACAACCCTTTGTCTTCAATGATGACTCCGCCTTTCAAATGCAGCCGGGCGTTGGCCTCACTGTTCATGTAGTCTATCAGCGCATTGTGCTTGTTAGGGGCTTCAATATCGCTGCCGACGCTTTTCGTGTCGAACAGGAAGATCTGTCCGTTCTTCATTCTGATTACGAAATCTACGTAAAACAATCCTTGTGTACCGCTCATGGTTGTATAGGGGATGGCGTAATGCTGTTTGCCTTCATCTCCATTTTTATACCACCAGTCGATACTTTCATTATAATCTTCCAAAAACGCCTCAAAATGTTGCTCAGGTGTTGATGTTTTCTTTTGTTGGATAAATGGCATCAGCGCGTGATTCTTTGTTTCGGGTACGACCTGATTGGCAGCCTCGTTATACTCTCTTGATTCCGGTATTTCCCATTGATACGTCTTGAAGGAGCGTTTCTTGGCTTCTTCTCTGCGCTTATTGATTCGTTCTATATATTTGGCAATGGCCCGGCGGAGTATGTCTTCAAATTTGGGGCGGTTGCGGTAATAAAGTATCACTTTGGGTGCCTCTGTTTCGAAGAATCCCAAATATTCTTCCATCAATTGATAGAGATATCCACGCAGGGTGGTTACGCTTATTTTCTCAAATCCTGTCAGAAGTTTCTCACAGAAATCCGTCATCATCTTATTCAGTTCCTCCTGATTGCGGGCGAATTTCTTTATCTTGTTTTCATCAATAAGAGTCGTTCCTGCCTCACCTGTCACTTCCACGTCGCTGACTATTTGTACTTGTATGCCATGGTTGCCGAAGTCGATATGGTCAATCCGTTCTGCCTGTTCACGGTTACGTGCAATGTCTGTCAGGAAGCCAGAATTGTATGCCTCGGCGTTTTTCCCATCGCCATTGTCATCTTCGTCCTCAAACGGCGAGAAGTCAAACTCTTGTTGGATGGGGCACTTGAACCAGCGGCTGTTGAACGCCTCCACCAACACCGGCCAGAAGTCGGGTCCCAGCCGGTTGCGGTCAGCGCTCAAGCGTTCGCTATAAACTGAAAGCAAGGACACGTTTGCCAAGTCTTGACGGCGGTATGCCACAAGCGATTTGGAGATATAGTTCATGTCTTCCGCCACGATTTCAATGCGGTCACGGCTCAGGTTCGTATATACCCAACCGTGGTTCAGCAGCGGATCGGGATAATACTTTTGTTCGGGCATACGCATGATACGCCCCACGGTCTGGACGCCGAAACTGGTGCTCTGTATCTCGCGGAATATCAGCAACACGGCGGCGCGCGGACAGTCCCAGCCCAAGGCAATGGCTTGTTTGAACAGCAATACTTCAGTCATATTATGGTCATTTTCCAGCCCCTCCAAGTTCTGTTTGTCGTTAGAGAGCCAGATGGCCAGCCGTCCGTTATTCGTGGTGATGTCGTGTACGGTTTTCAGTCGGGCTTTCACCATTTCGATGATGCTCCGTTCCTCTTCGTCCAATGTCTCGCTGTTGTCGTTGGGCAACTGTATCAGCAGCAGCGGATTGATGCGCACGCCCAGCCGTTCGTAGGCAGCCTTGATTTCTTCGCGTTTAGCCAATGCCTGTTCCAACAGGTATTCGTTTTCACTAAGTCCGCTTTCCGGGTCACTTACCAACGGATTGATGGTGATGCCGTCCTTAATCATTTCTTCTTTGATGACCTGTTCTCTTGAAACGGCCACCATAGCGTCGGGCATCGTTATCGGTGTGGCCGAGATACGTATCTCCACCTTAGGATTGATGTTCTTCAATACCTTTTCCGACTGTTTGGCCGCACGTCCGCCGAACATG
>UMFR01067592.1_pt1 | contig 14417 bp, 9 predicted proteins | sample 1965041 | NCBI WGS metagenome assembly UMFR01 (sample SAMEA4836049, study PRJEB28245) | human gut metagenome | biome: gut microbiome; material: fecal sample | place: Denmark | collected 2008
CATGATGACGTTCCTCTCTTCGTCAAAGGCACGGAGAATGTTCAACTCCGACTTCCTTGCCTGGATACCGCTCGACTTGCGCGAAAAGGTATATGAAGGCAAATATACCAACGCCCGTTACGTGGTGACCGGCAGGCACGGTGACGACATCTTGCTCCTCTTCTTCATGACAGACGACGGGGCGGAGCACTTCGACAAGTATCTTGAAGACATGAAGGGCATGTTCCGCTTCAAATGACTGGGGCTTTTATTATAGAATGAACATAATGATATATATTAATGACAAGCGGACGTTCTGAATCAATTGCCGTCATGTTGTGTGCAGTTCAGTAGCCGCATCTGAAAGTCCGGAGAGTGTGAGTGGCAGGTTACAAGACCGCTGACACTTTGGTATGAAACCCTGAAGAGCGTACGGTCTGACGACAAGGATATATATAATATGTGAGTGATTTTGTATGTCGGTCAATTTTGAACGGCTGCTTAATATAAGGAATGAAGTGAAATATAAACGTAAAAAACTGACAGAGTATGAAGAACAATGACATTTTACGGCTGGCAGCTTCCGCATGCGTCATGCTGTGTTTGCCTATGCATGTCCTCGGACAAGGTATGGGAGTGGCGTGGGACGTTCTTACAAAAGACGACACTCCGGAATATCTCGACGCATACGATCAGTGGTTCGGAGTGGACAAACCCACATCTTTCCGTCTGGCTCTGCGCTATTACGGCATCACATCCGTCCGTCCCGCGTCCCTGTCTTATCCCCTACCAGTTGACGACAACAGCATATCAGCGTCTGTAAAGATGATGAGATACGATTCGTCCGACGGCGACTTCCAGTTCTGGCTGTCCGCCCCTTCGCGCGACTCGGCAGACCCTGGCTATATGCCGTTTCATGATGAAATGCCGGCACAGCGTCTGTATTACGACTGGAACGACCGCGGACGTTATCTGACGCTGAAGCCCGACACGTCGTTAAGTCTGCAGCCCGCATACGGACACAGGCTCTTCATGAAGGCGGACAATGCCGGAGATGTGCTCACATGGCACGTCAGTCATGCCCGGACGATGTTCAACGCTGACACGGTATGCCTCTATGACATGCCCCGTAAGCGTCTTGAAGGTATGAGGAATGCCAACAGGGTGGACTCACGTTTCACTCATTGCAAGGTGATGATAATACACAAGCATGACCGCTGCTTCATGTACGCCTACTGCCTGTTCACGGACAAGGGTCTTTCCAAGGCAAACAGATATATCGGAAGCCTGAAGGACATCGTGCGCTTTGACGACAACTATGTGCCTACATGGAAGATTCCTGGTGTGAAACAGGCTGAGCGAAGACTGAAGTATCATAAAGAGAAGCTCGCCACCGTGGGGATAGAGTTCGCGATACCGTGCGGATATATGTACTGTCACGAAGGCAGTGTGATGCTCGGAGGTGCGGGCAAGACCCTGTTTCCGCTGAGTGCGGGTGATGTGGACGGTATATGTATGGAGTCGCTTGACGCCAGGGATATGATATATTTCACCTGGAGATTCAAGCCAAAGGACGCGTCTGACAACAGGAACGACCTTACCTACTACAATTACCTGCGCGTTCCGTTCGCCAGATGGTGCACTATACCGGAGTCATTCATTGAAAAGATCGACCTGTCGCTTCCAGACAGAAACGGCTTCAAGGCAATTGACGACATTTCTGTGCGCAAGGCTTTCAACAGCGATACGATACGAGTGTTCGCCGGAAAGACCTCAGACCAGAAACGATTCGTCTTCCGCAGTCTGCATGAGGACGGTGACATGTATCTCGAACTGATGGATGATGATTTCCCCGAGATGGAGATATGGGAGATTGAGAAGAACGGAATCCAGGTCCGCATGTACCGGTTCATGAAGTCCGCGTCCGGAACAGAAGTACTGCCACAGGTTATGTGGTTCATCTGACGCGACCTCACTACACCGTAATGACATTGGGACACATCATGCAGACACCCCTTTCCGACATGCCCCCACCGCAGCCTGACAAAGTAGAGACGCAACATCTTGCGTCTCCCGGGGGAACAATGCGTTTATCATCATCGCAAATTTGCATGATTATATTGCCATGGACTCCTCGTGAGACGCAAGATTTTGCGTCTCTACAAGGCTGCCGCCGTCAATCATCCATAGAAGGAATGCGCTCCATTCACCGCATCCACGGAAAAGTAGAGACGCAACATCTTGCGTCTCCCGGGGGAACAATGCGTTTATCATCATCGTATTATATCATTCGTATATTGCCATGGTTTTCTCGTGAGACGCAAGATTTTGCGTCTCTACATGGCTGCCGCCGTCAATCATCCATAGAAGGAATGCGCTCCATTCACCGCATCCACGGAAAAGTAGAGACGCAACATCTTGCGTCTCCCGATGAACCAATGCATATATTGTCGGTATCATATTCCATATCCGCATCGTGCAATCTTGCGTCTCCCGATGAATCAATGCATTTATCATCGTCATCATACTCCATACATATCACGCTATTTTTACAATATTGTCCTGCGCCAACCGCTTCCCGTTATGCCGCTTGGCGCGCTGTGCGGTGTAAATGCTGGCAGTCGTATAGCGGACATCTTCAATTGAATGATATATGAAATTACGGCACGCACAGCCGGAAAACAAACATAATAAACCATCAAAATAAAACACGCAAATTATGAAAAATCCGATTGTAAACATGTTCGTGGCACACTACCACTTCTGGTTTTTGAAATTCAGAGACAGAGAAAAAGCCTGTCACACGGCTTTGCTGTTCATCGCCCTCATGCTCACCCTCTTTGAGACGACGGTCCTTCTGCTTGTCGGCGGTAGGTTTTTACAGCTCTTCTTGAACATGGGTGCTGCGGTACTCATCCTGGCGTTGGCAGCCAACATGGCGGCTTACTATTTCCTGCTCAGACTGGCTTTCACGCCCGAACGGCTCGAGCTTGAGGCAGGAAAACTCACGAAGGCGGGATATTACACGCACCATGTGACATTCCTCATCATCTGTCATGCCGATTTCATTGTGCTGTTCCGTCTGGTAAGAAACATCTTCTGACGGGAACGGATGCACGATGTCTTGGTGATATGAAATCTTGTCCGTGTGAATAAAAAAGAATGTTTATAAGTAGGAACAAAAAGATGAAGACAGGGGAAAAATGTATATCTTTGTAAAAGATAAGCTGCGCTCGGGAAATGAATGGCTGGCTTTTCGTGTTTTGATGTCAAATATGGCTGCAAGGGATATACCTTAAAATGATAATGATAAGCGGTTGTCGGGTATTTGTTCTTGTTGACCGTTCGTCTGTTAAGGTGCGGCTTGCGGTTGTGGCATACACGTATGCATGTGTCAGATGATAACTGAAAACTTATGATGGAATACAACGGAAAAAGGATAAGAGTGGTGGCGGGAGACATAACACGCCTTGATGTCGACGCCATAGTGAACGCCGCAAACTGTTCGCTGCTCGGAGGCGGAGGTGTGGACGGTGCCATACACAGGGCTGCCGGAAGGGAACTGCTGGAGGAATGCCGCACGCTCGGCGGATGCAGGACGGGCGAGAGTAAGATGACGGGGGCTTACCGCCTGCCGTGCAGGAGGATTATCCACACCGTGGGACCGGTGTGGCGCGGCGGCGGTCACGGTGAGCCGGAGCTGCTGGCTTCGTGTTACGCCACGTCGCTCAGGCTTGCCGCGGAGAGCGGCATGCGCTCCGTAGCCTTTCCGTGCGTCAGTACCGGTGTCTACGGCTATCCGCATGAGGCGGCTGCGAGGATTGCCCTCAATACTGTGACAGAAGCCTTAAGGAGCGGAGCTTATACGGGTGAGGTGATATTCTGCTGTTTTCTTGAAGAGGACGAGATGATTTACAGGAGACTGCTGAAAGAGAACGGATTGTGAGAACGGTGTCTCTCAAAACCTCGTTTCTTATGGCTTTCACGCCGGTTCCGGATGTCGTGTGCCGCGATACGGGCTCTTTGAGGCTGCGGAACGGGCTTTATGAGGTTGCGAAAGAGCCTCTTTGAGTGTCCCGAACAGGCTCTTTGGCAGGCTGGAAAAGGCTCTTTGAGAACGCGGAACGGGCTCTTTCGGACAACGGTGTCCGCACAGGGTGTCTGAGAAGCGTGCGGAACGCCATTGCGGGATGAGGCGTGGCGGCATGGCGTGACATCCTGAGGATGGCGGAAACAACCTTTGTGAGCAGCATAGGCTGATGTGGACGGGGTGAGATTTTATACACTGGTTTTATTCGACAATGTCTTTAGACAATATAAAGACAATGCTCCTGCCATATTACCTAAGTGTCTTGAACGCGGATTTTTAATGATTCCCGTCAGGTGTGATGAAATGAATGATAATTTATAAAATACCATCGTATGAAAAGAAAACTTATTGCCTGCATGGCTCTTTTCCTGTTGTCGGGAGTCACTACTGTAGGAGTGAACGCACAGGAGGGGAAGAAACCTTTCACCCTGCCCACACCGTGGACAGAGGAGGCTGCCGCAGCCGTGACACCGCTTCCCGAATATCCGCGTCCGCAAATGGCGCGCGCGCAGTGGCTCAATCTTAACGGCGAGTGGGACTACATGACCGACCCCTCCGGCGTTTCGCCCGTAAAGGCTTCCGCCCCGCCGTCCTTCGCGTCGGGCGTGCGCAGAATACGGGTGCCGTTCCCGCCTGAGTCGGAACTTTCGGGCATATGCAGGAAGGGCGACTCATGCATGTGGTACCGCCGCAGGTTCACCGTTCCGAAGGAATGGAAGGGCAGGCGCGTGATGCTCAATTTCGGAGCGGTGGACCGTCACTCCATAGTGTTTGTCAACGGCAGGAAGGCAGGCACGCACACGGGAGGGTATGATGCGTTCGGCTTCGACATCACCGACATGCTCAAGTCGGGTGAGAACGTGCTGGTGGTGGGTGCTTACGATCCCAACGACGGACGCGCGGCATGCGGCAAGAACGGTCCGCGCGGCGACTATACCTTCACCTCGGGCATATGGCAGACGGTGTGGCTCGAGCCTGTGGACAGACACCACATCTCCGGTATAAGGCTCATACCCGACGTGCGGAACAGCCGTCTTGAGGTGACGGCATATGCTGACGGCGGACAACTGCAGGTAGTGGCGGTTGCCGGAAGCGGCGGAGAGAAGGTGTCGGAGGCAACGGGCATGGCAGGCAAGACGTTTTTCCTGCCCGTTCCCGATCCGCACCTGTGGAGTCCGGACGATCCGTTTCTTTACGACCTTAAGCTGCAACTGAAGGACAAGCGCGGCAAGGTGGTGGACGAGGTAGGCTCTTACTTCGGCATGCGCTCAGTAGGCATGAGGAAGATAGACGGTGTGATGCGCCCCACTCTCAACGGCGAGTTCGTGTTCCATCTCGGTCTTCTCGACCAGGGCTACTGGCCCGACGGCATCTTCACCGCGCCCACAGACGAGGCTCTGCGCTACGACATAGAGCTGGCTAAGCGTGCCGGATTCAACGTCATACGCAAGCACATAAAGGTCGAGCCGCAGCGTTGGTATTATCATTGCGACCGCCTCGGCGTCATGGTATGGCAGGACATGCCCAACCTGTGGGAACCCGACGGAGCCGACTCTGTGGCAGTGCGCAGGCAGTTCCGTGCCGAGCTGAAGACCATGATAGACCAGCACGTCAGCTCACCGTCCATCGTCATGTGGGTGCCTTTCAACGAGAACTGGGGCGCGTTTGAGGCTACCGACATCACCGCATGGGTGAAAAGCTACGACCCCCACCGCCTCGTCAACGGCATGTCGGGCTACAACTACGCGCCCGGCTACCGCAAGGCTTACGGCGATCCGGGCAACGGCGATTTCGTGGACATGCACCACTACGGCAAGATAGAGCCGGGCTCAATAGCCAAGCCCGACGAAAGGCGCGCCGCCTCACTGGGCGAGTTCGGGGGCAAGGGACTCTTTGTGAGAGGGCATATGTGGCCCGTGCGCAACGATGCCTACGAGATGATGATAAACAGCGGAGTGCTCACCGACACATACGTGATGATGACTACCGAGCTCGAACAGATGGTGAACTACTTCGGACTGAGCACCGCCATATACACTCAGACCACCGATGTGGAACATGAGATAAACGGACTCGTGACTTACGACCGACGGGTGGAGAAGATGAGTCTCGACAAGGTGCGTGAGATAAACACCTCGGTGATTGAGGCTACGAGGAGGAAATAAGAGATAGCCGGGCTTTTTCTCACACTGTGTAAAGAACATCGTGGTGCATCCGGGCTGCGAACGCGGTTCCTGACACGATGTTCTTTAATCAGAATCAGCCATCAGAACGCTGATTCCAAATTTAAGATTTATTGTCTGTTCTTAATCCTTCTTCCGCACTTCTGACGTCATCTTGTGTGCTGTTAAGTACTGCGTTTCAATGTATCATCGGTCGTTCAGTCTGTCACACGCCATCTCATGACTTTGGAACGCAGCCCTGGACAGCACGCAAGAGGACGGCAAAGATATGGACGACATGTGAGTATTATTATGATGTCGGTTATTTTTGAAAAGCTGTTTATATATATAATAATACATTACTGTATGTCTGTGAAGATATTATATATTTCCTTCATTGGACGAAAATATACTCGAAAGCCATCTTGCATAAAGAATATTTACATACCTTTGTTTTCGTTAATGATGACGGTTACCGTCGGTTGTTCTTCGTGTTTAAACACTATAAGGCAGCAACACGTTTTGTTAATCATCATAATTATGTGCTTCGGCAATACGCCGGCAATACGTTACACTAAGAATTTATGGAAGAGTTTTTTAACCTCAACAATGAGATTGTCATTTATCGGAGCGAGGACGGCAAGACCAGACTTGATGTCAAGCTGGAAGGTGATACCGTTTGGCTGTCACAGCAACAGATGAGTGAGCTGTTTGAGAAAGACAGAACCGTTATAGGACGTCATATCAGAAACATCTTCAAGGAGGGTGAATTGCAAGAGTCCTTGGTATGTGCAAAATTTGCACATACCAAGGATTACGGTCGTAGAAAAGGATTTACACAAGAAGCAACAACAACGTTGTACAATCTTGATGTTATCATTTCTGTGGGTTACCGCGTCAAGAGTAAACGAGGGGTAAAGTTCCGTCAATGGGCAAGCTCTGTCTTGAAGCAGTATCTCATCAAAGGTTATGCCGTGAACGAAAGCATGCGCAAGAAACAGGTTGCGGAGCTGCGGCAGCTGGTTCAGATGCTTGGAAGAACTCTCCGGCACTCTCCCGACCCGTTGAAGGAGGAACAGAGCGCGCTTGTAGATGTGGTTGTGGACTATACCTACGCCCTCGACACCTTGGACGATTACGACTATCAGCGGCTGGGCATTAGGAACATTACCGCCCACGGTGCTTTTCGCGCCACTTACGAGGGTGCCATGCAGGAGATAAGACAGCTTCGTGAGAAGTTCGGAGGGTCTGCTCTTTTCGGCAACGAGAAGGACGATTCGTTCAGAAGTTCCATCGGACAGATATATCAGACGTTTGACGGCATGGAGCTGTATCCGTCTGTTGAGGAGAAGGCGGCTATGCTTCTGTATCTTGTTGTTAAGAACCATTCGTTCTCAGACGGCAACAAACGCATAGCGGCTACCTTGTTCCTGTGGTTCATGAACAACAACGGCATACTCTACCGTGAGGATGGCACCAAGAGGATTGCGGACAATACGCTGGTCGCCATAACGCTTATGATAGCCGAGAGCCGCACGGAAGAGAAAGACGTCATGGTGAGTGTGGTGGTGAATCTTATCAATAAAAGCAACTGACAACGTTGTTCCGACGGAGCGAGAGCGGTAATTCAGATGTACAGCCAAACCGTTCTTCCGCCTGCCGCTAATGTGTGTGCGTCTTCGTGATGGAACATACAGGGAATATTCGGACAGGCTTCGGGTTGTTGACACCGTATTCGGGAAACCGCCTGACAGGGAATTTTTGACCCTGTCCCGTCATCATGATTCATCCTTATTCCATGCCGCTGTCAGTCCTGGCTGTATTTTTTTTAACCGCATATCAACTTTTTTTCATCGCTTATGCATCATTACGTCATGTCCGGACCATATGCGTGGAAGTGACGTTTGTACTGTATTGTATATTATTGTAATTTTACCATCGGACACGTCATGTGCCTTTGCGCGTGTCTTGCCGTGTCTGATGGTGTTTTAAGGCGGCAAAATACGTTTAAGGTTTTTATTTCACAGTAATGACGCACAGATACTCTCTGATGGCGTGTCCTCGTTAAACGTGCGACGGCATGTGCCGGAGCGTCATGCCGTTGCTTGCATAGTGTATAACAATAAAACAGACAAAATGAAAAAGAATGACATTTGTTCGAGGATGACGGGCACTGTCCATGCAGTCCTGTCGTGGTTTATGATGTTGCTGTGTTGCGTAGTCGTGTCTTCGTGCGGGGGCGATGACGATGGAGGAGAAGGCGATGGGACGACCGGCAGCATACTCGACAGACTCGTAGGAAGCGAGTGGAAGGGTGAGTATTTTCAGGTAAGCGAGAACGGTGAGTATGAGGAAGGCACCATGACACTGAAGTTCACAAGCAGTGACAGAGCCGAGCAGCACACCGCGTACAGCGGAATGGAGTGGAACTCCAACGGCGAATATGTGGAGTACAGCGGTGAGAGCGACACCTTCTATGAGTACGTCATAAGTGACGGAAAGATAACATTGACCGATACAGGCGGATACGGTTCGTTCACGCTTACACCCTCCGGAGACAACACGCTCGTATACGGCTCTACGGTATACAGGCTTGTTAAGGCTGGCACGGAAGGTGGTACAGGCGGCAATCAGGGCGGCGGTGACGTGGGAGGAAACCCGAAAACAGGTATCGCCGACTTCGTTACAACCCCGGTAAGGACATTCGAAATGGAGTTCGCACAGGGCTCGCGTGACTTCAAGGTGGAGTATGTGTACTCAGGCAACAAGGTGGTGCGCATGCTGCGTTCCGGTTCGTCGTCGGCTTCCTACGCCCTCAGCTACTCCTATGATGAGGTGACGGCAAAGTCAAGCGCATACACTTATACGTTCGGACTCGGCTCGACAGGCTACGCCAACTTCTTCAGAGACGGCGCTGACGGAGCGTGGAGTTGCCGCACGTCGGGCGACAACGACGGATACATGAGATATTTCTCAATCGAGAATCCGTACGACTACCGTTATTATATGGTGAGCTACAGCGGAGGAAATGTCAGCCGTGTGGAGGAATACCGCAACGATGGAGAGCTTTACTGCACGTATACGTTCAGCTACACATCACGTGACAACAAGAACGGACTGTATCCGGAGGCGAGCGTAATCAACACCAATCTTGAGTTCCTACGCTATCTCGGGTTCCTCGGACAGCCCAGCCGCAAGCTTGTGGACAAGATTGACTTCAAGCCAGCCGACTCGTCGTACGGTACGATGGAGTTCAGCTATCAGTTCGACTCAGCCGGAAACGTGACGTCATACCAGTATACGTCAGACCCGATATACAAGACAACCGACAGACGGCAGCCTTCGCCCGTGTTCCGGTTCACGTATTAAACCGGATGCATACGTCATAATCCGGTATCAGAAGAATGCGGGTCAGGACTGTAGGTAGAGTCCTGCCCCGCATTGGTATATGCTGTATCCGTGTTCAGCGTACAATCACCTTGCGTGTCTTTCCGTCGCTTCCGCGCACGATGTGCAGACCTTTTGCCGTCGGCGGCACAGCCTTTCCTGACATGTCGTAGTGTCTTTCGGATGTGTTGCCGTTAGCGTTCTCCACAGCGTTTATGCCGGACGGGACGAACTCCTCAAAGTATGTAGCCCATATTCTCCATCCCGGCGCGTTGCAGTATGCCTCAAGCGAGCCCTCGGGAATGTATATCTTTGTGTTGTAAGACAGTCCGAACGAGTCCGACCCGTCGGGGTTGATGTCGGGCAAGAGAATGTGTAGTGCCGGCGGGACAACGGCGAGGCACGTAAGCTTCTCTATCGAGTTGGAGTATACAGCCAGCGATCCTATCTTTGTCACATTGCCCGGGATGGTGACCGATTTGAGCGACGTGCAGTTGTAAAGCACACCGTCGCTTACCTCTGTCAGCGCGTCGGGCAGTTCCACGTCAGTCAGTCCGGTGCATTCGGAGAAGGCGTATGAGCCAATGGAGTTTACTCCGTCGGGCAGGTCTATCCCTGTAAGTCCGGTGCAGTTGCTGAACGCCGAGGCTCCTATTGAGGTGAGCGACTGTGGCAGGCGTATGTCCGTCATGTTCTGGCAGAATTCAAACGCTCCGCCGCATATGCCTCTCGTGCCGTCTTCCACGGTGACGCTTGTGCCCTCAGGCATGTCTCCCTTGTATTTGTATGCGAAGTCGCCGAGGTATATCAGTCCGTCAGGCTTGCTGTCATACCATGCCGTGCGGTCGAAGACACCGGCTCCGATATACTCCACCTGGTCGAAATTGATGTCAATGTCAGCAAGCTTTGGGCATCCGCTGAACGCTCCGTCGCCCAGTATTATGCCTCCGTTCTCCGCCTCAAGTGCGGCAGGCGCGTTCAGCTGCTCCACTCCGTTTATCTTCAGCGACGTTATGTTTGGCATTTCGGCAAAGGAATATTCTTCAATGTTCGGCTCTATATAAGGCACGTCAACGGATGTTATTGCCGGACATCCGTAGAAGGTATATGCCTTGGCAAAGTTGCAGGGCAGACGCAGGTGTCCGCTGATGAGCTTGCCGTCCACATAGAAGTCGTGTCTGACGAAGGGGTTGCCGTCCGTGTCGGCGAAGGTTGTGCCCAGCCATTCCGGCAGCGTTCCCTCATAGTCGGTGCGTTCCAGATTGTTAGAATAATAGGGTCTGAACGCCATGACGCCCACCTTCCGCATTCTCGGTCCTATTGTGGCGGTCTTCAGGTTTGTGGCGAAGAAGGCATAGTCGCCTATGTTTCGCGCGCGCAGCACGAGGTTGTTGAGGTTTATGCAATAGCTGAACGCCATGTATCCCACGCTGTTCACCGTTTCCGGCACCGTGAGACTCCTCAGTCCCTTGTATCCTGCGAAGGCGAACCGACCTATGTCCGTCACGCCTTCCGGTATTGTCACGTCAGTCACGAGCTGCTCGTCGCCGGTGCCATAGTTCACATAGAACTCCTTGGCATAGCTCAGCGGACATGTGTCCTCCTCGTATGTCATGCCGTCCATCCTTATCGCGAGCCATTCTTCCAGCGACCCCTTGTAGTATACTTTTTCCAGAGACGTGCACGACTCGAACGCTCCGTCGCCCACCGTCTTGACTCCATTGCACATTATTATAGCCTCCAGACCGCGGCATTCGGCGAACGCGGTGCGGTCTATTGTCTCCAGAGTGGAGGGCAGCCTGAGCGTGTCTATCTCCTCACACCATCCGAATGCGTTCTCGCCTATGCACCTGAGCCCTTCCGGAAGAGTCACATCCTTCAGTGCCGAGCAATACTCAAAGAGCGAGCTTGCCAGGTAATCCATCTTTGACGGAACCGTTATCTCCTCCAGAGAGGAGCAGTAGGAGAAGGCGTTCATGCCTATGCTGTCCACGCTTTCGGGCAGGGTGATGTCTGTGAGCGACGTGCATCCTGAGCACGCCCACTCTCCTATGGTTGTCACGCCCTCGCCTATTGTCAGTGACTTGAGGCTTGAGCACATGTTGAACATATTGTCGGGGACGGTCTTCACGTTGCCCGATATGGTGGCGTATTCAAGTGTCGAGGAGTTCCATTTGGGTGAGGAGTACGACGTGAAGTTTATTTCCCTGCCTATCTTCAGTCTCTTCACCGGCATAGTGGACATGTCGTCAAGAGATATGGGAGTGTCGCCGTCCTTGATGACAAACTCCTCCAGCGACTCGCACCCGTCGAACGCGCTGTATTCTATGGTGCTGATGTTGTTGTCGACGGTGAACGACGCCAGCGACGTACAGCCGCTGAAGGCGTATGAGCCTATTGTGGTGACAGTCTCCGGCAGGCTTACCGACGTGAGCGACGTGCATCCGCTGAACATGCTCCCGGTCTCTGTTATAGGCGCATGGATGTCTACAGATGTTATGAAACCGTTGTATGAGAACGCCGTGCTTTCGATATTCGTCACGTCATAGGTCTGGTTGTTGTATGTGATGGAAGCCGGAATGACGAGCGCGCCCTTATAAGGCTCGCCGTCGGAAGCCACCACCGTTGCAGTGAAGTTGTCGTCGTTTGTCTCATAGTTTATGCCGTCCACGACAACACGTTCGGCATAAGCTGTTGCCGACAGCAACAGAAGACCTGCCGCACACTGTGCAAACTGTAAAAAATGCTTCATATTGTTTTAGGTTTGTCATGTCCGGTCCCGGCTCCTGTCCGGACTCTGTTTTCGTGTTGATGTGCAGAAGCGCAAAGCCGGGTGTGGCGTGCACGCTGCGTTTCTGATGATTTGCCTGGTGTGGAAAATCTTTTGCAAAGATGCCGCAAGTGAGTGCAATGAGAGCTTGCTCTTATATTGCCGAACGCCGCAAATCTTCTACAAAGATAGTCATTATTTGAATACTGTTGGACGATTTGTATTTAAATTTAAACTGTATGTCACCAAAACGAAACCTCCCCACCCCTTTCCCATGCCGTTGATACGGCGGTCGCGTCACGCATCCCTCGCGCTTCCGTGGCACGTTATGTACGCATCCGTCGGCACACCCAATGCCCGCGTGGCGTAATAAAGGGGCATTCTAAAACGCAAAAGCCGACTTCACAGCCGGCTTTCTTCTGATTATACAATAACATTATGTATCTTTAACTATAAGCTGATATTAACTTCAGTTATGCAAAGTAACACCATTAATCTAAATACGTTTGCAAAGTTAAGCATTCGGCAGTAAGCGCGCAATACCTTGAAATAATGAATTTTACGTGCCTCGGAGCACGTCCTGCCACCCGAATCGTGCCTGCCGATACCCTGTTGTTGCTATCAGGCAGCGCGCGCATGCCCGTGACGGCGTGAAAGGCGCGCCCCTCCCGTTGCCTCAACCACTGCATACAGTGTGGCTGCAACTGTTCTGTTTTTACCTTTTTCTTGATTTTTTATCATTATATAAACCGCCTTCGGTGTGGCGGAAGGAAAAAGAACGGTAAATTTGCAGGCATATAAAGCAATGATATGAGCGGAATAAAGAAAATCAATCTTGCCGACAATGCGGTCAGCAAGGAGACGTTATACAACGACGGCGACATAGCCATAGGCAACAGTCTTAGAGGTTCGGAGGGAGAGGACGCTTTCATGTTCGACTTCCACGTGATGGTTCTGTGCACCGGTGGGGAGATTTCGTTCCGCATAAACAGCACGCCATACACAATGAGGAAGAACGACGTGCTCATCTGTCCGCCCGACATGATAGTGAGCGGCATACGCAAGAGCGACGGCATGCAGTGCCGCAGCATAGCCATCTCGCCCGGTTACTTCAGGCGCATACTGCCGATGGTGAACATCGACTGGAACGCCAAGATGGCGTTCGAGACCCATCCCGTGTTCTCGCTCGACGAGAAGGACGCCGCCCTTTTCTGTCAGTATCATGCCCTTTTGCAGAAGAAGGTGGCGTCGAACCTTGGGAAACACCGCACCGAAGTAATCGGTTCGCTCATGCTCGCGTTCCTCTACGAGTTCGGTGATGTGGTTGACAGGTTCGTCGAACGGCAGGGACACACGTTCTCTTCGGCTGAGACAATATTCAACAACTTCATCAACATGCTCACAGACATGCGCCCCAAGAAGCGCAGCGTGAGCTTCTACGCCGGCAGACTGCACATCACGCCCAAATATCTCACTGCCGTATGCAGCGGCGTGAGCGGATGTCCGGCATCCAAGATAATAGACACATACGTGGTGAAGGACATAAGCTACATGCTGAGATACACGCGGAAGTCGGTGAAGGAGATTTCGTGCGACCTCGATTTTCCCAACATCTCGTTCTTCGGGAAATATGTGAAGAAGCATCTGGGCGTGTCGCCAAAGAACTACCGTGAGCGTTTTGTGAAGGACGCGGGCACGGAATCGGGGCGTGACGCGGCGAAAAAAAGAGAGTGACACACCGCAACCCTTCATGCCTCCGCCACCATTATCATCAACAGCAAACCATCCTATTATACGCAGTCAAACCAAAGTAGAGACGCAAAATCTTGCGTCTCCCGTCCTACCCATACCAACATGCGCAAGCTGTAATACGCTGGCATCAAATGCACCCCTCCCTTGTAGAGACGCAAAATTTTGCGTCTCCCGTCCTACCCATGCCGACATACGCACGCGACAATACGCTGCCAGCATACGCACATCTCCCTCGTGAGACGCAAAATCTTGCACTGCTGTCCCAACAATTTTTTAA
>UMFR01087082.1_pt1 | contig 14271 bp, 10 predicted proteins | sample 1965041 | NCBI WGS metagenome assembly UMFR01 (sample SAMEA4836049, study PRJEB28245) | human gut metagenome | biome: gut microbiome; material: fecal sample | place: Denmark | collected 2008
TTGCTTAATTTTCTTCTTATACCCGGGCTTTACTTTTTTCTTAGTCTTCTTAACCATTCCAATCATGCGATTATCAAGCTTGTGACTGCGAGCTTGACGATTGGCACGACGATGGTAGTGTGTTCTTTCAACTAATTCACCATTTTTAATTTCTTTAAAGTCAAAGTGAATACCTAATTTTTCTAAGTCTTCAATTTGTGGCATTTCCTCATCATAGATCAAGGTAATTGCGTGACCTTTAAGGCCATTTCGACCAGTTCTACCAATTCGGTGAATAACAAATTCAAGATCCTTAGGAATCTCATAGTTAACCACTAAACTAACGCCAGGTACGTCAATTCCTCTAGCAGCTAAATCGCTAGCTACAACATACTGGTACTGACCTTCTCTAACTTGGCGAATTATACGCTTGCGCTCACGTTCAGTAATTCCGCCATGGATCTTAGCCACCTTAAGGCCTTGCTCTTCAAGATAATCAGTTAATTCATCAACAGTCTTTTTAGTATTAGCAAAAACTAAGGCCAAATATGGTTGTCCCATTGTTAAGAGCTTATATAAAATTTCTTTTTTATCTCTTGAACCAACATCAATTAAGTCATTTTGAATTGTTGGAGCAATAATTGCTGGATTATCAATAACGATAAAGTCCGGCTTTGACATATACTTCCTTAAGAAATTTTCTAGCTTAACTGGGATAGTTGCTGAAAAAGCACCTAAAACGACTTTTTTATCTAACTTAGAGATAATCTCATCCATTTGCCCTAAAAAGCCCATATCAAGTGTCATGTCTGCTTCATCAATGATAAAGGCTTTGACGTTATCTAAATTAATAACTTTCTTTGATGCAAAGTCATGTAAACGACCAGGAGTAACAATAATTAATTGTGGAGCCCTATTTTCAGCTTTTTCAATTTGGCGATTCCGGTCATTGCCACCACCTAAATATTCAATTGAAATATTTAGACCACTCGCATCCCTTAATTGACGCGCTACTTTATACAATTGATTTGCTAATTCACGACTAGGCGCGGTTACTACAGCTTGCGTTACTGGGGCATTTTCATCAATCATGTTCAAAAGTGGAAACAGGTAGGCATGAGTCTTACCTGAACCAGTAGCTGCTTGAACTACGACGTTTTTATTATTTAAAAGAGCCGGAATAACTGCAGCTTGAACCTTAGTGGGTTTACTAAAGTTAATTTTTTCTAGACCAGTTCGTAATTCTGGTCTAATCTTTTCACTTTGAAATATACTATTTGTTTGTGCCATGTTCTTCATTGTACTTCTTTGTTACTTCTACTACTTCGTCAAAGACTTGTTTTACTTCATCCATATCCTTGGCATTGGCACCAGATGCTAATGCATGGCCACCACCATCATGCTTTTCAGCTAAATGATTAATTACAGGACCCTTTGAACGATAATGAACGCGGAAAGTACCGTCTGGTTTTTCAACAAATACATTCCAAGCTAAAACGTCCTTAATTCGACCTGGAGTTGAAACAGCAACATTTGCTTGATCGTCAGTTAAGCCCATCTTCTTCAAATCGTCTTGCATCAAAATTGTGTAAGCTGCTCCAACTGGGTTAATTTCCATCTTATCCATTGCTAAAGCTTGCAACTTGGCTTCATCAAAAGTAACATCTGCAATTTCTCTAGCAATATCAGTAATGTTAATTCCTGTCTTAGTTAATTCGGCTGAAACGTCAAAAGTGTGCGCTGAAGTTTCAGGATACATAAATCTACCTGTATCGCCGACAATACCTGCATATAAAGCTGCCGCAACTTCCTTAGTAACTGGTAAGTTCTCTGCTTTCAAAAAGTCAAAGACAATTTCTGAAGCAGCTGGTGCGTCTGGATCTACATAGCTCATATCTGCATATGGATCTACATCTGGGTGGTGGTCAATCTTAATTAAAAGATCTCCCTTATCGTAATTCTTATTAGAGATACGTGGAGTATTTGCAGTATCAGTAGTAATTACTAAAGCTCCTTGATAATCTTCAGGTGTTACTTCATCCATTTTATTAATCCAGATCAAGTCACCTTCATCATTTTCACCAGCACAAAGAATCTTTTTATCTGGAAAAGCTAATCTCAATGATCTTGCTAAACCAGCTTGAGAGCCAATTGCATCTGGGTCAGGACTAGTGTGACGGTGCAAAATAATTGTTGGGTATTCTTTTATCTTTTCATAAATTTCATCAAAAGTTGCCATTAATCTGTTCTCCTTGTTGTTTACTAAATTTATTTTATCATTACTTGTTTTCAAAAATATCTAACGATAAGTCCTCAACTGGATGTTCTTCAAAATCGGTTACAGTAAGTCCTAACAGACGTACTCCAGTTGCGAGCATCCCTTTTTCTGTTTCAAACAAGACACGACCAGTGTCGTAAATAACAATTTTATCATTAGTGCCTTGTTTTAGCTTCTTTCTTTTAGTAATTGTCTTAAAATTAACATCGCGAATCTTTAAAACAACACAATTTGCAAGAAAATGTCGCTTTTTTAACTTATTTTCAAGTTCACCGCTATAAGCTCGCAGTTTAGTTAAAGCTTCATTTTCATCAAATAAACTCTGATTAAAAGTTCGCTCAATCCCAATCGACTTTCGATTTCTTTCTGAATCAGTAACTACCTCTCTCAAGTCAATACCATGTGCATGTTGGGCAATCAAATAGCCCATACGATTAAATTTTTTGATCAACACATCTGTTGGAATTTTTATTAGGTCAGCTCCGGTGTAGACTCCCATCTCTGCTAATCTTTCTTGCGTTTTAGGTCCAATGCCGGGAAACTTTTCGATTTTTTGCTTTGCTAAAAAATCAAGTGCAGTTTCAGGCTTAATTACAGTTCTACCAAAGGGTTTAGCATATTCCGACCCCATTTTAGCTAAAAACTTGTTGTAAGAAACGCCAAATGAACTTGTCAATCCAACCTTTTGGTAAATTTGCTCTTGAAGGATAGTTGCAATTCGAACAGGATCATCTAAGTGAAGCTTATTCTCCGTTACATCTAAGTATGCTTCATCTAAAGCAACTGATTCTACTCGATCAGTCATCTCATGCATTAAACGGTGAATTTCAGCTGAAACAGCTCGATACTTTTCAAAATGTGGTTGAATAATTACAAGTTTTTCTGCTGGAATTAACCTAACTGCCTTAGCAGTTGGCATGGCTGAATGCGCACCATATTGACGGGCCAAATAATTAGCAGTTGCCACAACCCCGTGTCCCCTATTTTTTTTAGGATCGCCGCCAATTAAAACAGCTTTATTTCTTAAAGCAGGATTGTCGCGAATCTCTACTGAGGCATAAAAAGCATCCATATCCAGATGAATAATTTTACGCTTAATATTATTTTTAGGCAGTAAGTCCATTAACGGTAAATCCAGTGCTCAGTATCTTTTTCAAAAATATGGTTACTTGATTCAGTACCAAATTCACCACTTGGATATTGCTCAAGTTGCTTAATATCTTTGTTTTCCTTTTGCCATGCAGCTTCAACTGCATCAACAAACTTCCAGTATTGCTTTAATTCAGACCAGTGCGTAAAGTTAGTACGATCAGCTACAAAGACATCATGAAGTAATCTTTCATAGCCATCTGGAACTTGATCCATTTCTTCTTTAGAAAACTTATAGCTAAGATTTTCTCTTCTTAAGCCCTCAGTAGTAATCTTCTTTCCGTTAATTGTAAAGAAAATCTCGCTTCTTGGATCAATAATAATTGAAATATTATTTGAATGTGCATTGCCGTACAAATTATTCATGTGGTGGAGCACAATATCAATTCTAGAAACTTTATCCTTCATCTTCTTACCAGTTCTAAAGTAGATTGGAACACCAGCTACAGGACCCTTTTTGAAGTTAACTTCACCAGCAACAAATGTCTCTACTTTAGAATCAGGAGCAACTTGGTCAGCCTTTAAGTACTCTACTTCATCGTCGCTTGCTAAATATTGACCACGTGAGAAATGCTTCTTTACCATTTCTGGAGTTGGAATAACCAAGCTATCAAGTAGTTCTTGCTTTGCTTCATGAATATGATCTGAATCTAAGGCTTTAGGTTCTGGCATTGCTAAGAGAGTAATAATTTGAAAAATATGGTTTTGAACCATATCGCGTAAAGCACCAGAAGTTTCATAATATCCACCACGAGTACCAACGCCTAAGCTTTCAGCAAGAGTGACTTGCATATTAGCAATGTACTTCTTGCACCAAATATTATTAACAATTGGATTAGTCATTCTAAGCGGCATAATATTTTGAACCATCTCTTTACCGAGATAGTGGTCAATTCGATATACCGAATCTTCAGCAAAACTTTCTCCAATTTCTTGATTTAATTTTTCAGCAGAAGCTAGGTCATGACCAAACGGCTTTTCAATTACCAAGCGGTTAAAACCACTACCAACTAGCTTTTGATCATTAATATGAGTTGCAATTGTGCCAAAAAATCTTGGTGCCATTGCCATGTAGAAAATACGGTTGCCTTCTGCATGATATTTCTTATCAAGCTTTGTAGCTAATTCTTTAAGAGCAATGTAGTGATCAACATCAGTTACATCATGTGACTGGTAATAAAAATGCGAAGCAAATTCTTTTGCATCTTTCTCATCAAAGCTATTGTTGCTTTCTTTGATTGCTGCAACAACTTGTTCTTGTAAGTATTCATGACTCCATGGTCTTCTAGCTGTACCAATTACGGCAAAATGATCATGAATTAATCCCTTCTGATATAAGTTAAATAAGGCTGGATAAAGCTTTCTATGAGCTAAATCACCCGAGCCACCAAAAATAATCATGACAACTGGAATATTTTCCATTCTAACTACCTACCTATTAAACTTATTAAAATTTACTTTACCAATTCATATTTTACAATATTAATCTATGACAATGAAAAAATAAAAACGTCCTTGCGGACGTTTTTTATTTATCTTCAGAATTAGTATTATCAGCTTTATTAGAAGTTGTTTCTTCTGTTTTACTACTTTCAGTAGGCTTTTCTTCTGTTTCAACCTTTTCTTCTTTTGCTTCATTAGCTTCAACATCTTTTGCTGGAGCGGCAGCAGTTGGAAGAACGCGACGAATAGCCATTCTTTCAAATGTTAAGAAGATTCCATCGGCATCAATCACAACAGTCTTATCTGCGTCATTGATTGAATCAACTTTACCGTGAAGACCATCAACCATAATTACTTGATCGCCCTTCTTAAGTTCAGACATCATCTTCATCCGTTCTTGTTGTTGCTTCTTTTGTGGCTTAATCACTGAAAAGTAGAAGAAGACAAAAATTGCAATCATTGCAATAATCATGAACATGTTATTCATACCAGCAGCACTTTGTGCTAAGAAAAATGTATTCAAAGTATTACACCTCATTATTTTTATTAATTAACTTTCAAATAATAATTATACCGTATTTTTAGTCTAACTAAAAACTTACTCTGCTTTTTTTGGTGGATATCCTAATTGTAAATAAGCTTTTTGCGTAACGCTTCTTCCCCGAGGAGTTCGAGTAATGAATCCTTTTTGAAGTAAATATGGTTCATAAACTTCTTCAATTGTATCTGTGTCTTCACCAACATTAGCTGCAATGGTTTTAATTCCAACAGGACCGCCACCATAATTTTCAATCATCATTCTTAAAAGTTTTCTGTCAGTTTGATCTAATCCTTCATCGTCAACTTCTAGCAAATGAAGTGAGTGCTTAGTAGTTGCTAAAGAAATAGCTTCTTCTCCCTTTACTTCCGCAAAATCGCGAACCCGCTTAAGTAAACGGTTAGCAACACGTGGCGTTCCACGAGAACGTCGCGCTAATTCAATTGCTGCTTCTGGATCAATCTTAGTGTTAAAAACTACGCTTGATCTTTGAATAATTTTTTCTAGATCATCAACAGAATAGTACTGCATGTGTTCAATAATTCCAAACCGATCTCTTAGCGGCGCAGATAATTGACCAGCCCTGGTAGTTGCTCCAATCAAAGTAAAAGGAGGAAGTGGCACGTGCACTGCATGAGTTGTTTGCCCTTCTCCGACCACAATATCAATATAAAAATCTTCCATTGCTGAATATAAGACTTCTTCGACTGGCTTTGCTAAGCGGTGAATCTCATCAATAAATAAGACATCCCCTGGATTTAATTCTGAAAGCAGAGCCACCAAATCTCCCGCTTTTTCAATTGCTGGGCCCGAGGTACTCTTTAAGTGAACACCCATTTCATTAGCAATTACAAATGCCAAAGTAGTTTTACCTAAACCAGGAGGTCCGTATAACAAAACATGGTCTAAGGCTTCGTCTCGCTTTTTAGCAGCTTTAATATAGATTTTCATCTCGCTCTTTACTTTATCTTGTCCAATATATTGAGCAAGTAGTTGCGGACGCAAAGACAATTCGATCGTTTCATCTTCTTCGCTACTTTCAGCGCCTATAATTCGTTCTTCATCATTCACATCTTTCACTTCCTTATCCTTAACTAATTTTTACTTTTACTTCTTAAGTAGTAAAGCCAACGCTTCTTTAATATAGCCATCGGCAGTATTTTCAGGTAACTTGGCTAATTTTGGAGTAATTCGATCAACTTCCTTTTGAGTATAACCAAGTGCTACCAAGGCAAGCACAGCGTCTTGCAGGCTCGGCGAAAGATCGGCAGCAACTGTTGATTTCTTCACATAGTCGCCTAACTTTCCTTTTAAGTCTAAGACAATCTGAGAAGCAGTCTTCTTTCCGACTCCTGGAAAACGAGTTAAGTATTTTACCTCTCCATTTTGAATTGCACTGGCTAACGAATCCGTATCCTCAGCTGCCATAATCGCTACGGCCGATTTTGGTCCAATTCCTGAAACGCTTAATAATTTTAAAAATAATTCTTTGTCTTCTAAAGATAAAAAGCCATACAAGGTAATTCCTGTATCTCTAACAACTTGTTCAACATAAATAGTTGCTGGCTGATTCTCTTGATAGCTATAAGGAGTGGGACAAAGAATCTTATACCCAATGCCATTTACATCTAATACTACATAAGCTGGATCAATTTTTGCTACTATTCCTTTGAGATATTCAAACATTTTACCTACTCATCTTTTTTAAACATCTTATTGAGATCATTCTCACTTAATTGAATAATAATGATTTTTCCTTCAAAATCTTGATAAGGATCACTACTATTTCTCAAGTCTTTCAATAGTTCTTGTGCTTCAACTGGATTTAAATTTCTTCTTCTAGTACTTTGGCGCATTGTTATTTCGCCAGCAATTTGTGCTTTAAGCTTGGTAAAATCTTGTTCATTTTGATTTAAATATAAATCTAAAATCATGCGCACATTTTTTTCTACATCAGGTTGGAGCCAGATCGGATAAGTTCTTAAGATCAGGCTATTTTGACCAAAATCCTCTAAAAATATCCCTAATTCTTGTAGATTATTAAGATTTTCTTTTAGTTTCAAATAGTCAACATTACTAAAATCTAAAATCAAAGGACTAAGTAAACCCTGCTGAGAAATATTTTCACTATTTAAATCATGAAAAATTTGATCATAGGCTAAACGCCGATAAGCTGCTATTTGATCAATTAAGTATAAGTCTTCATTATGGCGCGCAACTAAATATGACTTAGTCTGACCTAAATAAATTAATTCGGGTAAATTGTTAGCTAAAATTTCATCCCCTGAAGAAATAAGACTATCATCTTTTCCTTGAATATCTTTTTCTTCATCAAATGGACTTAGCCGCACCTGTTTATCCACATTTTCATCCCAGCTTGCAGTAATCACATATTTATCGTCATTGCGAACCTTATCTAAACTGACAAAACTCGCTGCTGTTTCATGAACTTCGGCACTTTTATCAGCTTCCATCTGCGGAGTAAACTCAACTGGACGAACAGTATCAACCACATCTTTATTTAAGTTAAATTTTAATTGGTCAATATTTGTCGACTTTTTAGGAGTTAATAGATTATTCAAACCTGAATTGATCTGACTGGTCTGATCTAAGGCTTCTGAAATACTTGTCGTTAATAAACGTTCTAATTCCTGCTCCTTTGACAAGCGCACCTCTTGTTTAGTTGGATGGACGTTAACATCAACTAAAAGTGGATCAAGTTCAATGTTGACAACAGCAATTGGATAACGGCGCGGCCTTAACTTACTGCCATAACCAGCTATAATTGCCTGAGTCAGACGATAATTTTTTATATAGCGGCCATTTAATAATAAAGAAATAAAGTTTCGATTTGAACGAGTTGTATTAGGATCAGAAAGTAAGCCAGTAATCTTAAAATCAGGACTAGTGCCCTTAAGGACCTCCATCTTTTCTGCAAGCTGACGGCCATAGATATTCGCAATATCTTGTCTTAAATCATTACGTCCATTGGTTTTTAGTAAGATCTTACCGTTATTAGTGAGAGTAAAAGCAACATCAGGATGTCCTAAAGCAAGTCGGTTGACAATATCAACAATCTTTAGAATTTCCGTTCTTTCAGAGCGTAAATACTTAAGCCGAGCTGGCGTGTTAAAAAATAAATCACTAACTGAAATCTTGGTTCCCTTTGGTGAAGCTGCATCTTCTTGTAGTTTTTTTTCGCTGCCTACAAAAATTGCACGAACACCGCCTAAATTATCGCTACTGGTTATTACTTCAACATGAGAAACCGCGGCAATTGAGGCCAAGGCCTCTCCGCGAAATCCTAAAGTAGAAATGTTAAATAAATCTCGCTCAGTTGCAATTTTACTTGTTGCATGACGAGTAAAAGCTAAGTCAAGCTGATCTTTTGCAATTCCGCTTCCATTGTCTTGAACCGTAATTTGCTTTAAGCCCGCATCAATAAAGTCAATTCTAATACGGCTGCTACCAGCATCAAAGGAGTTTTCACACAATTCTTTAACAACACTAGCTGGTCGTTCAATAACTTCACCAGCCGCAATTTGATTAGTTAATTCAGGTGAAAGTTCATGAATCTTACTCATGATTATTAGTCCTTATCTTTCAACTCTTGCTGCCACTGAGATACAAGTTCCATGACCTGCAAAGGAGTTTTGTCAGCAAGATACACATTTTGAATATCATCCAAGACATCTTTTTCATCATCTGAAATTGCCGGTTCACTTGCTTCTTCAGCGGTAAAGAGATCAAGTTGCTCACTAGCCGGCTGTAACTCTCCTGCTCCCTGCTGCTCTAATCTCTTCAGCATCGTAGTTGCTTCTCTTAAAACTTTACGTGGTAAGCCTGCCAATTGAGCAACATGAATACCATAAGATTGATCAGCTGGTCCTGGCAAAATTTTATGTAAGAAAATCAACTTGCCATTTTCTTCGGTCGCACCAACGTGAATGTTCTTTAAATGTTTTAGTGTTTGGTCTAAATCAGTTAATTCATGGTAGTGAGTCGCAAAGAGCGTCTTTGCTCCGACCTTATCATGAAGATACTTCACAATTGCTCCAGCCAAAGCCATCCCATCATAAGTAGCAGTGCCTCGTCCAATTTCATCAAATAAAATTAAAGAACGTTTTGTCGCATGTTGCAAAGCATCATTAGCTTCACTCATTTCTACCATAAAAGTACTCTGACCAGAAATCAAATCATCTGCTGCTCCGATTCGAGTAAAGATTCGATCAAAAATTGGTAGAGTTGCGCTATCTGCTGGGACAAAACAACCAATCTGCGCCATGATTGCAATCAAGGCCATTTGACGCATATAAGTAGACTTACCAGACATATTTGGTCCAGTAATTAAGAAAATATCAGTATCTTGATCCATCTTCACGTCATTTGGAATATAACTACCAGCAGTCATAACTTGTTCAACAACTGGGTGGCGACCATTAACTACGTTAATTTCTTGCTTATCAACTGTAAAGTCTGGACGAACATAATTATTTTGTTCACTAACTGTCGCAAAATCTATCAAAACATCTAAGCTTGCAACTTGTTTAGCTAATTTTTGTAAAGCTGGAATATACTTTTTAACATCCTCTCTTAGCTTTACAAACAGGTCATACTCTAAGCCAGTTGACTTAGCTTCTGCTTCTAGAATTAATGATTCATGTTCCTTTAGTTCAGGCGTGATATAACGCTCTGCATTAGTTAATGTTTGCTTTCTAGTGTAGCGATCAGTGGGCACTTTATCTTTATTTGAATTCGTAACTTCAATATAGTAACCAAAGACCTTGTTATAGCCAACCTTTAAGTTGTTAATTCCAGTCACTTCACGCTCGTGACTTTCCATTTCAGATAGCCATTTTTTTCCATTATTCATCGCGTCCCGGTAGCGGTCTAATTGGTCTGAAACTCCTTCTCTAATCAAACCACCCTCTGTCGTTAAAAGTGGGGGATTATCCACAATAGTATTAACAATCAAATCATGGATTCCCTTTAAAGGATCAATTTGCTTAGCAAAGTTTTGCAGATGTGGATTATTCGTTTCAAGCAAAGAATTCAAAATATCAGGAATTGCACCTAAAGAATGCGCTAATTGTAGCATTTCACGTGCATTGACTGAACCAAAAGCAATTCGACCAGTCAGTCTTTCTAGGTCATATACACCCTTTAAACTGTCAATAACTTTTTCACGGGTGAAGTAATCATCAAGAAGTGCTTGAACCATTTCTTGACGTCGGTTAATTTCAGTAACTGATAAAAGCGGACGCTCAATCCATGATTTTAACAATCTGCCGCCCATTGCCGTACTTGTCTTATCTAAGAGCCAGAATAAAGATCCCATCTTCTTAGAAGTCTTAGCTGACTTGATTAATTCTAAGTTTGTTTGCACAGTATGAGACATCTGCAAATATTGCGTCGGTTCATAGCTTTGAGCAACTTGTAAGTGGGCTAAACTACGCTTTTGCGTTGACAGTAAGTAAGCTACTAGTTGCTTAGTGGCCTTAATTTCTGCATCGTCAGTTAAGTTTTGGGCTACATAAGAAATTTCTGCATGTTCACTTTCTACTTTAACTGGTTCAGAAATAGTAATATTAGCTTTCTTCAAAAAGTCTTTGTTTGCTTCTGTTAAATGCCCGTTATACACAACTTCTCTTGTTTGAAGGGATAATAATTCATTTGCGACACCTTCAAAATCAGTTAAGTGTGTGGAAAAAGTTTCCCCAGTGGATAAGTCACTGTAAGCTAGGCCAAAGCCAGAATTTGTTGAAATAACTGAGGTTAAGTAGTTACTATCTTTTGCTTGGTCAGGACGCTCCTGCATCATGGTTCCTGGCGTAATTAACTGAATAATCCCACGTTTGACCATTCCTTTAGCTTTCTTTGGATCTTCAAGTTGTTCACAAAGTGCAACCTTATATCCTTTTTCCACCAAAGTATTGACGTAAGTATCCACAGCTAGGTGAGGAACTCCTGCCATTGGAATTGGATTTTTAGTTTTATTTGAACGATGAGTTAACGTTAATTCTAGAATTTGTGCACCCTTAACTGCATCATCTTCAAATAATTCATAGAAATCGCCCACACGATAAAACAAAAACGCATCGGGATATTGTTCCTTAATCTCGTAGTATTGCTTCATCATTGGTGTCGTATCTTTTTTTGCCATTCGTTACCAAATATCCTTTCTTCCAAAAACCTATGTTCTATTATAACGTAAAAACTGATAAAAAATCTTAACTGTTAAAACGCAAAAAATTCTCCATGCCTACTTGCATGAAGAATTTTATTACTTATTTAAAATTTAACTTTACAGATATGCATCTTTCTGTAAGTCATACATTTCTTTATATTTTGGATTAGTTTGCAACAAATTAGTATGCGTGTCAAACCCGCTAATTTTTCCACCATCTAAAAATAGCACTTTATCAGCAAATCTAACTGCTGACAAGCGGTGAGTAACAAAGAAAATTGTCTTCTTATCATTTTCCTTCAAGAAACGTTGATAAATTTCTGCTTCGCTCTTAGCGTCTAAAGCTGCCGTTGGTTCATCTAAAAATTCAATCTTACCATCAGCATATAAGTCTCGTGCCAAAGCTACTTTTTGCCATTGACCACCTGACAAATCAGTTCCATTTTTGAAATCTTTAGCCAGCATCGTATTCAGATTAAGATGGTCATTAGCTAACAAATCACCCAATCCAGATGCTTTAAGAACATTATTTACCCTATCTTTATTGAATGAATATCCAGTAATCACGTTTTCTTTAAGAGTTAATTTAAAGCGAGAAAAATCCTGAAAAGTAGCTGACAAATTTTTATGCAAGTCGAAGATATTAAAGTCTTTTAAATCATAATTATCAACAGAAATTTTTCCATTAGTCGGGTCATAAAAACGCATTAATAATTTTACCAAAGTAGACTTTCCTGACCCATTTTCTCCAACAATTGCAATCTTTTCTCCACTTTTTACTGAAAAACTAACATTGTGCAAAATCTCAGCATTAGAAAATGGATAAGTGAAGGATAAATTCTTAACGCTAAGATTCTCGAAATCATCGGGAAAATTTTTCGTACCGTTTTCAAAGTTATCTTGATACTCAAGAAAATTGAAGTATTTTTCAATCCATAATAATGAATCGTATAACAAGCTACTGTCTTCCACTACTCGAGCCATGCTAGTAGAAATATAGCCAATCACTGAAACAAACATCAATAAGACGCCAACTTCTAATGCACCTATTCTTACTGAATTAGTGAACCAATAAAAGCCATAGCCGAATACTCCAACAGTTAATACAACAAACAGTGAACTAGTCGCAAGTTGCTTTTTACGAATTTGATTAACATCTTTTTTAGTTTGTTCAAATAAGCTTATATACTTTTCGATGATCTTTGGAAACATATTGAAAAGTCTAACTTCTTTAGCATCCCTACGATCAAGCAATAGTCCACTATAGTAGTGCAAATACCTAGCGTTCTTACTTCTTTCAACCATTGTTTCAAATGACTGCTGCTGAATACGGTAGTAAGAAATACTCTGTGGCACCATTACAATTAACAAAAGCAAAGCTAGCCACCAATTGTATCGTGCTAGATAGATTAGCATAAAAGCTAACGTTAGAAATGATTGCAAAACCGATACACCAAAAACAATTAAATTAACTGGACGCCAGCTTGCATCATCTCTGAGCATTTGTAAATCATCAAAATATTTGCTGTCATCAAAAATACTGATTGATTGTAAGTCTGCTGATTTTTTCATCAAGCTAATATTGATAAAACCTGTTAATTTATCAGTTAGAACTCCTTGAACCATTGTCGAAAGCGATGGTAAAAATTGTTGAAATGCCGTAGCTACAATCCAAACAATGATCATTTCCATAAAAGGTGAATGATTAGTAACTTGATCAATTACCTTTTGCCCTGCTGACACGGCAAGTAGAGGAATTACAGCTTGAAGTGGCGCAAGTAATAAGACACACGTGGCAACTAAAGGAGCTGATTTGAAGAACAGACGATAAGTTTGAATTAATTCTTTGAAATATTGGTTTAATTTATGTAAATGTTTCATTTTGCCTCCTCGATGAACGGATTTAACAAAATGAAATTTAATTAAGTTCCGCTCATCTATTATCTAGTGATTTGTACATTTTGATGAGCGTTTGTTACTACCATGATCATTTTTTCATCCTCCTAAGATAATATTTTTATTAAATTATATCATGCAAAATTATTTTAAAATTAAAATTTTATGTTTTTTCTACGCAAAAACACCCCGTGATTTCTGAAAAATCATGGAGTGTTTTTAATTAGTTATCCTAAAAACTATCTATTCTTCTTACGACGCTTTGAAGCAAATCCTGCAGTCAATGCACCTAAGCCTACTGAAAGCATGCCTAGTACTTCACTTGCAATATTTTCTTTAGCACCAGTTTGTGGTAATTGACGCTTACCTTTAGCTTGAGCTCTTTGAACTTCTACTGCACGAGGAGCCACGTAATTATTAACCAACTTTTGTCTTGTTTCTTAACTACTGGACCTTTAGTTTCTTTCTTTGCTTCTGGAGTGCCGTCAACAAAGACATTAACTTTCACTTCAACAGCAGTTCCATCTGGGTAAGTTACAACAACTACACTAGGATGTTTACCTAAAGTATTAACATCTGGGATTTCTTTCCAAGTGTATTTAGTTCCATCTGGCATCTTATCCTTGTTAGTAATAGCTGATTCAGGAGTTGGAACCTTACCTTGTGGAGTGTGAATGTCTTGACCGGTTGGTTCTGGATTCTTTGTTGGTACTACTGGGGTGTTGTCAACAACATGAACTGTGATATCAACTGTCTTTTCAGAACCATCTGGGTAGTGAACAACTACTGTTGCTGGGACAT
>UMFR01087574.1_pt1 | contig 14254 bp, 11 predicted proteins | sample 1965041 | NCBI WGS metagenome assembly UMFR01 (sample SAMEA4836049, study PRJEB28245) | human gut metagenome | biome: gut microbiome; material: fecal sample | place: Denmark | collected 2008
GCATTTAAATGTCAATCCTTACTAATAGTTAAAAAAATTTATATTAGTATATTTCTCACACAACTCATACGCAGTTGAAAAGTACGGCTTTGAAGCCCATTTATCAGCATCTCCAACAATATACAGATTGTTTTTTGCTCTAGTCACTGCCACATTAAGTATATTAGGTCTGCCGCATGCCCATTCTACTGCTCCATTTTCTTTTTCTCCTGAATCTACTCCAAGACATATAATTACGGTATCTGCTTCTTTTCCCTGAAATGTATGAATTGTTCCAATATTATTTCTTATCCAATCTTTTATATTTTGTTTGCATTCAACATCGTTGCTTTCACAAATATTATGATACAAGAAATCGTTATCCCTATAATAGCTAGCCAGTCCTGCTTTCACATTTCTAAATGGGCTGATAATAAATAAGGAAGGAATTTCTGCCTTGCCATTCTTATTCCAGCTGGCAATAAACTTGTTCTTTATTATTGGCAAAATACGTTTCGCCTGCTCCAATACAAAATGTTTATTCTGTGACTGCCCTTTAACATCAATCCACGCACATACAGACTCTTCTCGATCGACTGTATTATATATCATTGTCTCGTTATACGCGATAATATTCGCAATGTCAAATATTCTTTTCTGGCATCTTCCATGTACCAGCAATGGTGATCCCACATAAAAATTTGTTCCATCTAATTCCCGGATTCCTATATAGTTGTTAGCTGCATCTGCAAGACTTTGTACACTTGTTGTTTTACTTGCAATAAACGCCGATTGCTTATAATAATTTTTCAAAAATTCAATTGTCTTATCATGTATTGTAACTACCGGTTCAATTTGCAATGGATCACCAACTGCAATCACTCTCCTGCATCTCCATATCACACCTGCTGCTGCTTGTGGCATTGCTTGTCCAGACTCGTCTGCAAGTACAAGTCCAATATCTTCCCTTCCTACATATCGTAAAAAACTACCTATTGATGCAAATGTGCTTGAAATTACCGGAACAGCTAATGCAAATCCCTGAAATAATGAAGCCGCATATTTATCCAGCTGGGCACTGCTCAAATTTCCTCTCATCATCTTGCTAAATGCATCCAATTGATCTCTCATCTGTGATGAGTTTTCTACGAAGGCTCGCTGCAAATTCATAGCTTCTAAAAATAGAGTTTCCCGTAATTTATTTATTTCTTTTCCATTCCACGGTGCTTTTTCCTGAGCTGTTTTATATTCCTGTGCTTTTTCTGATTCAGTCAATTTCATCAGATAATCATCGTCTGGAACATATTCCTCATATTCCTTTTTGAAATTATCAATCTGTTGGTTTTGTAGTTCTATTTTTTGTTTCTGTTCTTCAATTTCTTTCCCATACTGCTTTTCTGTATCCTTTTCTTCCGTAATTTGATCCTCTAAAGTACGTATTTTTTCCTGTTTTTCAAACTTTTCATGCAGACATTTATTCTCTTTTTTTTCAATATTTTTATATGCCACTATCATCTCATTTTTAGGACAAATCCAATACCTAATTTTAAAAAATAATACCTGTTGTCTTATTTCATCTTTTTGTTTTTGCATTTGTAATCTCTGCATTTCTAATTCCTGTACACTTTTTTCAGCTTCCCCTTTTTCCATATATAATTTGCTTAGACGTTTTCGTACTGCCCTGAGTTTTCTTTCTTTTTCTGAAATATTTCTCTGCATTCTTCTTATTTTCTTTAATATACAATAACATTCATCCATTTTCGAATATTCAGTTTGCACCTCTTTTAACACGCTACTAAATCTATCTTTTGCAGCTTTCCAGTTCTCCTTATATTGCATTGCTGTTTTCTGTGTCTGGATAGTCCTCAAATAACGATTAAAATCAAAGAATTCATCTTCTTCTTTCTTTAAAGGCCAAAATACATCAATAAACGCTGAACAATTTTTTCGATTTCCTAACGCTGCAGCACACATTCCCCATGTTTTTCGTTTTAATACCTGGTCTGAAATCTGATTAAAATATGTGTACTTATCCTGATACTCTTTCGAAATACTTTTGATATCTGGAAGTTCCATCGTAATATTTTTTGCTGCTGCATTATTATTTGTCACTACCAGCATAGTATATTTTTTTAATTTATCATCAATCTCTTTTATCGTGTTGTTATATCTGTTATAAGAAATTATACCTATTTCCTTAACAAAAACATCATCCGGCTTCTCATATTCACACAGAGCTATTGCCCTCTCCACTACATTAGCTGCAACAACGTCTCTTAGCAATGTCGTTTTTCCTGTTCCCGGAGGTCCATTAACTGAAAACACCGGCGTATACCCTTCCTTTTGGTTCATCGCAATATTTACAGCTAGCTGCTGCATGCTTCTTAGTGAATAGCCACTTGGCCATTTACCATATGGCATTGTTTTCGGATCAAATATTGCAAAAAGAGCGTCCTTATCATGTTCTACATCTATGCGCTTATCCGAATTATGATTCAAATATTGTTCCAATGCCTGACCATAATTTTGTTTCGATACGTTATTAATTACATTTTCCAGATCTCTCACATAAAAACTATTCAATAAATCATTTGCTTTGATCAGTTCATCAATTTGGCGGTCTTCCTCTTCAACCACCGCTGTATGTTCTTGAGACTGATTATCTTTTTTCTCACCAACAACCCTGTCTATTCGCATCCAGCACCCTGAAAATTCTATATTCCATGATAATTCACTCTTTATCCTATTTACTATCTGCCTGCATTTTTCATAGTCCACCACTTCATCCCATGCAAACAATTGCATAAATAATCTTTTTTCATATTCATGAAAATCATCATCCCACTGATTAAGTTCTATCTGTTTTTGTTTTACCCTGTTAATTGCCCATGGAAATGACGATATTCTAAAACTTGTTTCATCAAATTTTCCATCTGCCTTTAATCTAAACTTACAAAAACAACTTGTTTCATTACTGTCATCTCGGAACTCTTTTTCTGCATTCATCTGTTTAGCAATCACATCTAATGCACTTTTCACCCTAAAAATTCCCAAATACACTTCATAATACCGTACACAATTATTTTCCTGAATTGTTGGATTTTCTAAGTCTGGATAGTCACATTCCCGTGCTATCTTAAATGATTTTATTTTCTCGTTGTGCTGTTCTTCCAGTATATAAGGATAAAAATTCTCTAATTTATGCCAATATAATAATGTATCGTTATTCATAAAAACTATATATTCCTTTCTTGCAGCTGATTTTGTTCTCATCTGACATAAGCTGTACAACTTAAATTTTATCACATTCTACCAACAATTTGTTTTTTATTCAAAACGTTTAATAGCCACTCCTTGTATCGGACTGGCTATTTAAAATCAACTCTATTAAGTTTTCACTTATTTTCTTTTCCCTCATTTGCCTTCAACTTCTTTATGACTATTCCATTTTAAATACGCTATCTCAAATCTTCTGTCTTACACTCCATAAATACTATTATTCCAACATGTTCAGCAGATTTTTTATCTGCTGACACCATAAGAGCAGCACACGATACACCTAAAGCTGCTATAGAACTGCATATTGAAAATACTTCCATTATCATTTCAAATGTGCTTTTTTCATGCTGTTTCCTTCCTGTGACAATATTTTCAAATTTATTGTATACTATTTTTCATTAAATGCCATTCGATATGACGTAATTTATATTATATTTATTCTTCTTTTGTAGTTCGATTATTTATTATTTAAGAGCTTCCTTCTCGGAAGCCCTTAATCTGCCATCTTTCTCCTGTTCCAGTTTCTCCATAGCCTCAGCATCATATAATACGTTATCAAGAACTGTCACTGCAATCTGTTCTTTCTGCAATGCCTGTCTGATGTTCTCACATACAGCGTCTGCTCCCTCTTTTATTTCAAGTTACATCCCATCAGGCAGACATGATCCAGACCGTTCTTCACACATGCAATCTTGACTGCTGCAATTGCAAGTTCCATGGACTGCTCTGTAGTAAACTTACGTTGTTCAAGTTTTCGCCAGCTTTTTCTTCACCATGCAACGTTTCTTAAAGAACGAAATGCCGTAACAAAGAATTTGATCGTAATCATCCTCATATTCTTCTGCATACATCCTGTCATCAATCTGCTGCAAAGCCGCATCGCACGCACTTTCCAGTTTATCCAGAGACTTTGTGTACTTTGCTTCAAAAATTGCCACTCTGCCGTTGATTGGATCATACACAACCACATCACTGCGACCTTCACCATGTTCTTTATTAGAATCCACCATATATCCTGCCCCTGTAAAAATACCTGCAAGAAACGCATGATAGAAGTCCTCTTTATAATCATGGTAGCTGATGGTTCTGCGCAGTAATGCATTCATCTCTTTGGTAAGGTTCTCGCTGTCACCGTTCCACACGGCATCGAACAACGCACTCCGGTTACATTTCTTTGTGCTGTCATCGAACCATTTGATAACGGTCGTTTCAAAGATTTCCTTGATTTCAGCGTTTGGAATCATAAGCGCCACTGTACCATCCGCCAGCTTACCATTGTAATCTTCCTCACGTGCTTTTGTCAGATATCCAGTCAGATACAGCATACTCCAAAGATTATTCTCTGAAGAATGCAGATAATCATAAGTCAGGTTCTCATCCACGCGCTGAACGATTGTACCTCCTGCCAGCAAAGTTTCCAGTTTCCCGGTGATGTTACTTCCAGCATAATCAATGAACGAGCGGATGACTGCATTATCACTCGTGTTCTTCCAATAGCTGACAGGTTTTGCTTTAGGATTGCGCTGTAACTCCAGCAGATAATTCATCACGTCCCACGGACAGTAAACATCAAAATCACCGAAGTGGTATCCGTCATACCACTCCCTGATGCTTTCTGCTTTATCCAAAACGTCCGCATCTTTAAGAATCTGGTCTACCTCACTTTGAACAAATCCAAAATACTCATTCAGCCTGGAATCCGTAATCGTGTCTGAAATAAAATTATTTGTTCCAGTAAAAATGCTTTCCTTTGCAATTTTCAAGCAGCCCGTAATCACTGCAAAGCAGAGTGCCTGATTGTCCTTCAAAGCCTGCATCAGACCCTTCATGACATCTAACATCTCCTCATAGTAGCCATTGCTGTTTGCCTTTGCCACCGGAACATCATATTCGTCAATCAGGAGAATCACAGGTTTGCCATATTGCTGATACATCAATCTCGTAAGCAGCATCAGGCTTCCTTTCGTATCCTTGGTCGAAGCCGTACCCTGTATCAGTTGTTTTACGATTTCTTTATCAAAACTATCTACCTTGTCGCTATCCAACAGATACAAGTGCTTCTTATACAACTCCGAGATGACAAGTGTAAGCATATCGTATGCACTGTTAAAATTCAGACCATCAACCTGCCGGAACGAAACAAACACAGTCGGCCACTGATTCATCCATTCCATACACAGTTCATGCCTCTTTGCAATCTCAAGTTCCTCAAACAGTGCCTTGTTGTCCTTCCTGATATCAAAAAAACTTTCCAGCATACTCATGCCAAGTGTTTTTCCGAACCGCCTGGGGCGAGTGATCAAGGTTACTTTTGTTCCTGTTGTACCGAGAAGTTCGCCTATCAGACCTGATTTATCAACATAATAATAACCATTCCTGCGGATTTCCTCAAAATCAGATACCCCAACTGGAATACTCAACAATTTCATCTCTACCGCTCCTCCTATTTCTTCTAATATAAAGAATAACAGTAATTTTGCTAACTGTAAATGTAAAAGTACGTCGTATAATTATTATTATGCGACGTACTGAGTGTGCCAAATTGCCTTCTACCAGTCAACTATACAAATGCTTTACTTAAAATATATCTCCATTTAAGTCCATATCTTTATAATGGTTCTTAATAGTAAGATATTTGTTACCATCACATTTTTATATTTGTAGTTCAATTGTCTTTTATTTAAGGATTTCCTTACAGAAAGTTAAATCAAGTGCTGTTTTGCTCTCTATAAAATACACGTTGTTAATTCATGTACCTTTTCGACATTCAATTTATACTTCTCCATTACATACCTATACATTTCAACTCGTTCATGCGTAATCCTTTTATTACTTAAACCAAGTATAATCACAAATAGAGCTTCCTTAGGCCAACTAATCACATCTTTGTCACCAAAAATTTTATCAATCGGTGCATAAATTGTACCATTTAAATTTGTCTGCACCGTATGAAGATATATGTACACTAAATAATATCTATAATAATCCCTTTCTTTTGGTATATTTGCTTTTTGTTATATACTAAAGTTTTAGAAAAATCCTCTTAATTTCCAACAATACCAAGCGAAGTACTACTGTAATTGAGCCATATACAATATCCAAATGCCAATACCAACTACGCCCATTGATACAATCCAAAAGATATTATACTTCTTCATCATATCATCTGCCAATTTAATACCCTCGTTATAAATTGTATCTCCACAATAAATATTTCGTATATCTTCTTCACATAATACATCCTGATATAATTGCTTACTGCTTTCATATATCTTCTGAATTTTCTCTTTTTGTTTCTTCATCTCCCAATTACATAATAATAAGTATCCAAAAGAAATTATCATAAATACATAGCTTAATACTGTAATATCTTTTGTAAAAATATTTTCGATTTTTTCTGTTGAAATTGTATTTACGACTAATGTTGTTATAAAAAATGACGCTAACGCTAATAAATTATTTCGCACTCTTGTTGATATGCTTTCTGCCACCAATACTATCTTTTCACTTATATCCGTTATTTTATCAACAACTTCATTTTTTATCTGCAAATAATTATCGACACTGGATTTCAAGTATACCTTATATCCAGAAATAATTGCCGTATAAGCTTCTTGTCCTATTTCAAGCCAGGATTTTCTTATGTATAACGAAAGTATATTTCTTACAATATTGCATTTATCTATCACATTAAAATCATCCACATATACCCATTGAACAATCTTATACAATACCCCTGACGTTTGCGAAACATCTTTCGCATCTCTTATACAATATTCTCCATCAACAAGTTTATATCCACGCATATCATATCTGACCGAATATTCTTTTATTTCTGTATAATTGGATAGACACGCAATACACAGTACCAACTGCAAATGATTTAACACGGAAGTAAACTCATTATTTCCCCTGCTTTCAATTATCTCAAAATCTTCAGGTATTAAAGATATCAGTCGATCATCTTTAACATATACATTTTCTCTTACTTTCTTTACGATTTTATCTCTTTCCTGCGCAGAAATCTTTTCTTTATAATCAACATCCTCCATTTTTGAAGAAACAATCATTGATTTCGTTTCAACATATAATTCCTCTCCCAATGGAACATATAATACCATTTTCCCACATCGTTCTATAAGCTTCCAAATCCAATTTAATAGTTCAAATAAATTCAAATTTTCAATATATTCAAAAAAAGCTTTCCATGAATACACTGTCATAATTTCAGATGTACTTGATTTTTGAATATGCAGCTCAAAACCTGCTGTTTCAGAATCTATCTCATCCAAACATTCAGACACCAAATACCAGTTAAAACCATCCGATAATGAAAACACCTCTACACATTCATCGTATTCATCCATGATTGTTAATTGCGCTTTATCATCACTTCCCAATACTTTCACATATCGCTTTATATCATTCTCACATATGTCTGATTTACATATACCTCTTTCAATCCATAAAAATGTGACAAAATTCTCTTTGATTTCCATCTATCTGTCTACACTTCCCTTTTTCCATGGTAAAATGATTTGAATGTATCCTCATCTTCTACCTTAATTTGCAAATATGCTGTTTCATCCTTCACAAAAGATTCAATTAAATCCCGCATATTCTCAGCACCTGATTTCACTTGTACATCTACACAACTATTTGCCTTAAAAACCGTTTTCACTTTTGCATTAATTACAGAAGGTACAATATTAAATGTAGTATCATATTTTGACGATTTAACCTTATTATACACAGCCGCCTTCAAACGTGTCATATTCACTACCTGTGGATGTTCCGGAACATATTCCTCAAAAATATATGCCATCATCTCATCATAAACAAACTGTCTTGGCTGTTTAAAATACATGATCAAATAATTTCTTAAGTTATAATAATCTACACGTGATCTAGCCCCTTTATCCGACGAACCAATCGTTTCTCTTTTAATAACAGCATCAATCATCGAAAATATTTTGGTTGTGCTGACATCATCCTTATTTTCCTGTTCTACTTCTAAAAACTGTTTGACCCAATATTCTGAATTCGACTTATCCGATATTAAAATACTTTCTCTTTCTTTTTCAGCATTGTAAATATACAGCGCTGATTTCAATGTTTTATCCTTATAAGGAAGTCCCGTTCTCCTCTTGGTTGTCTCATCATCAAGATAACTATCAATCTCAGATTTTGAAATAATATAGTAATACTTTTCCTCATCTTTCATTAACGCCTCAACCAGATAGCCTCTTTTGATTTCTACTCCAAGTTTCTTCACTAACTCCTGTGCCGTAACTTCTGCCTCTAAATATTTTTCCGCAATATTCGTTTTCGTTTCGTCATCCACTTTTTCATTTTCTATGTACTTCTTGACAACGACATTAATTTCTGTCGTTTCACGTATTGGCTTATAATGTTTGTAATTCTTATTTTCTATGATATCTTTCATTAACAATCTTACATATTCCATAAGATCTTCATTGGCAATGCTGCGTTCCTCTACTGTATGTGTATCCCTGTTGATATTGTGCACCTGTGAAAAAATAATTTCTAACCCCATATAATTACGCTCCTTTTAAGTATGCTGCTCGTCTTCATCAATTTCTTAAAAGTTAATTATACTCGGTTATTCAGAATGTGACCATTCGATATGATGTAAATCGATATTCAAAACTTCATTTGTAGTTTATTTAATATTAAACAAAGAACTTCATACTTAGAAGCCCAGAAACCCTCAAAACCTTTGGATACCCATTATTTTCTTATCAAAATCTGCTGCCTTCCATCCTAAAACTCTATATAGCTCGGCATTCTCCAATTTTGTTTTTAATTTACTAATTTTTTTACTATTATTACTTATGCTTAGGTTAGCCATGTACTCAGTTGGAATCATATGTTTCAAATCCAAACCTTCCAAAATTTCTTTTCTTATATTTTCGGCTTCTCTACTTACTGCCGCTCTTTTCTCATCTCCATATTTTCCGTAACTTTTTGAATTAATTCGTTTGGTAAATACCCCATAATCTTCTTTTCTAAACAATTGATTTAAATAATCAATTTGACGTTTAATATACTGATATCTGTCATATGGTATTTCTTCTTTTATTGATACATCTTGACTATGATAATCCAATAATGCCAGCACAGCAAAATAATATCCTATACAGTTTCCACTTTGCCTTGCAAGTTCGTTTGCTGTATCTTTATCCAGATGATAAATGTTTTCTGCCAGCCTTGCCTTCGTCTCATCGTCGATTCTTTCATGATGATCTTGCAGTACCCTTTTAATAAAAATATGTCTCCTAACTGCCTCCTGATATTCACCCTTTTCTATTAATGTTCCAATATCCGTAAAATTGCTAGCATATATCTCTGACAATTTGGGCAACATTTTAAGCAATCTACAGTCTTTCCACTCTCTCAAAAACTGCGTATCAGCTTCAAATTTTTCTTTATCCTTATCATTCCATTCTTCCATTAATTCGCAGATACATTCGTAATCGTCTTTTCCGCGTCTGCTTTCCCTTAATAATATCTGCTCTGCTGACTTTTTCGATGCAAATTTCAATAAGTTTTCTGCATTTATAATATTTTGGTATTTCGTATCCATAAATTTTTTATCTGCATCGTTACTATACATATTATCGAAAATATATTTTAAGAATTCTGGATACTTATTTAACCTATCTATAATTTTATTAGACTTGCTTCTTTTTTCTATATCCGAAATCCGATCCAGCATTTTTTCTATGGCTTTATACTTTTCCATATTCTGATTTGCAGAATCATGTGTCAAAATAAGATTTGCCAATCGATTTATGTGTTCATAGCTAAAATTAATCTTATCTTTATCAAACACTTCTTTTGGCAACCATTTTATTTCCATCTCCGAAAGTTTTTGATCCATCCACTCATAATTTTCTCGTTTACTGCAAAATTTTGCATACTCCTCTGCAACTTTTTTCCCCTCATTATATACCACGACCAAATAGACCTTTTTCTTATAAAATTCATCGGTTCCATCTATCCCACTATAGTTTGCTATTCTTTCTGAAATATATAAATTATCTACTTTCTTTTTATCTGTTGTCCTATTATCTGTTATAACAGCTTCTACATCCATTAATTGTAAATTTTTCAGTAACGTTTTACTTTCATATACCTTTTTTGATATATCATTTTCTGTCCATTCACCATTTTTAAATTCTATAAAATAACATTCCTTTTTTGCATCCACATACAAAGCATCCACTGTGCTCAGCATACAATTTTGACGCATACAATCCACATATTGCTGTGTTGCTGCATAACTGGCTGCTAAATTATCTAAATTCAAAGCTTTTTCATCTGATAAAACCATATGCTGGACTATTTTCTTAGGATATTCGCCTTCGCAGATATCTCTTATCAAGCCTGCAGAAATCATGTGCTCCTCTGTCTCTTCATCCAACACCTCGATCACATTTTTTCCACCATCATCAACAGATATATCATAAAAAGTACCTATAAAATATTTTTCAATCTCATCTGGGAGCTGTAATTTTGTACAAATTCTATTTTTCATTTTTCTCCTGTACTTATAAACCCATATCTTCTATCATTGTAAATAACGGCATCATCATTTTGCTATATATCTCCTGAATATTGTTATCCACACAGTCCAAATAGGCATCCCCATTCTTATCATATGCATAATAATAATGGCATTTATCCTCTATTCTATTTTTAACTGAGGCATTTTCAAGTGCTTTCAAGAAAAAAGGACTATGCGTCGTTACTACTATATTCAAATTCAAACGTGATTGTAAAATTGCAATATATTCTGCATATTTGACCTGCCATTCTGGATGCAAATTAATCTCCGGCTCGTCTAAAATTAAAATTGTATCTGGCGTCAATGCCCTATAATGTAATATACACTGCAGCAAAGATACGGCCTTTAAGCCAGTTGACAGATTCATCAATCGAAAATTTCCTTTATAATTATTGTCATTAAAATCAAGTACACGATTTGTATCTGCAAACTCAATAGTTCCATCCATCAAGTTAATCAATTCACTATTTATTTCTGAAATCACCTCATCCATACGCTGCATTTCAGCATTTATTTCCGTGTCCTCCATGGCATCTTCTGACTTTTGTCTCTGTATAATCCCCCAATTAAAGGTTCTTCTACGTATTCTTCCGTTCATCTCACCTGGGCGGAGCCAATCCGCAATTATTTTTTTTGCTTCTGCCTCACTACTTTCATATCCCAGGCTTGCAAATTGATCTAATATTCTGGGATTCTCGATATATAACGCTCTTGCATCCACTGTAAATTCCTGATGAATACCCTTTACTGTATTATTTTCCAATACAACACTATTTCTCTTTGCAAAATCCCTTGCTTCTTTGTTCTTTACTTCAACTGCCACTATTGCTTTCTCTGGCGACAATGTCTGTTCACCCTGCTTTTCTCCTTTACATATCTGTGATCCAAATATATTTTCAAACGATTTCTGCATTCCATATATTTTGGCATACTCTGAATCATAATCCATCATACTTGGAATTATTTCATTACATGCCTCTTTAATCCAATACTGCACCTCATCATTTGGAAATTCATCCATTACACCATATAACTCTAAATGCTCTTTGCAATATTGTCTCACACATTCATAAATTTCATCTTCTCCCTGAGCACCAGCCAATAAAAAAGCATACTTTCCCTGCAATTGTTCCACATATGCCACTTTTCTTCTTTTCAAGCCAGAAAGTTTTTTGCAAATTAAATCCAAATTACTTCCCTGCTTATTCAAGAGTTTCTTGGCATCCTGTGGTTTCCAATCCCTCACAAACTTATCAATGTTATAAAAAGAATCAACCATCGTAAAAAGTGCTTTTCCGATTGTGCTCTTTCCTGTATTATTACTTCCCGCAATTACAGTTATCCCATCAATATCAATATCTGCCATCTCAAATTTTGCAATATTCTCTATATGAAGTCTCATTCTTCCTCCACTATCATTTCATGACGTTTTCGCTATCACTGAACAAACCTTCTTGTCTACTATGGTTAGTATAACGAATTAATCTCTCTATTACAACATTCTCTTTGTAAATTTTCTTTCATTGCCGCTATATTTCTCTGCTCTGCTTATAAATTCATCTCTTTTCTGGCTCTTCAGGGGTAATGATGGGTTAAAAACCTCCATCCCCCAGTGTTTATCTGGATTAAGCAGCATTCTACTTTCGGTTAGGAAGTGGAATGCGAATATCAGAGCATACAAGGTATACCATATCGAGCATATTCTGTATGTTTCTGAATCCATATGCTTTACGGATAATCGGCTTAATCTTATTATTGGTTGCTTCAATCCTGGCATTACTCATACCGTAGCGGAGTGTATTTAAAATATGCATCCTGTGGCGCTTGATCTTCAGATATAGTTCCTTAAATGCAGGTATCCTGCTGTGGCTTGCTTTCCACTGCCAGCGCTTTAGTTCTTCTTCTGCATCATTAACATCTGTAAGTTTTAGAAGTAAGGCCTGATAATTAGCATAAAATAGCATTGCTCAGTCTCCGTGAGGGTGGCTCTCATCCTCCGTGGGACTGGCTCAGTTTAACCGTGTAAATGGTTCACTTAAAACGAAATATACAACATCAAACAAACTCACTTTTATAATCAAGGTATTTCACTATTTTACTAAAATCTGCTCTTCCTTCAAGATAATCTTTCGGTCTAATACAGATTATTAATTTTCTTGCAATTTTATCATCAGCACATACAAATCGATTGATTGTATCTTCAACAACATTTTCTATTGTGGCTTCACGAATTGCTGCTTTGCCAGTTCCTATTAATGGCATTGCCAAATCATCATAATGTCCTATGGAGTTAATTGCTTTGAATAATCCATCAAAAGCGGTCTCAACATTATTATATGCTTGATTTACAGGCTTTCCATATTGGTTTACATCATTTATGGCAACGAAATAAAAGTGTTTTTTATCAAAATCCACCTTTGCAACTGTTCCAAGCGGATATTTCATTACATCACCCCAAATATCAGATTCCTCTTGACCTTTAATTTTCTGCTGTGACAAACTGGCAAAAATCATTCTATCCAGTTCTTGAAAATTATCTTTAAAATATTTTAATTGAAATGCCCCCTGTACGCTCTCCGAACTAATATAATCATCTTTCATTATCGTTCTAAAATACGTATTAGTAGGAATAACATAACTTAATGCATTCGCAGAAAACAAATCAGCAACCTTTACTTCAATTTGCAAATCATTATCACGCATCGTTCTCTTATATACTGTTTTTTCATGATTATGTACCAGTGATGCTAAAAATCCTATTAATATTAATGCCCACCAAAATCTTACACAACAATTCAAATGCGTCAATTGACATCATATCTTTTATAAGAACTGCGAATGTAAAAACAGATGAGATATAACCTATCGCAGTATATATTATTTTCCATATAGACATTAATGAATTTTTTTCGGTTACTAAACTCTTTAATATTACTTTTATCCTATCGCACATTTTCACTCCTTATTCATATCCAAGTGCCTTTTTTATATACTGATAATCACCTACCTTTTCCCCTAATGAATTCTTTTTCCAAAATGGTTGCGCATTTTCTTCACTATCTCTCATATAATAAGGAAGCCAGCCTGATTGTTTGTATAATGAATTGTATACCACAATAATATTTGATTTTTTCTTTTGAGCTTGTCTATATTCGTGTTTTAAATAAGACCACATATTAATCTCTCCTACATCCTCCTCCGGACCGGGTGCATATGTCTCTCCATATATTTTACAAATATTACTTCCTTTCGCGTTTTGTTTATAAGGTGTACACGCGCAACCCTCACCTTCATTGCATCTGCAGCACGTACTGCCAGCTGTTCGATCAGCAGTTTTATCACCAACAATAAAAATCACTGCTGATGAAGCATTTATTTGCGCATTAAATTCCCTTTTCAAATCAC
>UMFR01013029.1_pt1 | contig 14246 bp, 8 predicted proteins | sample 1965041 | NCBI WGS metagenome assembly UMFR01 (sample SAMEA4836049, study PRJEB28245) | human gut metagenome | biome: gut microbiome; material: fecal sample | place: Denmark | collected 2008
TACAAGATAAAAGTACTATTGATTAGCTCTTTTCTCTTGTTTTTTGTCATAAACTAGTTTAAAATATAGTTTGACAGAATGTACGAATTTTTTAGAACAAGGAGTGGCCTATGATATCAAATCAGATTTTACAGAATACAATAGAAGGAATAAAAAGTATTTCAAGGGTAGATTTACATGTGGCAGATACAGACGGAAAGATTATTGCCAGTACTTCCCAGTTAGGAGATGAGTTTGGACATGCTATAATTAGCTTTGTTAATTCTCCGGCAGACAGCCAGTCAGTACAGGAATACCAGTTCTTTAAGGTTTATGATGAAAGCCAGTTAGAACTGATTCTGATAGCTCAGGGAACAAGCGATGACGTATTTATGGTAGGAAAGATGGCTGCCTTCCAGATTCAGAATCTGCTTGTTGCATATAAAGAAAGATTTGATAAAGACAATTTTATCAAAAACTTATTATTAGACAATCTACTCCTTGTTGACATTTATAATAGATCAAAGAAGTTGTACATTGATGTGGATGCAAGAAGATGTGTCTGTATTATTGAAACAAAGAACGAAAAGGACAGTGTTGCTTTAGAAACAGTTAGAACATTGTTCTCAGGTAATAAGAAAGACTTTATTACAGCGGTAGATGAAAAAAGCATTATTCTTGTTAAGGAGTTAGAAGAAAAACAGGGATATGAAGATATTGAAAAGATAGCAAGGACAATTGTGGACATGCTTAACACAGAGGCAATGGTTAAGGCTACTGTAGCATACGGAACTATTGTTAAGGAGATTAAGGAAGTATCACGTTCATACAAGGAAGCAAGAATGGCCCTTGATGTAGGAAAGATTTTCTTTAGCACTAAGAACGTAATTGCTTACAATAATCTTGGAATCGGAAGATTAATTTATCAGTTGCCAATTCCACTTTGCAAGATGTTCATTAGCGAGATTTTTGAAGGAAAGTCACCGGATGAATTTGACGAAGAAACATTGACAACAATTAATAAGTTCTTTGAAAACAGCTTGAATGTATCTGAAACATCAAGACAGTTATATATTCACAGAAATACTTTAGTATACAGACTGGACAAGTTGCAGAAGAGTACAGGACTAGATTTAAGAGTATTTGAGGATGCAATTACATTTAAGATTGCCCTTATGGTTGTTAAGTACATGAAATATATGGAGAACACAGATTTTTAGAAAATAAATAGTTAAAATGTAGCAATATGAAGGCCCACTATGGACCTTCATATTGTGCTAGTGGAGCAAATTCAATTCGGAAATATATTAAAATTTTATTACAAGGATTGTTACGTGCTTTGCCCACCCACAAAAAAACACATTTGTGTTATATATTTCTATTTAGAGCAGAATATTAGGAGGCATATAATGATTAAAATAGAAGGTGTAAGCAAGTCTTATGGCAACGGTGCACCGGCGTTAAGCAATTTAAATCTTGAAATAGAGGAAGGAGAGTTTGTATTTGTTGTTGGAGCCAGTGGTTCAGGAAAGTCAACATTTATCAAACTGCTTCTTAAAGAGTTAAATCCCACAGAGGGAACAATAGTGGTAGATAATGTTAATTTATCAAAGCTTAAATCAAGAGGAACAGCTAAGTATAGAAGAAAGGTTGGAGTTGTTTTTCAGGATTTCAGATTGTTACAGGATAGAGATGTTTACTCAAATATTGCTTTTGCACAGAGAGTAATAGGGGCGTCACCAAGAGAGATTAAAAAGAATGTGGCAAGAGTATTATCTTTGGTGGGACTTTCAGAAAAATATCGTTCCAATCCGTCAGAATTGTCAGGTGGTGAGCAGCAGAGAGTTGCCCTTGCAAGAGCACTTGTTAATAAACCACAGTATATTTTGGCTGATGAACCTACAGGAAACCTTGACCCTGAAAATTCATGGGAGATTATGAAACTGCTTGAAAAAGTTAATGAGCAGGGAACAACAGTTATTGTTGTTACACATAACATGGAAATAGTTAAGGCTATGAACAAGCGTGTCATAACTATGAAGAAAGGTGTAAAAGTAGAGGACAGCAAAGGGGAGGAACAGACAGATGAATACTAGAACAGCAAACTACTGTTTAAAACAGGGTTTTGTAAACATAAAGAGAAACAAACTGTTTTCCCTTGCATCAATAGGAACTATTGCTGCATGTACATTTTTAATAGGTGTAATTTTTACAATTATTATAAATGTAAACTTTATGGAAAAAAAAGTTGAGCAACAGGTTGGGGTAACAATATTCTTTAACGAAGGGTTAAGCCAGCAGGGAATAGATGATATTGGAAAAACAATTAAGTCAGATTCCCGTGTAAAGAGCTATGAATATACATCGGCAGAACAGGCATGGGAAAGCTTTAAGAAGAATTATTTTAAAGATAATCCTGATTTGGCAGAAGGATTTTCAAAAGAGAATCCATTGGCTAATTCAGCATCTTACACAGTTTACTTAAATAGTATTAACGACCAGAAAGCTTTTGCCACAGCAATGGAAAAGGTTCAGGGTGTAAGACAGGTTAAGTATTCAAACCCAACTAGAGAGTTTCTTACAAACTTTGGCAAAATGTTAGGATATGCGTCTATTGCATTGATTATTATTTTGCTTGGTGTTGGTATTTTCCTTATAAGCAACACGGTTATGATTGGTATTTCAGTAAGAAGACACGAGATTAAAATTATGAAGCTTATTGGAGCAACTAATAGTTTTGTAAGAGCACCATTTATTATAGAAGGTGTGACAATCGGTTTATTAGGTTCAATAATTCCGCTTGTTATAATAAGACTTGTTTATGACAAATTAATTGATCTTATTATGACTAAATTTGGTGTACTTGGCAACAGTATTCCTTTTGCGTCAGTTCATCAGATTTTTTTGGTTCTTGTTCCATTAGGACTTGGAATTGGAGCAGGCATTGGTTTAATAGGATCAATTGTGTCAATGAGAAAGCACTTAAAGGTATAAAGTTAATTGAGTTAACAGGGAAAGAGATAAGGAGAAAGTAATGAGAAAATCTAAAGTATTAAGTTTTGTTCTCGTGGCAGCATTGGCAGTTACTGCTATTCCAATTAATGCGTTTGGAACAGTTAGCGATGAGAAGAATAAGCTTTCAGATTTGCAGAATCAGAAGCAACAGGCTCAGGATGAAAATAATAAACTACAGAAATCTAAGTCTGATGCACAGGAGTATATTCAGTCAGTTGATAAGAAGTTAACTAATTTGGCTACAGAGATGTACAAGACTAATCAGAAATTATCAAAAACAGAAGACAAGATATCTAAGACTCAGAAGGAATTGGATAAGGCTCAGGTTAGCATAAATGAGCAGTATGAAGATATGAAGCTTAGAATCAAATATATGTATGAGAATGGTGATACTCAGATGATAGATTTGATTTTTAATTCAAAGAGCATAACTGATTTCTTAAATAAGGCAGAGTACATAACAGAGTTATCACAGTATGACAGAGATATGCTTAATAAGATGAAGAAGACTAAAGAGAAAATAGCTTCTGCAAAGAGTACTCTTGTAACAGAGAAAAAGAATCTTCAGACAATACATGCACAGCAGAAGAGTGACCAGACTAAGCTTACTAATCTTTCAGCATCAAAGCAGCAGGAACTTAAGAATTATGAAGATTTGATAGCACATAATGAGGCTACTTCTGATGAATTGGAAGCAGAAATCAGTGCACAGGAAAAGAGAGTTGCATCTGCTGAAGAACAGAGCAAAAACCAGGCAGCTGCTGAGCAGGCAAGACGTGAAGCGGCAGCAAAGAAACAGCAGGCAGCTAGTTCAAATAGTAGTACAAGCAATACATCATCAAATACAGAAAGTAACACAACAGATACTTCAAACAGTGGAAATTCAGGAAGTAGTGGAACAGTTTCAGGCGGTGGATTTACATGGCCACTTCCGGGACATACAACTATATCTTCAGGATATGGATATAGAGGTTCTGAATTTCATAAGGGTATTGATATTCCGGCATCAGCAGGAACCACTATTGTTGCAGCAGGTTCAGGTACAGTAGAGTGGGCTAATTATAGTACAACAGCAGGCAACTGGATTGGTATTAATCACGGCAATGGTGTATATAGTGTATATATGCATATGTCTGCACTTTTAGTTTCGGCAGGAACAAAGGTAAGCGCAGGACAGAGCATTGGACTTGTAGGAAATACAGGAGCATCACAGGGTAACCATTTACATTTTGCAGTACGTAAGAACGGGGCATATGTTAATCCTTGGGATTATTTAAAATAAACTTGAATTAAGGAGTCATGATGAAAAAGAATAAGAACCGTTTTTTACTTGGATTCTTTTTTGGAATGCTTGCCATGGCAGTTGTGGTAGGTGGTGTTGGAACAGGTTTGTATTTTGCAAACCAGAACACATCCGGAAAAACAATCAGTGAAAAAACATCACAAAAGCTTGATTATATAAATAAACTTATAGATGCTAAGTTCTTAAATAAGGTTAATGAATCTGACTTGGAAGATGGAATTTATAAAGGATTGTTGGAAGGCTTAAATGATCCGTATTCTGTTTATTACACGGCAGAAGAATACCGGAAAATGATGGAACAGACGTCAGGAACTTACAGCGGAATAGGTGCTTTGGTATCTCAGAATGCTGAAACAGGAATAATTACGGTAGTTAAGGCTTTTGCCGATGCACCGGCTGCAAAGGCAGGAGTAAAGAACGGAGATATTATTTATAAAGTAAAGGGCAAAGAAGTAACTGGTGTTGACATTAACAATGTTGTTACTGAAATGAAGGGCGAAAAAGGAACAACAGTTGACATAACTGTTTACAGAGAGTCCGAAAAGAAATACATTGACTTTACAATAACAAGAGATCAGGTTAATGAGCCTACTGTTGAATATAAGATGCTTGATAAGAAGAAAAAGATTGGTTATATACAGATAAGTCAGTTTGAAGAAGTTACTTATGACCAGTTTACGAAAGCATTGGATGACTTGAAGAAGCAGGGAATGAAGGCTGTTATCTTTGATGTTAGAAGCAATCCGGGTGGATTATATGAGACAGTCTGCAAGATGCTTGATGAAATACTTCCTGAAGGAAATTTGGTTTCAACTAAGGATAAATATGGAAATGAGGAAAAGCAGACTTCAGACAGCAAGTGTCTTGACATGCCGATGGTTGTTTTGCAGAATAAGGACAGCGCCAGTGCATCAGAAATTTTTGCAGGTGCAATTCAGGACTTTAATGCAGGAAAAATCGTAGGCACACAGTCATTTGGTAAAGGAATTGTACAGACAATTCTTCCATTAAGCGACGGCTCAGCGGTAAAACTTACAGTTCAGGATTATTATACTCCAAGTGGCAAAAACATTCACGGAAAGGGAATAACTCCTGATGTGGAAGCAGAATTGGAAGAAAATGCAACAAGCGATACACAACTTGAAAAGGCAAAAGAAACAATTATGGAATTAATGAAATAATGAACAGAAAGACCGTACATATATCTTGCAAACGAAGATATATGTATGGTCTTTTTCTATGCTTTGAATAACTGTATAAAATAAGTAAAAGGGTAAATGAAAAAGGTTCCTTTTTATTTTGACAAATGCTTATGAAAAAATTAAATTTGTAAAGTGTCAAAACAGACAAAGTTTTTACGAAAGTTTTGGTTATTTATTTGTCTAAAAATCATATTAATAGGCTGGGTTTTACATTGTTATCGTGACGTTAAAATGCTATGATATGCAATTATAGAGGCGGATGTATTAAAAAAGGGACAAAATTATGAAGAAAAAAACGAAAATTTTAATATCCATTGCAGTAATGATTTTTATGATATGCGCGGTTAATGTATCTTTTGTTAAAGCAGAAAGCAAGGTAATTAAAGTAGGTTATATTGATTATCCGGGATTTATACAAAAGATGGATGACGGCTCTTATGAAGGCTATGGCGTAGAGTATCTGAATGAGATAGCTAAGTACAATAACTGGACATATGAGTTTGTGGAGAATACATGGGAGCAGACTTTAAAAGATTTAAAGAACGGAAAAATCGACATAATATGTCAGGCTCAGAAAACAGCAGAAAGAGAGAAAGACTATATTTTTTCTAATTATTCTGTTGGAAGCGAGTTTACAATTGTATATGCCAATCTTAAATCTAATATTTATTATAAAGATTTAGAAGGTATGAATAACAAAAAAGTAGGCATGTTAAAAGACAGCTATCAGATGTTAACATGGACCAACTAGGCTAACAAGAATAAAATAAATTATACCCCGGTATATTATAATTCTGAAACAGAAATTGTTCAGGCCTTAAAGGATAACAAAATTGACCTTGCAGCAGTGGGAAGTATATCACTTCACAAAGGAATGAGAGTTGTTGACAGATTTAATCAGGAGCCTTTCTACATTGTGACAGGAAAGATGAATGGAAAATTTATGGCTGAAGTAGATAGGGCATTAGATGAAATTAGAAATGATTCTCCTTATTTTCAGCAACACCTTCAGGATAAATATTATAGTGAAAGTGCATATTCCAATCAGCCCCTTTTGACGAAAGAGGAAAATGAATATATTGAAAGATACAAGGAGATTGTGGTTGGATTAAAAGCTGACAGTATTCCATATAGCTATAAAGAGGCTCATAAGATTACAGGATTATTTAAAGGGGTTCTTGACCTGATGGGCGGAAAGTCCAAATTGTCAATTCGAATAGAATATGTAAGTGATCCGAAAAAGTTTCTGGAAGAGGGGACTAATAGATTTTACATAGGAAATTCATTGGGATCAGCTGTGTCAACAGTAAAGGGTAAGTATTGGCATTCTAACAATATTTTTAGCGTTGACCAGGTAATTGTAAAACGTAAGAATACTTCAATAAGCCAGGATAAAGTGTCAAGCGTAGCTGTGGTAAAAGATGCATTATATAATAGTCAGACTAAACTGTTATATGTAAACAGTGATGAACAGATTAAGAAATATGACAGCGTAAAAGAATGTATGGAAGCTGTCCGTACTGGAAAAGTTGATTTTGCAATTAATGATATTTATTCAGTTAATTATTATATGCAAAGTAAACGTTATGCAGACAGTTTGGCAGCAGTCAGTGAGTATAATGAGTCTTCTGCATATTGTCTGTTAGCTTCAGCTCAGGTTAATGATATATTGAAATCTGTAGTAAACAAGCTGATTAGTTCTATTTCAGATGAAGAAATAGATAATGTTTGTGTTAAATATTCCAGCGGAATAAAATATAATGCTTCGCTTACAGAACGAATAGAAGACAATCTTGCTTTGATAATTCTGGGAATTGCAATTGCAATATTATTGATAGTTCTTGGATATGTTGTTATTTCAAAAAAGACTAATGCATTAATTCAAAGCAAAGAAAATGAAATTCTTCGAAGAAAAGTAGAAATTGATAAGCTTACGGGCTTGTATAATATTGATATTTTCTATGAAAAAGTTGCTGAAAGACTTAGAATAAGCGATGAAGAATTTTATATTATGAACATAAACATTAACAGATTAAAGGTTGTTAATGATATTTATGGCATAGAAGAAGGTGATGAGCTTATTAAGCATGTGGCTGACAGATTAAAGATGTTCAGAGATTCACAGACAGATGGAGACAATATTCTTCTTGCAAGAATGTCAGATGATAACTTTTTTGCACTTTTGACTAAGGAACAGTACGATTTAATTAAGACTTTTGACTTGGTTGATGACTATCATTTGAAAATAAATATAACTGTGCGAACAGGGTTATATTTGGTTGATGATAGAACACTTCCAATTAACATTATGTGTGACAGGGCACAGATGGCAACGGATACTGTAAAAGAAGGAATGAAGAAAGTTGGTATATATAGCAGACAACAGGGAGATCAGTTAATCTTTGAACAGAACATACTGAATGACATAAATGGAGCAATGGAACAGGGGCAGATTGTTATATATATTCAGCCGAAATATGATGTTGTTCATAAAAAGATTGTAGGCGGAGAATCGTTGGTAAGATGGTTACATCCGAAATTTGGAATGATACCACCATTTAAATTTATAACAGTACTTGAAAAGAATAATTACATAACAAGGCTTGATTATTATGTTTGGGAGAAAACGTGTCAGTTATTGCGTTATTTAAAGGATAAAAACGGAAGTGTACTTCCTATTTCTGTTAATGTTTCAAGAGTAAATTTCTATACAACTAATCTGGTATCAAATCTTTTGAAACTGGTTGAAAAATATAATTTGGAACCAAAGGATTTGCAACTTGAAATTACGGAAACAGTATATACTGAGGAAAAGCAGGTAATATATTCAATAATAAGTGAATTGCAGGAAGCAGGCTTTAAGATTTTGATGGATGATTTCGGAAGCGGATATTCATCACTTAATATGTTAAAGGATGCGCCTATAGACGTACTTAAATTGGATATGGCGTTTATGCGAAATTTGGATAATGAAAATGAAAGAAACAACATAATTGTTGAGTCTATTGTAGAATTGTCCAAGAAATTAAATATTCCGGTAGTAGTAGAAGGTGTTGAGTCAGAAAAACAGGTTAACTTCTTAAAATCAATTGGAGCAGAAGTGATTCAGGGATATTATTTCTCAAAGCCAATACCTACGGACGAATATGAAAAGTTAATAGAGGAATAATAAAAGAATAACAAAAGTACAGAACAAACATTCGATTTTGCTCTGTACTTTTGTTCTTTTGAATGATATACTTGACAAGTAACAATACTAAGAAAAGTAGTTGATAAATGATTTGGGTTTGAAAATACTCAAATGTTGATTAGAGCTAATTGGGAGAAATCATATGGATCATTTTGAATTAGTTTCAGAGTATAAGCCTACCGGGGACCAGCCGCAGGCTATTGAAGAGTTAGTTGAAGGCTTTAAGAAAGGAAAACAATTCCAGACTTTGCTTGGTGTAACAGGTTCAGGTAAGACTTTTACAATGGCGAATGTTATTGAACAATTAAATAAACCTACACTTATTATTGCTCATAATAAGACTTTGGCAGCTCAGCTTTATGGTGAGTTTAAGGAGTTTTTTCCTAATAATGCTGTGGAATATTTTGTTTCCTACTACGATTACTATCAGCCGGAGGCTTATGTTCCAAGCACAGACACATATATTGAGAAGGATTCATCAATTAATGATGAAATAGATAAGTTACGTCATTCGGCAACAATGGCTTTAATGGAGCGTAAAGATGTAATTATTATTTCTTCAGTTTCATGTATATATGGTTTGGGAGATCCAATAGATTACAAGAACATGGTTGTGTCTTTAAGACCGAATACCATTAGAGATAGAGATGAGATTATTCATAAGCTTATTGAAATACAGTATGACAGAAATGATATGGACTTTAAACGTGGAACTTTCAGGGTTCGTGGAGAGAATCTGGAAATATTTCCAGCTTCGTATACGGATAGTGCAATTAGAGTTGAATTTTTTGATGATGAAATCGAGAGAATTTCAGAGATTGATGCTTTAACGGGTCAGATTAAGAACGTGCTTGAACACGTAGCAATATTCCCTAATTCTCATTATGTTGTGCCACCTGAAAAGATGGAACGTGCCATTAAGGATATAGAGAAAGAGTTAGAGGAACAGGTAGCATATTTTAAATCAGAAGACAAATTAATAGAGGCACAGCGTATTGCAGAGCGAACTAATTTTGATATGGAAATGCTAAGAGAAACAGGCTTTTGTTCAGGAATAGAGAACTATTCAAGACATATGGCAGGGTTGGAGCCGGGAGCCACACCTCATACATTAATGGAATATTTCGGAGATGATTTCTTAATAATAGTAGATGAGTCTCATATTACGATTCCACAGATTAGAGGAATGTATGCCGGTGATCAGTCAAGAAAGTCTACGTTAGTTGATTATGGGTTCAGACTGCCTTCGGCGAAGGATAACAGACCGCTTAATTTTGAAGAATTTGAAAGCATGATTGACCAGATGATGTTTGTGTCAGCTACACCTAATGTTTATGAACAGGAACATGAATTAGGTCGTGCAGAGCAGATTATAAGACCTACAGGATTGCTTGATCCGGAAGTTGAAGTAAGACCGGTTGAAGGACAGATTGATGACCTTATAACGGAGATTAATAAGGAAGTTGCCAAGAAGAATAAAGTTTTGGTAACAACTTTGACGAAGCGTATGGCTGAGGATTTGACAGATTATATGCGCGATGTGGGAATTAGGGTTAAATACCTTCACTCAGATATAGATACGTTAGAGAGAACTCAGATTATCAGAGATATGCGATTGGATGTTTTTGATGTTTTGGTTGGTATTAACCTTTTAAGAGAAGGTTTGGACATACCGGAAATTGCTTTAGTTGCAATATTGGATGCTGACAAGGAAGGGTTTTTACGTTCAGAAACATCACTTATTCAGACTATTGGACGAGCTGCAAGAAATGCAGAAGGCCACGTAATAATGTATGCTGACAATATTACTGATTCAATGGATAAAGCTTTAACGGAAACTAACAGACGTAGAGAGATTCAGCAGAAATACAATAATGAGCACGGCATTACTCCAACAACTATTAAGAAGGCTGTTCGAGACCTTATTAGCATCTCCAAAGAAGTGGACAGAAAGATTAGCGACGTTGAGAAAGATCCTGAATCAATGGATTATAAGGAACTTAAAAAGCTTATCGAAAAGGTTAAGAAGAAAATGGAAAGAGCTGCAGCAGAACTTGATTTTGAAACAGCTATTGAAATGCGAGATAAGTTGGCAGAATTAAGAAAGTTGCAGGAAGATAACTAAAAATCTATAACGGAATTTATTTGGAAAAGATATAAAATAACCAAATAACAAAGATAGAAAAAGATAGGAAAATAAAATGAAAGACAATAAAAAATATATTCATATAAAAGGTGCAAATGAGCACAATTTGAAAAATATTGATATTGATATACCAAGAGATGAATTTACGGTAGTAACAGGTTTAAGCGGTTCAGGTAAGTCATCCCTTGCTTTTGACACTATTTATGCAGAAGGACAGAGAAGATATATGGAATCGTTATCTTCCTATGCAAGACAGTTCTTAGGGCAGATGGAAAAACCACAGGTTGAAAGTATTGAAGGATTGCCACCGGCTATTTCAATTGATCAGAAATCAACAAACAAGAATCCACGTTCAACAGTTGGAACAGTAACAGAAATATACGATTATATGAGATTGCTTTATGCAAGAGCAGGTATTCCACATTGTCCAAAATGCGGACGTGAAATAAAGAAACAGACAGTTGATGAAATGGTAGATCGTATTCTTATGCTGGAAGAACGTACTAAGTTTCAGATATTGGCACCTGTTGTAAGAGGAAAGAAAGGACGTCACGAAAAAGTATTTGAAAGTGCTAAGAAAAGTGGCTATTTGCGAGTAAGAGTTGATGGCAATATGTATGAACTAACTGAAGAGATTAAGTTAGAAAAAAACATAAAGCACAGTATCGAAATTATTATAGACCGACTTAGCATTCGTGAAGGAATTGAAAAGCGTCTTACAGATTCTGTTGAAAATGCTTTAAAGCTTGGCAACGGACTAATGATAGTAGATGTTATTGGTGGGGAAGAGATGACTTTTAGTCAGAATTTTGCTTGCCCTGACTGTGGAATAAGTATTGACGAAGTACAGCCTAGAAGTTTTTCTTTTAATAATCCTTTTGGGGCTTGTCCTGACTGTTATGGTTTGGGATACAAGATGGAATTTGACGAAGACCTTATTATTCCTGATAAGAGTTTAAGCATTAATCAGGGAGCAATTGTAGTATTGGGGTGGCAGAGTGCAAATGACGGAAAGAGTTTTAGTAATGCAATACTTCAGGCATTGGCTTTAAAATACAATTTTTCTCTTGATACACCTTTTGAGGATTATCCAAAAGAGATACATGATATTTTGATTTATGGAACAAATGGTGAAAAAGTAGCCGTAAGATACAAGGGGCAAAGAGGTATTGGAGTTTATGATATTGCTTTTGAAGGATTAATTAAAAATGTAGAAAGACGATATCGTGAAACAAGCGCAGAGTCAACAAAGGCAGAATATGAAACATTTATGAGATTTACGCCATGTGCAACATGCCACGGACAGAGACTTAAAAAGGAATCGTTGGCTGTAACTATTGGAGATAAGAATATTTATGAAATGACAGAAATGTCTGTAAGAGATTTGCGCCAGTATTTGGATGAATTGCAATTGACTGAAACTCAGCTAAAGATAGGAAAAGAGATTTTGAAAGAAATTAAAGGACGTCTTCAATTCTTAGTTGACGTTGGACTTGATTATCTTAGTCTTTCAAGAGCTACGGGAACTTTGTCAGGTGGAGAGGCTCAGCGTATACGTTTGGCAACTCAGATAGGTTCAGGCTTGGTTGGTGTTGCTTATATAATGGATGAGCCAAGTATTGGATTGCATCAGAATGATAATGATAAGCTTCTTGCAACGTTGAAGCATTTAAGAGATTTGGGAAATACTTTGATTGTAGTTGAACATGATGAGGATACAATGCGTGCAGCAGATTATGTGGTTGACATAGGTCCGGGAGCAGGAGAACACGGTGGACAGGTTATTGCTACAGGAACTGCAGAGGATTTAATGAAAAATCCTAATTCAATTACAGGAAAATATTTAAGTGGAGAGATTAAAATACCTGTTCCAAAAACACGTAGAAAACCAAAAGGTTTCTTAAAAGTAGTTGGAGCCAAGGAAAATAACCTAAAGAACATTGATGTAAAGGTGCCAATTGGGGTACTTACATGTGTAACAGGTGTTTCAGGCTCAGGTAAAAGCTCACTTGTTAATGAAATATTATATAAGAGTCTTGCAAGAAAATTAAACAGGGCAAGAACAATTCCCGGAAAATGCAAGAAGATAGAGGGAATGGAGCAGCTTGATAAGGTAATAAATATTGATCAGTCACCATTAGGCAGAACTCCACGTTCAAACCCGGCAACATATACGGGAATGTTCGATATGATAAGGGACCTTTTTGCGGCAACAACCGATGCAAAAGAAAGAGGTTACAAGAAGGGAAGATTTAGTTTTAATGTAAAAGGCGGTCGTTGTGAAGCGTGTTCAGGTGACGGAATTTTAAAAGTTGAAATGCATTTTCTTCCTGATGTATATGTTCCATGTGAGGTTTGTGGCGGAAAGCGTTACAATAGGGAAACACTGGAAGTACACTACAAAGGTAAGACTATTTATGATGTTCTTGAAATGACAGTGGAAGAAGCATTGGATTTCTTTAAGAATGTGCCTAGAATTCTTAACAAGGTACAGACATTGTATGATGTAGGTCTTGGCTATTTAAAATTAGGACAGCCGTCAACAACATTGTCGGGTGGTGAAGCACAGAGAATTAAGCTTGCAACAGAATTAAGTAAGAGAAGCACAGGAAAAACAATATATGTATTGGATGAACCGACAACAGGTCTTCATTTTGCTGATGTGCATAAATTAGTAGAGATTCTTCACAGATTAACAGATGAAGGTAATACAGTAGTGGTTATTGAGCATAATCTGGATGTAATAAAAGTGGCAGATTATATAATTGATATGGGACCTGACGGTGGTGACCGTGGTGGAACAGTTGTAGTTGCAGGAACACCTGAGCAGGTTGCAGAACATCCAACAAGTTATACCGGCAAGTATGTTAAGCAGATGTTAGAGAGACAATAGTCATTTTTTATAAAAAAACGATTCATAAAAATGTTTAAATAAAAGGGCATTTATGCAATGTTTATAAAGATGAAAAAAGTGCTTGAACCCCCTTTAAAATAAGGGAAAATTGTGCTATATTGAACATACAAACAAAAACGTATTAAATACCTAAAAAGACTTCTACAAAGAAGTTAACGACCCACTTGTTATTAGATGTCAACCTAATAACAACAGTATCTAAGTTTAGTGGTGAAAGGAGTTTTACCCAGTGATATCTGCTAACATGGCAATCAACGGAAGATTGTTTAAGTAGTAATTATTGGATGAGATGTTACAAAGAATTGGATAGGATAGGAATTATTCAAAACGAAAATTCAATGAAGAATAACATCTTATGGTTAAGGTAGATAGTGAAGTCGAAGCAGGACAAATAGTAAGGAATAGACTAGGTATACAGATATTCGGAATGCGATCGAAACGAATAGTGTACAGAAGAAATTCCCGAGAAGATTCATTTAATAAAAAGTACCTGCGGT
>UMFR01073094.1_pt1 | contig 14149 bp, 10 predicted proteins | sample 1965041 | NCBI WGS metagenome assembly UMFR01 (sample SAMEA4836049, study PRJEB28245) | human gut metagenome | biome: gut microbiome; material: fecal sample | place: Denmark | collected 2008
AATTGTAAGGATAGATGTTGTAGGCTCAGAATTTCTGTATGTGTGGTTCTTTTTGATCTTCTCCATGAAGGTCTTCAGAAGCCATACTGCAAATTCATCTGCTCTAGGATCATCATTACCGTATTTAGGGAATTCGCCTTCTGTCTGGAAGTCAACTGCGCATCCCTGATCATCACGGATAACTTTAACCTTAGCATATTTGATAGCTGACAGAGAGTCTGCTACGTGAGAAAGACCAGCGATACCTGTAGCGAATGTTCTTCTTACATCTGTATCGATCAGAGCCATCTCAGCTGCTTCATAGTAGTATTTATCATGCATGTAGTGGATCAGGTTCAGGATATTTACATACAGAGCTGCACACCAGTCAAGCATGATATCGTATTTATGCATAACTTCGTCGAAATCAAGGTATTCAGAAGTAATAGGTGCGATTTCAGGACCACACTGCATATGCTTGCCTTCTTTGTCAAGATGCTTCTCATCTTTACCACCGTTGATAGCGTAAAGGAGACATTTTGCAAGGTTAGCACGTGCACCGAAGAACTGGATCTCTTTACCTGTCTGTGTAGCGGATACACAGCAGCAGATGCTGTAGTCATCGCCCCAGATTGGCTTCATAACATCATCATTCTCATACTGGATAGAAGATGTTGTAACGGAAATCTTAGAAGCATATTTCTTGAAGTTATCCGGTAATTTGCTTGAGTACAGAACTGTTAAGTTCGGCTCTGGGCTAGGTCCCATGTTTTCAAGAGTATGCAGGAAACGGTAATCGTTCTTTGTAACCATGGAACGTCCGTCCATACCGATACCACCAACTTCCAGAGTAGCCCATACAGGGTCACCTGAGAATAACTGGTTGTAAGAAGGGATACGAGCGAACTTAACCATACGGAATTTCATTGTCATATGGTCGATCAGTTCCTGAGCTTCCTTCTCTGTTAATGTACCTTCTTCAAGGTCACGGTTGATATAAATATCAAGGAATGTAGAAATACGTCCAACTGACATTGCAGCACCGTTCTGTGTCTTGATAGCTGCAAGGTAGCCAAAGTATAACCACTGAACTGCTTCTTTAGCGTTTGTAGCAGGACCTGAAATATCATAGCCATAGATCTTAGCCATTTCTTTCATTCCCTGAAGAGCTTTGATCTGCTCAGCGATCTCTTCTCTTAAACGGATAATATCTTCTGTCATTGTTCCGTTTCCACAGTTCTTCTTGTCTTCTTTCTTCTTCTCGATCAGGAAATCGATACCGTACAGAGCAACTCTTCTGTAGTCACCTACGATACGTCCACGTCCGTAAGTATCAGGAAGACCTGTAACGATATGTGTATGACGAGCAACTTTCATCTCGTCTGTGTATGCATCAAACACTGCCTGGTTGTGAGTCTTGTGATACTCGTTGAAGATCTTATCGAATTTAGGATTTACTTCAAAACCATATGTGCTGGCTGCCTGCTGAGCCATCTTGATACCACCGTATGGCATAAATGCTCTCTTTAATGGCTTATCTGTCTGAAGACCTACGATCTGCTCAAGATCTTTCATAGACTCATCAATGTAGCCAGGGCCATAAGCTGTTAAGCTTGAAACAACCTCTGTCTCACATTCCAGAACGCCATTATGCTCACGTTCTTCTTTCTGCAGCTCCTGAAGTCTTCCCCAAAGCTTATCTGTTGCTTCAGTAGATCCTTCCAGGAAGCTTTCATCTCCATCATATGGAGTGTAGTTTGTCTGGATAAAGTTACGTACATTGACGTCTACATCCCAATGGCCATCTTTTTTAAAGCCTCTCCATGCTTCTGCCATGAAAATATACCTCCTTCTAATTGGTAAGAATACTATAATTTAACAGCTTGGGAATACAGTTTCCCAAACTATTTTTTACGTTAAAAGTGTACTACTTATTTGGGCAAAGTGTCAACCGTTTTGCGCAATGTATACGATTTTATACACTTTTATACCTTTCTCCATTATCTCATCTTCTGCATATGCAGAATCACCCTTTTTCTTTATGCTACTTCACTTCAAATTTATAAAGTATACAGACCTTGGTACTCCACTGTGAATGATCTATTTCGCTTTTAGGCTCTGAATGAAGGATTTTATATTCCATAGTATACATACCGCCCAAATGTGGCCCCGGTTGAATAGAGGCAACATATTTACCTGGCGCAAGAGGCTTTTTCATTTTTCCGTTGACGCTTTTACATGCTGTCGGTTTACATTCTATCACTGATTCATTCAGACCATAATAGCCTTCCATATAGATGTAATCTTTCTCACCTTTATTTTTCCAAAATTCCCGGTTCACCAATTCTTCTTCTGTCTCATATGATGTCACACAGAAATCAAACGGGATTTTCTGTGCAGTTGGTGTTTTTTGTGGTAATAAGTAAGCCCAATATGCAGAACAGCCATCTTCCAGCGCATACTCCCTATATCTGTAATAACCATTAAAAAGCAGTCCTCCAAGCACCTGATCTTTTGTTACCGGCTCTTTAAGAGTTATTTTGGCATATTCTTTTTGCACATCTACACCTTGAATTTCAAAATGATCCGAATTAACAACATCATAAGGATTTTTTCCCATTAGATAATCGTGAATGATGCTGGCCACTTTGTCCAGTTTATCTGCATTATGAATAAGCGTATATCCCCATATTGTTCCGCCCCACTCCGTTTCTATATCATCCAGCATATATGAAAGGCTTGCATATGTATACCCTGTTGTTTTCGGTCTCCTTTCCAATTCGGTAATTCCTACTTCTAATCCTTTCATATCACAGTATTCATACCCATAGTAAATACAATCACTTTTTAATTTTGAAGTTTCTACGATTGCCTTTTCAAGTGTCCGATCATTAATACGTCCCTTTTTCCCATATTTTTTATAAAGTGCATCAATTCTTTTTTCCAGCTGCTTTCCCTTTCTTAAAAATTTCGGAGAATTGGAGTCTACACACACATTTAACTTGCATACATTTTTACCACACTTCAACGTAATCACCGCTTTTCCAGCTTTCTTTGCTCGGATTACGCCTTTTCGTGATACAGATACAATTTGAGGATTGCTACTTTTCCACTTTGCAATATGACCATTAGGGCACTTATGCAATTCATTTCCTTTTTTATCTATATATGTTATTGTCGATTTGGTCAGACTTACCCGGTCACCTTTATTAACCCGTAAATAGAATACCTCATCCGGCTCAAATATGTCTGAATTCACAGGAATCCTCACATAGATTTCATCTTTTTTCCCATTTTTCGTTCCTGCATATGCTGGGATACTTAACACTATGGATAACAACACAATGCTAATAATGATTTGCATTTTTTTCATACCGCAACCCCCTTCATGTTATTCTTCTACTGAACATTCTTTCCAAATAGCATCTGAGTAATTATCTTCCTGTTGTGCGACCGATTGTTTTGCATAGGTTCGCAAATTATATAATTTTAGATTATAGTCTGTGTTTCCCGTTAACACTTCAGGCATTAGCCATTTCAAAAGGAAATTGCCATCTGATGCGTAGCCTTTCATAAGTGCCTCCTCTGCCGCTTTTGTTGCAACAGTATAACGTTTGGACATAAATTGGGGATTATCCTCATATTCATTTGGATCATAGCCGAAATCTTTCAAATCTACCACCCTGCATTTCCCATTCAAAATCAAAGTCCGAACACTGGCATGTTCATCTCCTGCATATATAGACAATCTGGCGCTTCCTTTAGGAATAACAGTCTGATGAGCGTAAATATCACCTATTTGATGAAATGCCAATCCCAATATTTTTAGAGAATTTATTTTAGATGTATTCTTTATATTCTGATAATTCTGATCGATACACTTATCTACTATATTTTTAGTCCTTCTATAATTATTTTCATATCTGTCTTTATAGCTAATATCGCTATAACTCTGTCCTTTTTTTATCCGTAGGGATGCTAGAAATAAATATCGCAGTGATGCAACATAATTAGCATTACCCCCTCCATTTACCGTTGGGTATGTTTCCGTTTTTTGTCCAACAGGCGTATTTTTTTTTGCCTCCCTTGTCAGTATATCTGGATATCCTGCATAGTATCTTAATATTTTCATTTCAGTCTGATTTAGATGTAATATTGTATTTCCATACGTTTCTGCGTCTACTTGATGTCCCCCTCCTTCATCACTCGAATTTTCATTGTGCCACATACCTTCTACCGTATCAGGCTCTTTGAAACTTTCTACCTCTCGATCATTCTGAAGCAAAATAAAATTCCCACTTATTGTATTTTCACTTACTGTATTCTCACTTATCGTGTTTTCGCTCACAGTTTTGTCTTGTTCTGTCTGACAGAATGTATCATACATGAAAATAGCATATTCAAGATCTGGTAAGCCGCATCCTCTTTTCTGCATTTCTTCAGTCTGTACTGCTGTCTGCTGCATAAGTCTTCTGATAAAGGATGCAGGCTTGTCACGATCAATGCCCCACAACACGCTCGCAATTCCCGTGACATGTGCTGCTGCAACGCTAGTTCCTCCTACAGTCATAATTCCTCCATAGAAACTTGTTGTATCTACCTTTTCTCCCGGTGCTACCAGTTCCATATTATCCGGATCAAATACAGATAATTCCCCACTACTACTTACCGCGCCTACACTGACCACCTCTTCATAAGCTGCCGGATAGCAGGTATTCTTACCATTATTTCCTGCGGAAGCAATCATCAGAATGTCTGCTTCTGCCGCATCTTGCACCGCCTTATGTAAAATTTCTGAATATTGCGGCATTCCAAAGCTCATATGAATAATATCTATATCATTATCAATACACCAGTAAATTGCCTGAATCACTCTACTCATAGGTGCTTTATTATTATCATCTAATATCTTTACAGAATAAAGTTCACAATACGGATTAATCCCCCTTATTCCATTTCCAGTCTCTCTTGCAGCAATGATCCCAGCAATACCGGTTCCGTGTCCCGTAATATCTTCATAGAGTGGTACCACGTATCCTTCGTCCACAAAATTTTTTCTTCCAGTAACATTTAACTCTTCTGTAAAGTCAATGCCCGAATCAATAACCGCCACTTTGATTGGCTTTAGCACACGATCCGTCAACTGATCTGCATGTATCATTTTCAGATTCCATGTATCACCATAATCTTCACAACCGGATTCATCTGACTTCGCAGTTTTATATGCTGCCTCCATTACATAATCCGGTTCAACAATAGCACTATATTCTTCCTTTATTGTATTAATATCTTCTTTTGTTATTTCCTCTGAATCCGCGACCAAAATTGCCTGTCTGGCAAGTTCGCCTTCTTCGTCTGATTCCAACGCAATGTCATAGTTTTCACAGAGTCTTTCACACTGCTGTTCCGTATGCATATCTATTACATATCCCTGTTCTTCCCTTACCGTACTTCCTGTAACAGCGCAAGTCATACATACACTCATAAACAAAGTAAGCAATAAACCGCATTTCTTTTTCATTTTGTTTCCCCCTTTATTCATCTTAACTTGTATCTATTTAACTGTAGAATTTTTACAACTATCCCCCCTCTCAGACATGATTATATCCTCCAAATATCTATTACAAACATATCATAGTTTTTATTGCAAAACAAGCTATAATTACTCATGTCCAAGACAATCACGCGGTTTTTGTGTGTCTTTTGTTTTTTTGACTTGTCTTTATGTAAATATATATTATATTTATTCTTCAAAATAAAATGTTTTATATTATTTATTTGTATTTTGTTTGCTTTATGTGGCATATCATAAATTATATATTCTTTTTATTTCCAAATTTATTCTGTAAATTCCTCTTGTATTTCCATCGTTTTTTTTATATAATGTGGTGTAGTTGTTATTGATATAAAAATATCAATCTCAGTAAAATGAAGTTTTGAAAAGTTTCAGAAAACAAGGAGGATATCAGTATGGCACGTAAGATTAATGACGGATGTGTAGCTTGTGGCGCTTGTGAAGGTGCTTGCCCAGTTGGAGCAATCAGCATGGGAGACGGCAAATTCGAAATCGATGCATCTGTATGTATCGACTGCGGCGCTTGCGAAGGTGCTTGCCCAACAGGTTCTATCGAAGAAGCTTAATATCTGAGAGAATATGAGCGAATAAGCGAATAAATAAGAGGACTTCCGATGGAAGTCCTCTTATTTATTTCTTAATGTTCTAGATTTGCAAATTTTGTGTAATCAGGCAGCCATGCCAGATCTACGTCACCAATCGGGCCGTTTCTCTGTTTGGCGATAATGATCGTTGCGATACCCTTCTTTTCGCTGTCATGGTTGTAGTAGTCGTCACGGTAAATGAACATAACGACGTCCGCATCCTGCTCGATCGCACCGGATTCACGCAGGTCGGAAAGCATCGGCGTATGATCCGGTCTCTGCTCTACCGCACGGCTCAGCTGCGAGAGTGCAAGCACAGGAACATGCAGTTCACGGGCAAGCGCTTTCAGGGAACGGGAGATCTCGGAGATCTCGTTCTGACGGGATTCCGCCCTTCCGCTGCCGCTCATGAGCTGCAGGTAGTCAATGATGATCATTTTCAGATCATGCTCTAATTTATATTTTCGACATTTGCTGCGGAGCTCGGAAATGCTGATACCCGGCGTGTCGTCGATGATCAGATTGGATTCTCCGATCACGCCTGCGCTTTCGATCAGTCTTTCCCAGTCGCTGTCGGTCAGATTTCCGTTTCGGATATGCTGGCTGTCCACGCGGGACTCTAAGGAGAACAGACGGTTTACGAGCTGTTCCTTTGACATTTCCAGACTGAAGATCGCAACCGTTTCTTTCAGCTTGAATGCCACATGCTGTGCAATATTCAGAACAAACGCCGTCTTTCCCATGGAAGGACGCGCAGCGATCAGCACAAGATCGGATGGCTGCATGCCCGATGTCTTATAGTCCAGATCGATAAAACCGGTCGCGATTCCCGTTACGGTTCCGGTCGTCTTGCTCGCCTGCTCGATCTTATCCATCGCATTTAAAACAACCTGACGGATCGGTACAAAATCACCTGTATTCCGTCTCTGCACCAGATCAAAAACACGCTTCTCCGTATCCTCTAAGATAAATTCCAGACTTTCCTTGCCTGCGTAGCAGGTATTTTCGATCTCTTCGTTCAGACGGATCAGCTTGCGCAGCAGAGATTTCTCCGCGACGATATTGGCATAATTGGCAACATTCGCACTCGTCGGAACAATGCCAAGCAGGTCCTTGACAAATTCCAGGCTGCTGACTTCCGGCGGAACGTCTTTTTCTTTTAATTTGTTCTGTAATGTGATCAGATCCACAGGCTGTGCGCTGTCGTGCAGCTCCACCATGGCATCAAAAATGATACCGTACTGCTTGCTGTAGAAATCATCACCGTGCAGAATTTCAGATGCCGTCACGATCGCATCCTTATCCATGATCATGGATCCAATGACAGACTGCTCTGCTTCTATACTATGTGGTAATACTCTTTTCAGAATCGCTTCTTCTGCCACAGGTAGCACCTCCTACTGTTAAGCCTCCACTACCTGTACATGTAAAACTGCCGTTACCTGCGGATGCAGCTTTACCTTTACTTCGTAGGTACCGAAATTCTTGATGGCATCAGGCAGAACCAGTTTCTTTTTATCCAGATCCTTTTTGTACTGGTCTGCGTATGCTTTTGCAATTTCCTTGCTGGAAACAGAACCGAATGCTTTTCCGTTCTCTCCCGCTTTCATCTTTACAACAACCTTCTGCTCAGCCAGCTCTTTGCCAAATTCCTGCGCAGCCTCCAGATTTTCCGCCGCTACCTTTTCTTCATGCTTCTTCTGCAGCTTTAAGTTGTTCCTATTGTCTGCTGTTGCTTCAATGCCCAGCTTTTTCTTAAACAGGAAATTCTTTGCATAGCCATCGCTTGCTTCAATGATCTCTCCCTTTTTTCCAATGGATTTTACATCCTCTAATAAAATAACCTTCATGGTATTCCTTATCCTTTCTTATTCTCCGGCTGTTATATCATAGCTCCATCCATTTTGATGCAGCATATCTGCTCACATTTTTTAAATTTCACCGGATTCCTTCATTTCTTTTAAAGTATCCCTGATGCGTTCACACGCCATCTCCATACTGATATCTTTCAGTTGCGCACCGGCAACATTCATATGACCGCCGCCGCCTAATTTTTCCATGATGACCTGTACATTGACTTCATCAATGGAACGCGCTGAAATATAGATCATCTGGTTATATTGTGTCAGGACAAAGCTGGCTTTGATGCCCTTGATGTTCAGCAGTTCATTTGCCGCCTGCGCACATACAACCGTCGGTGCACTTGTATCTTCTCCGTGACAGACAGAAATGGCATATTCATCCATGTAGATCTTCGCCTGCCCGACTGCATCCGCTTTTGCCCGGTAATCATTGGCATCTTCGCGGAACATCTTTCTGACACGCGTCACATCCGCTCCGCTCCGGCGCAGGAATGCTGCGGCTTCAAATGTACGGACACCAGCCTTTGCCACGAAATTATTCGTATCGATCACAATACCCGCATACAGACAGTCTGCTTCCACGCCTTTGACCTTAATGCCGTCACCGACATACTGCAGGATCTCCGCAACCATTTCACATGCAGAAGAAGCATATGGCTCCACATAGGAAAGCGTTGCATTTTCCACAACCTCTTCTCCCTGTCTGTGGTGGTCGAGTACGACAACGCTGCGGCAATATTTCAGAAGATCCGGGCATTCTGTAATGCTCGGCTTATTGACATCCACAATAACAAGAACGGTATTGTTATCCGCCATTTCGATCGCCTGGGTATTGGTGATGATCGCTTCTTCTTCATGATCCAGCCGGCTCTTAAAGGAGTCTACCCACGGTTTGATCGTATTATTGGTCGTGTTCAGGACAATATGGGCATTTCTGCCAAGCGTCTTGGCGATCCGGTAAATACCGACCGCTGCACCGAAGCTGTCCACGTCGGTATTGGCGTGTCCCATGACAAGCACCTTGTCCTTGGTGGTAATGATTTCCTTGAGGGCAAGTGCTTTGACTCTTGCCTTCACTCTTGTATTTTTCTCCATCTGCTGGCTCTTACCGCCGAAGTAGGAAACACCTTCCGGCGTTTTGATGACGACCTGATCGCCGCCACGGCCGAGTGCCAGATCAATGGAAGTTCTTGCAAATTCATAATTCTGTCCATAGGAAAGTCCGTCAGAACCGATTCCCATACTGAGTGTGACAGACATATCGTTACCGATGTTGACCGTCTTGACATCTTCCAGCAGGTCAAACCGGTTTTCTTTCAGCCTTTTCAGCGACTGTTTGCGAATGATGACGAAAAATTTATCTTTTTCCATCTTCTTCACGATACCGTCATAGGCTGCAAAGTATTTATTGAGTTTTCGCTCGATCAGCGCCGTCAGAAGGGAACGTCTGACTTCCTCGACGCTCTCGAGGGCTTCCTCATAGTTATCAATGTACAAAAGTCCGACACAGAGGGACTGGTTATCGTTCTCACGCAGCGCGATCTTCAGCGCAGTCTCATCAAACAGATACAGAACGACCATAAAGCCTTCATATCTGCCTTCGGATTCAAAGATATCGCTGTTCTCCACCATTTCAGCCAGTGGGATCTTGCGCATCTTTGCAGTAAATTCGCGCTCCTCATAGGTAAAGGAAAGCTCTGTCAGCTCATTGTTTTCTTTTGGCAGTTTTTCCTTTGTGATACAGGAAAATAAGGAATGAATGTCTCTGTTATAGCCTTTTGGCTTATGCACCGTCTCTTCAAAGGTACGGTTCGTCCAGATCACCTTACCGTTTTCATCCAAAAGCGCGGTAGGAACTTCAAAATCCCGCAAGAGCCGTTTCTGGATCTGCCCGTACTGCGTGGCAAAGCTGACCAGCTCATTCATCAGGATCGATTTATTGAAATTCATCATGATCAGAGACATGATCAGATAAAAAAGCACAAAACCGGATAATACGACACCTGCTTTGATATCCAGTGTATAGATCCAGATATCGACAACTGCCAGCAAAATACCCAAAAGCATCGACAGTTGCAGATAGGTTTGCAGTTTTCCCTTTAGTTTTAATTTATGCTTCATAGTAGTTCCTCTTTGTTTTTCTTATACGCCACTATAGTATACCTTTAAAATACAATGCGGTCAATCTTTTGGAGTTCTTCCTCCGTAAAGGCGTGGCGCCTGATCTTTGTCGTATTTTCAATGATCTGCGCCGGACTCGATGCGCCGATCAGGACGGAAGTCAGTGCATCATCCTTGAGGATCCAGTTCAGTGCCATCTGTGCCAGACTTTCTCCCCGCTCATGCGCCATGTCATTTAAGGCAGAAATCTTCTGCAGCATTTCCGGTGTCAGACTGGCGGCTGTCAGATATGGGCTGTTCTTCTGGATACGGCTTCCCTGCGGAATCCCATGCAGATATTTATCCGTCAAAAGTCCCTGTGCAAGCGGGCTGAACGCAATAATACCAAGTCCGAGCTTTGGTGCTGTTTCTTTCAGTCCGTTCTTTTCGATCGTCCGGTCGAAAATGGAATATTTATTCTGATTGATAATGAACGGGCAGTGCATCTCGGTCAGTAGCTGCTCTGCTTTTTTCAGCTGTACGCCGTCATAATTGGAAATTCCCACATAAAGTGCCTTGCCGCTTTTTACGATATCGGCAAGTGCTCCCATGGTTTCTTCCAGCGGAGTTTCCGGATCCGGTCTGTGATGATAAAAAATATCAACATAAGAAAGTCCCATGCGCAGAAGACTCTGGTCGATGCTTGCCATCAGATATTTTCTGCTGCCGCCATCACCGTAAGGACCTTCCCACATATCGAATCCTGCCTTTGTACTGATGATCATCTCATCTCTGTATACGCCAAGGGAATGCTTTAAGATCGTGCCAAAATTACGCTCTGCGCTTCCATACTCCGGTCCGTAGTTATTGGCAAGGTCAAAATGTGTGATGCCGAGATCAAATGCTGTTTCACACATTTTTCTACTGTTTTCATAGCTGTCATAAGAGCCGAAATTGTGCCACAATCCCAGCGATACCGCCGGAAGCTTCAGACCGCTCCTGCCGCATCTTTTGTAATCCATTTCCTGATATCTGTTTTTGTCTGCCTGATATGCCATTATTTTTACCTCCTAATGTCATGAACCGTCAGGTTCATGATGCAGCCTCGCCCATCACCGCAGGTGATTTTCATGGGCGATGGTTCCCGAAATGTCATGAACCGTCAGGTTCATGACATTTTTTACCTGTTCTTTCGTTCCAAAGCCCTCCGAAAAGGCGCTGGCGCTGCCCGCGCACAAGCCTTCCAGAAATGCCATTTTATAATCTCCCGTCTGCAGATAGCCATGCAAAAAGCCTGCCACCATGGAATCTCCCGCGCCCACAGAATTCACAACCTTTCCTCCGGGCGGTCTGCTGTCAAAAATCCTGCCATCCGCTGCTACGCAGACAGCACCGTCTCCCCCAAGTGATACGAGCACATTTTCCGCGCCCATTTCCTGCAGCTGCTTCGCAAGTTCTGCCACCTGACTGCGCTGCGTCAGTTCCGTTTTAAACAGTTCTTCCAGTTCTCTTTGGTTGGGCTTTATGAGAAACGGATGCAGAGGAAGCGTTTCCCTAAGCGACTCTCCCGTTGTGTCGACTATAAAATGCACTCCTCTTCCCTGCAGCTGCTGCATGATCTGTCTGTAGCTGTCGCATGGCATGCCCGGTAACAAACTGCCCGACAGAACCACGTAATCTTCCGCCGTAAGCGCCTCCAGCCTCCGGTAAAAAATCTGCAAAGCCTCTTCCTCTGCCTGCGGGCCCGCTGCATTAACCTCGGTTTCCTGCCCTGCAGATAATTTGACATTGATCCTCGTATTGCCATTATGTAAGAAAATCAGCTCCTGTCTGAGTCCTGCAGCGGTCAACTGTCTGCAAAGCTCTTCTCCGGAAAAGCCGCCTGCAAAGCCCCAAATGATGCTGTCCGTTCCCAGATTATATAACATCTTCGATACATTGATCCCTTTTCCGCCTGCCACAAGCCGTTCTGCAGCAGATCGGTTTGTCTCTCCTGCCTGCAATGCGGGCAAAGAGAGCAGATAATCCAGCGAGGGATTCATCGTCACTGTATAGATCATTTTATCACTCCATTAATGGCATTCCGCTCTCTTTTGACCGGATATCCATTTTGATCCGGCAATCGGCAAGATGCTCATAGTTTGCTTCCAGCCGGTACGCGACATCCAGACTGATGTGATCTTCCTCTTCCGAAATTTCCACGCTGTCTGTATCGATTCCGATCATAATATCACCATACGGCGTCGTATAACAGGTATTGTTTTTTTTCTCTTCCTCAAATGCCATATTGACATTGACAATACCCTTCTTCTGCACATGAAGTGCCCCATTCTTGAATTTGATCATATTTCTGACCCTTTGATCAAAGCCTTCGATCACTTCATCATAAAACACATAGGAATAACCGTTTTTCTGATAAAAATTTCCTTTACTGATCACTTCGATCTGTTCCGGTTTTTCTTCTCCCATCTGAAGCCCCGAAACAGAGATCAAAACATCTTTTGTCATCTATTTTCTCCTGTCAGATATTTTCTTTCCACCAAAATAAAATCCATATCTGATCTTCTCTTCCGGGAAGACCGTATGAAGCGTGTCAAGATCCATCTGTTCCAACATTTCCACCGTATAAGTCATTTCCTGTGCATATGCAGGATCGATCCTATAGCATCTGCCCGTGACCAGGCTGTTATCCTCGTATAAAAGGCTGAAAAAGAATGCCAGCCCGAACAACATGGAAAGTGCTCCGTACAAAATCGTTTCCATCCACATTTTTTTCATGTTTTCCACTCCCTTCTTCTGGGAGTATCAACAGATTTTTACCACTTTATTCCGTAAAATGCAAATGTTTTCGGATTGTATATAACTGATTTTCAATGTGCTGCGTGATTTCAGCCACCGCACGCTCCTCATCCCGCGCTGCAATGCTCTCATAAATCCGCCTGTGCTCCTCAATCAGCAGTGCATGATATGCGCTGTCCTTGATGTATTCAAAACGATAGCGGTACATCTGCTCTGACAACGTATTGATCATCTGCTGCAGACGTTCATTTCCCGTTGCGCGCACGATCACGTCATGCAGCTTAACATCTGCCTTTGTGATCGCTGTAGCTTCTCCGGTCTTTGTTGCCAGCACAAAATCATCACACGCCTTTTTCAGATCATCGATCTGCTCGTCCGTGATCCGCTGACAGGCAAGCCTTACCGCAAGTGAATCCAGACAGGTACGTACTTCCAGTACATCCTTCAGATTTTTTTCCGAGATCTTTGCAACCTCCGCTCCGCGGCGCGGGATCATGGTCACAAGTCCCTCCAGCTCCAGCTTGCGGATTGCTTCCCGGATCGGTGTGCGGCTGACGCCAAGCTTCTCAGCCAGATGGATCTCCATCAGTCGTTCGCCCGGCTTCAGTTCCCCTGTCAGAATGCTCTGTCTGAGCGTTTTAAACACCACTTCTCTCAGTGGCAGAAATTCGTCCATGTTTTCCTGCATGAAATCTTTCATCAACCTTCTCCATTTTCAAACGTCGTCACAAAAAGCTGTTTTGCAAGCGCTGATTTTTCCAGTGCTTTGCAGGCGGTCTGTGCCTGCCCCTCTGTATCAAAAATGCCAAATACGCTCGGTCCGCTTCCACTCATCAGTGCAGCCTTCGCCCCTTCTTTCAGCAGAACATCCTCGATCTGTCCGATCACGGGATATTCCTTTGCCGTGACAAGCTCCAGTACATTTCCAAGCCTTTCACAAAGGGCGTTTAAATCCTTCTGCTCCAGTGCCTGTATCATGCCCTCTACATCCGGATGCGGGTAAGAAGGCAGACTATCAAGCGCCCGGTATACAACCGGTGTTGATACATTGATATCCGGCTTTGCCACAACCAGATACGCCTGCGGCGGAGATGCGATCTCCGTCAGCTTTTCTCCGATCCCCCGGGCATGGGCTGTTTTTCCCAGCACACAATACGGAACGTCTGCGCCGATCCTGACGCTTTCCTTTTGCAGCTGCTTTTTTTGAAGTCCCAGTCCCAGAAGCTCATTTACCCCCAGGAGTGTGGCTG
>UMFR01009242.1_pt1 | contig 14062 bp, 8 predicted proteins | sample 1965041 | NCBI WGS metagenome assembly UMFR01 (sample SAMEA4836049, study PRJEB28245) | human gut metagenome | biome: gut microbiome; material: fecal sample | place: Denmark | collected 2008
CATTGCGCTCCATGACATTGCAAGGGATGCGCTGCCGTTTCCGGAGAGGTAACGATCCGGCTGGTTCTCATCATCTTCGGACGTGCCTTCGAATGCCTCAAGTCCGTCATAACGCTTGATGACAAAGCCACTGTCTGCGAGACTGACATCCATGTAAGTGCCTCCAGGGGCAAGGATATTGCTGATAATGGAATCATAGCTGTGTACGACTCCATCATCGTCTTCCACATCACTGTGCTTTGCATTGTCAACATTAAATGCCGCCCTGCGCACCGGCTTTCCATACTGGCAGTTTAACAGCCGGTACTGACATTCTTCTGCTGTTCCCGGACAAGTCGCATCATCAGCTTCCTTATTCATCTCCGCTGCCCCGCTTTTATCATCGCCGAGCACACGCTGATCCATTTCCTTGTTTACCGTAAGGATATTTGCCCCCTGTACGGAAACCGGGTCATGGACAACGATGTTGTTGACTTTCGTCTGTCCGTTTGTGTAGATGGAATCCATGGTATAACCGACTCTCCCGACTACGCTGTCGTTCTCGTCTGTATACTTGAATGTATAGTTGGTAATATCATGCGATTCGGCGTTTTTATCAACACCAAAGTTCGTATATGTAACCAGCGGGATAAAGAATGCACGGGACTGCCCTGTGACATATTCCTGGTTCGGGTTCGTCGGGCACTGTGCAATACCGTCCTGCATAAGCACAAGTCCGGCATTACCAAACTGCGCCGGTTCCGGTGCATCCGTCTGTCCGTTCAAGGAAGGGAGAATCCGGTTAATCCAGCTGTATTTTCCCCATACATCCTGCTTGGTAGGTGCAGTATAAACATCCGCAGTATTTGTTCCCATCCGCGCTGATCCGCTGCCATAAGTATCATAGTTTGTTCCGCCATAAGTGTTTCCACATCCAGGGGAACAGATATTCCCGTCAATCGAATCCGATTTTGTCTGCATGATGGTTTTTACATCGTCCATCTGCTTCTGTTTTGTTTCAATCGTCCTTGCAGATGTTACTTTTGCAAGGTCCAGGGTATTTCCATTCTCATCGGTATCTGTGATATGGTTATACTTCTCTTCATCTTTGTCAAATGCGGTTTCTACAACTGCATTGCCTCCGGTGCCCTGGTACTTCGTGGATGTACTGCTGTAATTGCCGTTATAGCTTCCTACATTAAGGTTTGATGTCTTCTTAACCAGCGGGTTATCCGTCCACATCTTATCTTCCCACATCCATTTTGCCTTGCTGACATTCTCTTTTTTGAGATTATTCATGTCTGTCGGCTTGGAGTACCACAGGGTATCCTCATAATTTTCCTGGCACTCATGATGTTTTGTTTCTGCAGTATCCTGATAGTAGACAATACTTTCATTTCCTGAACTGGTTTGCAAAATCAGGAAATCTGAAATAACAGTTGCTTTACAGTTCAGCTTACGTCTCTTATCAAAGCGTTTCCACTCGAACGTTGTCTTGTCCACTGCATCGGCTGTGTTATTGGTATATCCGGTCTTGGTCCTTGCTGCTTCCCCGGCTTCCCCTTTTCCTTCCCCGCTTGTCTTGGCATTATCGTGTCTGTTGCGGAGGTTGCTGTATGTACTGTTTGTATACAGGCATCCCCTGCACCAGCTCTTTTTATGGCCGTTTGCCGTAACTACAACCGGGCTTCCCCCATGGGATGCAGTCTGTCCGTCACAGGAATCTGTACGGGTCAGCTTTTTATCACTGTTAAATTCTGTCCATGTAACATCATCATCCTGTCCGGTCTGCAGGCTGTAGCGGATACGCCCGGCTTTTGAAGTATCTGCCTGCGCAATGTTATAAAAAATATTCGGGTCGTATCTTACGATCTTCGATTTTACAATATCAAGGTCATTTTCTGAGGTATCCGTCCAGGTTTCTTCCCCGTCTGCATCCGGGTCATCCCCTATATCCCCGGTCTCATAGTCCGGGACAATAAGATCGCCGTTTTCATCATACTCTTTATCGTTTGCGGCTTCCGTGCCTTCCACATCTGACAGATCCGGATCAACAACCTGGGTATTATCCTTATTATCTTCCTTCTCTTTCTTTACTGCATCCGCTTCTGCTTTTCCTGCTTCCCCTTCAATACTGCTTCCGCTGCCATCATCTGTCTTACGGATCTCCCCCATGCCTTCGGCATAGCCTTCCTGCAGTTTCCATACCTTAAGGTTCGTGAAACGGATCGTATCGAAACGGAGTTTCTGGATCCATGTATCCTCGATCGCCGGGAGTACATGCTGGCAGCATGCGCCACAGAGGTCATGTGCCCCAAACTGGGTCAGGCCGCTTTTCTTTTCTACTTTCAGCCCGCTTTCCCCTACTTTTCCATCGTAATTGCCTGCGGTAATGCTTCCATCCTTGAATGTTACTTCAATTTTGTACTGGATGCTGGAAGATTTTCCATCCACAGATCCCTTGTATCCGCTCCAGCTAGAGTGTCCGGTTACTTTTCCGTGCTCATCCGTTGTATGGGATCCGGAAGCAGAAGCTTTATTACCTTTGGTGTAACTCCATCCGGTTCCAAGATCAGCAGATGTATTTGTTCTCTTTGCGCTTGATACAAGATCTGATGATGTATAGGTTCCTCCGCCATAAGACCGTGAGGAACCGGTATCATAGCTCTTTTCCCCTCCGGTCAGTGTAACCTTGATCGTAGCGGTTCCTACATGGTATACCCTTTTATATCCGTCAGAGTCATCAATACGGTAAACCGTGCCGTCTGCACTTTTACCGATTTGTTCCATCTTCTTCGCCCAGTTTGCAGCCTGCCCTAATGCTGTATTGTAGGCAGAAACATCCCAGTTTGCCGGGGTCGGGGACATGCTGTATACTTTACCGGCATTTCCGCCCTCACATGGTTTTCCGGACGGGCTTACATTCGACCCGCTCTGTGACCACCGGGAAGTATTGTTCCCGATCGTCCCTGTCCATGTCGCGTGGAATTTGGTTGTGCTGTCGTGTCCGTTTACGGTCGTGTTATAACCGGCAGCGCCCTGCGGGTTTACGGCACTGTTCTTTTCCGCCGTGACCGTTTTTTCCTGTTTCTTATCATTGGCATCTGCAACAAAAGTCTCTTCTTTTGTATTCCCTGCGGTAAGTGATTTTAAAGTATCACCTTTTTTGTACTCACAGTCCACGCCGTTGAAAATACTCTTATAGCGTCTTCGGGAACGGTAGCTGTCTTTATTCCCGCCCGGGACTTCTTTAAGATAATAATCATCATAGACTGCCTGCATGTTGACAATGAATTCTGACCCGCCGGTTGCAAAGTACAGGGACCGTGTGCTCGGCACACCTGCCATTGCTTCAAATGTCTCATTATAAATGGACCCTTCCTTTAATTCTGCATATGCTTCCGGAATGGATTCATAGGTGTCGGAAAGGTTCACATCCTTCGTATCATCCTTGTGGTAGATATACTGTGCAATGACATTGTTTGTTGTTGCGCAGCCACCTGCCTTAAGGTCAGACATGGATGGCTTTGTCTTTGTGACCGAACTTCCATTTATCACGCTTGTCCATTTTGTCTTCGCACCACTGCCGGATTTCTGCATGATATACACTTTTGCTTTCCAGTTCACATAATAACTGCCGGTGCCGGAAATCTTAAACCCTTTGGTACGCACATCTGCATTGGAAATGCGCCAGATCAGGCTCCGGTTTGCCTGCAGGTCTTTACCACCAATCTGTTTTGCAGACACAAGCTTGTTATAATTCTGCTCATCTCCCTTTTCACTTCCCTTGTTGGTGGAATCGTATGCGTTGAGCTTCTTATAATAGGTAGCTTCTTTTTTTGCATCATATTTGGTTCCCGTTTCCGGATCTGTTACCCGCTGGACACTTTTTACGATTTTCGGATCCAGCAGGCTCGCAGCGGTTGTCCCGTCTGCATTTTCAAACACAATCTTTACATGGTATTTATCCGATGCAAGAACCTTATCGAAAAGTTTCTTGGATTCCTTGTCTTTCCCCGGGGACAGTTTCACATACAGGTTGTCCTTAATAGTTGCTGTGTGTGTTTTCCCCGTCATACTGTAAGACTGGAAGGTATCCTTGATATCTTTTCCATCCTGGGCCGGTTCCTTACCGTTCACATCCTTGCTGTAAATGGTAAGATTCAATTTCACATCCGGGGTCTCTTCCGGCTGTGTGGAAGTCCAGTAAAAACCGTCCACTGCGTAGGTACCATACTGCCATGCTATATTTTTTGCCGTACCTTTAAATGCATTAATACCATGCGGGGATCCGACTGTCCTGAGTAGTTCGACCGTAGCCAGTTTGTTGTACACCCTTGCATTCGGCTTCCCGTTTTTATTTGACATGCTGTAATAAGCCTTTGTCGTACGCATGATGACCATACGGCTGTACCAGTCTTTGCCGCTGCCTGTGACGGATTTTGTATTCTGCACTGCCTTTGAAAGCCTGTCATAGTACGTGCCATAGCCAGCATCTTTATACTTTGATTTGGTGACAACGCCTTTTTTCGTCGCGACCTCTCCATTATGTGCCTGGTAGTTCTGGCCGGATTTATCATCAGATGCCGCAAAACCAATAAACCCTTTGTTCAGGCTCTTGGCATTTACACTCTTTACCGATGCAAAAGCGTCTGCTTTACCGGAAAAGTTGTAATGCTTATTGATGACACTGCCGCAGGAGGCATAGGTGACCTCTTTGCTCGTGGCATAAACCATTCCCATATCAAGACGGATGACAACGTTTTCCAGGCTGCTGCTTCCGCTCTTTCCATTACTTCCATCTGCCGCTGTTTTCGCATATGTTGTTACGGCTTTCAGCCATTCGTTTGCTGCTTTTTTATCACCACTTGACTGGGCGAGGGCGTAACCGCTTACCAAAAGGTCCAGGTAATGCGTGTTGTACTCATCATTCAGGACACGTTTTTTGACCTCGTCCATTTCCCTGGTGGCACCCGGGGCAAGCACCTTTTTAAAACGGGAATTATTCTGGAAAATACTTCTTAATACCTGGGATCCGACCATGTTTTTGTTTGCTGCATCCCTTACCCCTTTCTGGGTACCGTATAATCCCTCTTTTGTTCCGTTTTTGGAGAACATTTCCGTGCCATAGGATTTACTGCTGAGTCCGGCAGCTGTCGTATACCGGAGGAAGATGTCTGCCATTTCCGGTGTTGTCGTATACTGCCCCTTGCTTGTTTCATTTACGTTTGCGATAGAAGAATACAGTCTTCTGGCACGGGCAAGGTTTGTTTTTCCCTTGGATGAAAAGCTTTTCCCGTTAAACCCGGTGATCTTATTAATATCATCCTTACTCAGTTCCGAGAAATGTGCATAGTTGCACACTTCATACTTTTCCTTGGAGTCGCTGGATGTAACTTCCACAAAAGATTTCTTGTTTCTGGATGATTTTTTCTCTTTGTTCTTGATATATTTCTTCAAATCGGCATAGTAAATGCCTGCCTTATTCTTCTTGCTGCCGGCAACGCCATCTGTGACGCCCTTTGAAGTTTTCTTGAAGCTCCCGGCATCCTTTTCCTCATACCACGGGTCAAGGTCGTAAAAAATGGACTTTTTATTCCCTTTCGCACGTCCGGTTACAACGGAACTCTTTTCCTTCATTATCCAGGAATGGTGCTTGCTGGACGTGATGACACGCGGGACGAATACCAGGGTGCTGTCATCATATTCATACGAGTTCTGCATCGCGAGGATGTTGGACGTAATCGCATGATGCAGGGCGTTGCTGTATTTGTAGATTGTTTTCCCCTTATCCGTGGTTCCCATTTTGTCGATCCAGTATGGGTAATAATCCGGCTGGTCTTTGGGAGCTTTGCCGGACTTGGCATATGCATCCTTTGCCTTTTTTATGACTTCCGGGTCGTTGGTGGATGCTACCGGGGAAGCTTTTTGTTTTTTATCTCCATATCCATATTCAAGTGTCCCTTTCTTGCTAACCTCATTCAAGTCATAGGTAACCACCGATACCCCGATGACGCCGGGCTCGTAAACGGTCGGGTTGTTCCCACCCCCGCCAATATAAGACGGGCTGGATGTATTGCCCCTGGTTCCGTAATCATTCGATGCCCCATTACCCTTTGCTGCATAAATGATTGTGGCCTCGGCACACCCAAGGATGGCTGAAACCGCAATCAGCACCACTGCTGTCAGCGCTGCCCCGTGCTTTCCCATCCATGCCGCAAGCTTTTTGAAAAACCTGCTTTTGTATCTGCTGTCTGAAATACCATTGTTCTTTTCCATGGTTTCCCTCCTTCAAAAAAGAATATCTATAATAAAACCGCCACCGCGGTAGCATTTTTTATAATCATATGCTACAATATTTAGTATGCAATGCTGTTTTTGCAGCCTTATTTTTTTGTTGGATGCGGGACCGGAAACCTGGAAAAGTGAAAACGTAAAAACCGGGAAATGTGTATAGGAAAAAATGTAAAAAGTTTTCCGTTTTTCCTTGACGTTTTCCAAAATGGCTCAATATATAAGGTGAAAGGGACAAAAGATTTCCTTTCAGCTGCTTATTCAAATATATTTACGAAATCCAAAGGAGGGTTTTATTATGAAGAAAAATGTTTTTAAAAAACTGATGTGTGCAGTTCTTGCTACTGCATGTGTTGCTACTGCTGTTGTACCTGCAATGGCGGATGATGTCGTTACCGCTGAAGCTGCCACAAAGAAGGTTACTTCTGCGTACAAGTACCATATCGATGGTTATGACAAAAAAGGATATCCTATAGATGGGTTTTCAAAAACCTCTTTTTACAAGGATTTAAACTCTCTGCCGTCTGTTAAAACGGGGAAAACAACTATTAACGTACCAGCTGTAACATCCTCAGTAAAGTCAGTATCAAAGGAAAAGGGAGAACCATGCTATGAATCATATGTGAAATTTAAGGCTCCAAAAACTGGAAAATATGTTGTTACTCTTGACAACCTGCAGGGTACAGATGATAAGTCTTTAAAAAGTCTCTCATGTTCACTTTGCGAAATTGCTAAGACCGGAAAAAAATACACGTTAAGTGGTTTCGAGCCTGATTGTAATACTGTCGGCAAATATGATACTCTTTGCGAAAACAATTACCTCGCAAGGCTCCGCACCATCCTTGACAATTACAAAGCAGAGCATCCGGAATATGCAGATGTCATTGAGGAAACGTATGAATATCAAAAGGACCTTGTAAACAAATATCCTGTTGACAAAATCAAGTTTACCACCCAACTCAAAAAAGGTCAAACTTATGTATTCGTTATTGACAATAGGGGTATGGATAAAGCTGTCCCGCCTTACTTTACTACACACGGCAGCGATGAACAGAGTTGTCTGTGGGGTGGAAACTACCTGAAGGCATATTCGTTTGATATGAATATCGAATACAAGAAATAAAATATTTACACAGGTGCACCCTCCGGGGTGCATGGATTGAAATTTATATTGCACATGTGAAGCGTAATCGCCCCGCCCCAACACCACAAAAGGTCAACTGGGGCGGGGCTTCCTTTACACTGCGACATGAATTTTTGGCAGTGCTATCCCTTTCTTTTCCAATGTCCACACACAAAAAAAGGATCACCGCTATGGATGATCCTTAAATTCTGCTGCTTATTTGATTGACTGTGCAAGTGCTACTGTTTGAGCATCTACACCGCTTGCAATAATCTGCTCTGCCGTTTCGCCATTCCTCAAACGGTTAACCACAGCCACAAGCAGGTTCTGGCCTTCTGCGCGGCCTTCTACAAGACCTTTTTCAATTCCTTTGCGTTCCAATCTTTCTGCTACATCGCACATACAACCAACCTCCTTTTTATTGTCAGATTGTAAAATTTCCTCGTATCTTCGATCTCCAGCCATTACTGCCAAGAGTTTTAACATGGCATCGACATGCGTGATGACGGTTTGATCGTCCGGTACATAGTCCGGATTTTTTCTTCTCTCAGAAAAGAATCGAGCAACAATCCCAAAATCACTTTTAAATCTAGCAATCTGCTCATCCGTAAGCCATGCGATCTCGAATACATGGATGTTGTAATCACTCACATATTCATCAAGTCCCGCTGGAATATCCAAAAGTTCCTTGATGCTTTTCGGTGCTGTCCAATGTTCATTGCCAAAATACAGCACTATGGTAATCACTGGGACGATTTTATTCTTCCGGTCCAGCAACTGGCTCCTGTATGCAGTTCCGTCATAACTGAACACTCGAAATGGCATAAACTTTTCGACTTTAGTCTGATTTTCCATGCCACATAAGGCGATCCGGACATTTCCATCCATCCAATATTTTGCGACATCACGCTCCAATTCATGAAGTTTTTGATCACTTGCTTTGTATTGAGAATGAACAGAACTGTTTCTCAGCGAATCCGGATGTACTACATCTTTCCCTTCAAATACAAAAGCATTTATGATATCTGCAAAAACATCATTGTAATCCTCAAGTATTTTTTCGGTTAAATCTTTTTCACCCATATTTTTTCCTCTCTTTCCCTGTTTATGCAAATTTTTTGTTTCTAATCAGGGAAAGCTTAGGCATCCCTGATTATTTCAAATCAGGGACCATCCCTTATCTGATTTTATTATAACACCCGCAATCGAAAAAATACAGTGGGAAAATGGTCAGATAGCCATGTGCTGCGTGCTCGCATGTTTCTTTTCTCCCATAAATCCTCACTCTCCTTTCGATACGTGTTTGTCAGTTCAACTTTAATATGAAACAAGAAAAGTTTCCCACCCCGGCTTCCTGCCACCAGAACACGGGTAGCTGGCGGAGCGCGAACCTCGCCATTCTTGAATTGGATTCCGGGAAAGAGATCGCGGTGAAACCATCTGAGATTAAGATTTTGGGAGAATAGCATTTGAAGGGAATATGACAAGGAATTTTGTTTCTTGTTTTCCTATTCAATTTTTGGTACAATAAGCATATAATCGAACAGAAGTACGGATGCGATTTTCCGATTGTTGACTGCCCTCTAGTATTACGAAAGAGAGGGTGATGCCCTATGAGTACATCAGAAGTATTAACTTTGCTGCTTGTAATCTTCGCGGCGCTGTCTTACATAGACAATCATAACAATAAAAAGAAATAGCATCCCACCGTCCAAAGTAGATGCTATTTCTTTGAAGAAATAATATTAAACCGAGGGCAAATCGGAAATCTCTTCCGATCAGCTTCTAACTAGATTATAACGGAAGGCGCTTGAGAAATCAAGTGCCTTTCGCTCAATAAGGACTTCCTGATTCCTTACTTTATTTACATCCATTTATGAAATAAAAAAAGACACAGCCGAAGCTATGCCTTTAATGTAATTGGAGCCCTGTAAATGGGTTATGGTATCACTGCATCTTGCACATATAGCACCACAGCATTTCTTCGATTGCGTTTTTCTTCGTAATCTCATATCCATCTTCAAGGAATCTTTCCTCAAGTTCCGCCACAATCTCATCTCCGAAATTTTCTGGAAGGATTTCGCTCTCCTTATATATTTCGTCAAGAAACTCCCGGATCTTTTCTTTCTTTGCATTGCGAGCATTTTTAACGGATTTAGCGGGTTTTCTAATTACAATCTCGCCCCCGACAATTTTAACTTTGGATAAGTCTAAATTGAAGGCTGGTGCAACAACAAAGTCGTAGTTCAGACCGTAGTTGCTGTCGACGTAGCCATTCGAGGAGGCATACGAGGAGACATACAACGCGCCGCTGCCGTCGGCAGTACCGAGCCACGCGCCGTAGCCGGTAGTCCAGAACGAACGGGCGTTTCCAGCTGCTGTCTTCAGTGCCTTCCAGTAATTTCCGGAACCAGGTTCCTCACATTTCGTAAAACCGGCTTTTTCTTTGGGAATGAGGTACAATCCTTTTCCATAGGAAGCGGATGTATCCTCTACATCTTTAATGGCATCGTACAATGCTTGCATCTTGTCATCATAGTTGCTGATATCTTCGCCATCAATGGATTTGGAATAGTAATTACCATTGGCAAACTGAGGCATTACAAAGCCTGGCCATGTACCGTGGGTTACACCGTGGGACTGGATTACAGCTGTTCTTCCATCGTTAACAAGCTCACAGACTGTCCAGTCATGTCCGACAAACCAGTACGTTTCGCCAGCCTCTAAGATGTTTAATTTTTTCATAGCCGTTTTCTCCCTTCGTTAATGAATTTTTATTTACACATTTAATATGAGATGGGGAAATATTCCACGTTGAATCAAGGATACTGGAAGGTTACACAAGTGTACCCTTCCTTTTCTTCCCCTTATCCTCCCCCTGTTTTTCCGGACAAACAAGAAGTAAACAAGGATTTAAACAAGAAAAAGGCAAAACACAACCCATTCTTTAATATATTTCTTTGGACGGCTGATTTTCAAACAGTGCAATTACAGATATGTGCCAATCTTTGCTTCGTCGCCAGACAGGAAAATTGTCAGAACTGATAACTGCCACGGAAAAAATCCGTGGCAGTTTCTGATTAATTCTTTGCTGCAGTCTTCTCAATATACCGATCCAGCCATTCTCCGATGTCGCGCGGGCTGTGAAGAGCCTCCCAGTCATCTTCGTTAAAGTCGGCAAGCATCTCATAAATCGCTTCTCCCGCTTTCTTTTGTTCTGCGGTATCAAAACGGTCAACCATTCCCTGTACTGCACATAAAATTCCATCTGTTACCATTTGTTTTCTCTCCTTTCAAAAACGTTTTTGTTTTCATCTTCAATATGAAATAAAAAAAGCACAGTCGAAGCTGTGCTTTTGTTTTGTTTGTGATATAATTTCAATATCATTTTTACAACACTGATGTAAGCAAATAAGAATAATCATCTTCTACAAAAGACTTAATTTCTCCTGGCATCATAAGCGTAGCCATTTGATCAATCTTTTTAATATTTCTTTCCGTATACGATATTGTTTTACGATTCATGTACTTATATGGCACATGCCAATCTGGATGATTTTTGCATTCACAATTCCATTTCATATAATGTTCACCATCCATAGGCTCGCCTTTATTGTAAAAGCTCATAAAGCAATATTTAATTCCAACATCCGTCACATCAATAAAAAGCTGCCCATCATTATTATCCTGATCGAATAAATACTGTAAATCTCCTTCATTATAATCTTCAACTTCCTTGAGAATATCGGAGCTAAGTACAATATCCTTCATATCAAAATTCGTCTCGCAAAATCGTTTTAATTTTTCAAGTTCCTCTTTTTCTCCAAACTTCCATTTATATTTCATAAATTCATTCTGGATTTCCTCTATAACATATCTTGCACGACTTATCATTCTTTCGCCATAATTCCATCCAAAATATCTTGCAATTAATCCCTTCCAGTTATATGTTTTTGGATTTGGTGTTGCCGCTCCACTTACATAATTCACGTTGTATCTGATATATATTTGGCTTCTCTGTCCCATAATATTACCTCCATTCTTTCTTTAAAACTCTTGTTTCCTTGTTTACACAAAAATTTCAAGACTGAGGAGGTTTTTCGATGATTTTACATTTCTCTTTTTTCATAGTCTCATGTCTCCTTTCGATGATGAATTTTGTTTTACATCACCAATATGAAATAAAAAAAAGACACCGCCGAAGCCATGTCCTTCTTTTTTCTTCTTAATTCATATACAAAACATTTCCGAAATACACTTTTGCATTACCGACATTCCGCATGAAGTAGTCCAATGTATAAAAGGAGCCATTCCAGTACACGGCATCCCCATACGGGTCTTCGACCAGCTGCTTGATTTTGTAGCCATTGTCAATAAGATCGTCAACCGTCATGTCCGGTATCATATCCTTAAGGGTCTGCAGTCTTGGTGCAAAATACTTTCTTGCAATCTCTTGCGTAAGGAATGCATAAGAGATTTTTCCTTCATCCATTTCTTCTGTACCGGTTGTTGCTCCATACGCTGCGAATTTTTTCATCAAATCTTCGACCAGTTCTTTCGACTCTTTTTCTGGCATATTCTCTACGTAATCAAACTGATGTCCTGTCAGATTGTACAATTCTTCTTCTGATACATCCATAGATGCGTTCTCATCCGTATTAACTACATACAAATATCCTCTTGCCGTGATACACCATCGAACAACCGGGGTTGGCCGAGGCTTCTTTACGAGGCATGGTACGCCTCGCTGGAAATACACATTTCCCTTTATCCTTTGTTACAAGGATTACTTTTGACTGCTTACGCAGGTGCCTCTGCATTACTTTATGCAGATTTTGATTTTCCCCAGAACATCCGGTATTCCAGCCGCGTGTTTTTTCTGTAAAAATGTCTGATTTTACTGTTCGGACTTGTTCTGTGCTGTTTATTGTTATACTTTTCCTTACAGGTACTTTTTGCACCTTTATACAGGTCGGTATACTTTACGACTTTTGTGGTTTTCCACAGGTAGTCAAGGTTCTGTCCATTGAAGGCATCCGGGTACTCTTTCCTTATGATATTTGCCCCGCCGTTGACATCCGCATTAATGAGGGTGCCGTCTGCAGAGCGGTAAAGCCCGCGGTTGATCCGCTCGCCGGAGAAGGTATACTTCTGACTGTCTCCCTGTTTGTAAGTAGGGATCGGGTCACCGTCAAGGACGCTTACCTTTGAGGTATAGCTTTCCTCTCGGACAACCACAGGGATATCGCACTTTGCTGCGGTGTGGACCAGGATGCTTTCAAAGCTGCAGAACGCAATGGAAACAAAGTTCTGGTTATTGGCCTTCCCGATGTTGATCTCCTGTTTCTGTTCCTTGTTGTTTGCAAAGACGATCACATCTGCTTCATTATCCATAGCAAACCGGCAGATATGCCATGCAGCCTTGTAGAAGAAGTCACGCATGAAGTCTTCACGCTTCCGGTCCAGGGTATCCAGATAGTTACTGTTCTTTACGGAGTGCGTGCTGTCAGAGCCTTTGGTCAGTTTGGATGTGGCGATGGCACGTCTCTTGTTGTACCACTGGTTCTTCGCTTTAATGGCACCGCCTTTGATCAGGAACGGTTCTTTGCCGAAGTTGTTGACCACGGTAGCGAAGTTGTCCACGCCCGGGTCAATGCCGATGATCCGCTTTGGATTATCCGGAACGGCCGGGAATTCAACCTTGTCATCTTTTTTATCACCAAAGGTGACGAGGACGTCATATCTGCCATGGGAAGGTTTTACTTCCGTCTTGACATACTTCATATCTTTGTAAAGATCAGCATTACCGATGCAGAACAGCTCCTTGCAGTGGACAAAACGAATGTATGCCTTGCTGCCTATGATCTTGAACTGAGCTGTCTGGTTGGTGTACCATGCCGTGAACTGTGCAGACTTTAAGTACCCCGGCATCTTTGGTTTTGCCTTGTACTTTGACGGATTCTTTTTGTAGTCTGCAAGGGCGGCAAAGTATGCCTTCCATGTCTTTGCCAGCTTGCGGATGGCGTTCTGGTTGACCTGGCTGTTCATCCGGCAGTACACCGGGTTCTCCATCAGCTTGAAGATTGCGTCAAGAGTTTCATAGGACAGGAACCACTTCTTTGGGGTCGGATATTTAAAGTATTTTGGATCCTTTGGCTTCTCCGGCTCGACAAGCTTTGCTTCCTTGCCAGATGGACCGGAAGCGGCATCTTCTGTTTCATCAGCAGAAGTCTTTGCATCTGTGCCGGCAGAAGCATTTCCTGTATCAACAGGAATCTTTATTTCCTGATACTGTTCCGCAGCCTTTTTGCGTTCCTCTACCGCCTCGTCATACAACTCCTTGGCTTTGTTGTACTCATCCATTGCGGCATCATATTTCTCATCCACAAGGACATTCGCTTTCAGGATGCCGTTAAAGACACAGCGGAGCACTTCTGTTTCATTAGCAGTGCGCTCCTCCGGTGACTTCTGAATCCCCGTCATGGTGTTACGGATGTAGAAGTTGGCAGTATTATACATACACTTGGCATCTGTGGTGTTTGTCAGGAAATACTGACAGAGCACAGCGTCTTTTTTATCTTTTGGTTTTTTTGTCATCTTCCAGGTACGCATATACTGTTTCCTCCTTTCCGTACAGTTGACTGGGGCTTTGAAAAATTCTCCTTT
>UMFR01075499.1_pt1 | contig 14022 bp, 9 predicted proteins | sample 1965041 | NCBI WGS metagenome assembly UMFR01 (sample SAMEA4836049, study PRJEB28245) | human gut metagenome | biome: gut microbiome; material: fecal sample | place: Denmark | collected 2008
CCCGCCATTGGCCGCGTTGGCGTACAGGGTGAAGAAGTAGTAGGAGCTCCACACCGGCAGCATGACCTGACGCACGGTGTCGCGAATGCCCTCGGCGGTGACGATCAGGTTGCCGCCGCGCAGGATCGGCGAAGACATGAGGAACCAGCGCATGGCGTCGGAACCGTACTTGTCGAACACGCCATTCACGTCCGGATAGTTGCGCAGGTGCTTCGACATCTTCTGACCGTCGGAGCCGAGCACGATGCCGTGGCAGATCACGTTCTTGAACGCCGGGCGGTCGAACAGCGCGGTCGCCATGACGTGCAGCAGGTAGAACCAGCCGCGGGTCTGGCCGATGTATTCGACGATGTAGTCGGCCGGGAAGTGCTGTTCGAACTTCTCCTTGTTCTCGAACGGGTAGTGGAACTGCGCGAACGACATGGAACCGGACTCGAACCAGCAGTCGAGCACGTCGGAGATGCGGTGCATGTGGCTCTTGCCGGTCGGGTCGTCCGGATTGACGCGGGTCAGGTTGTCGATCCACGGACGGTGCATGTTGATGTTGCCGTCCTTGTCGCGCGGGTAGTCGCCGAAGTCGTTCTTCAGCTCATCGAGCGAACCGTACACGTCCACACGCGGGTACTTCGGGTCGTCGCTCACCCACACCGGAATCGGGGAACCCCAGAAGCGGTTGCGGGAGATGGACCAGTCGCGCGCGTTGGCGAGCCACTTGCCGAACTGGCCGTCCTTGACGTTGCCCGGGATCCAGTTGATCTGCTGGTTGAGTTCCAGCAGGCGCGGCTTGATCTTGGTCACGGACACGAACCAGGAGGAGACCGGCTTGTAGATCAGCGGGGTCGCGCAACGCCAGCAGTGCGGGTAGGAGTGCACGTAGCTCTTCTCCTGGAAAAGGATCGCGCGGCGCTCCTCCGGGATGGAAGCGAGCGGGCCATCGCCGGCGCGCAGGTTGCGCAGGATCGGCAGGTTGGCGTCGAACACGAAATCGCCCTCGTAGTCGGGGCACTGCGAGGTGAAGCGGCAGCCATCGTCGAGCACGTCGGTGCTCTTGATGCCCTTGGCGTTCAGCGTGTTCATATCGTCCTCACCGTAGGGAGCCTGGTGAACCAGACCGGTACCTTCAACGGTGTCGACGTAATCGGCGGTGAAGATCGTATAGCCGTTCGGGCCGGGCACGTTGCCTTCGGACTCGGCCTTGTCGCCGGCGAAGTACGGGAAGACCGGGTAGTAGCGGCGCCCTTCCAGCTCGGAGCCCTTGAGCTCGCGCACGACTTCGTAGTTCTCGCCGAGTTCCTTCCCGTAGTGGCCCAGCAGGTCCTTGCCGAGGTAGAACTTCTTGCCGGCGAACCTGCCTTCGGTCGGGCGGACCTCAACGTAGTCGATGTCGGCGCCGACCACGATGGCGAAGTTGGTGGGCACGGTCCACGGGGTGGTGGTCCAGAAGACGGCGTAGGCGTCGTCCTCATCGCGCATCTTCACGGCCACGGACACGGTGGTGTCCTGGCGGTCCTGGTACACGTCGGCGTCCATGCGCAGCTCGTGCGCGCTCAGCGGCGTGCGGTCCTTCGGGCAGTACGGCAACACACGGTAGCCCTGATAGGCCAAGCCCTTGTCGTAGAGCTGCTTGAAGGCCCACATCACGGATTCCATATACGGGATGTTCAGGGTCTTGTATCCGTGCTCGAAGTCCACCCAACGGGCCTGACGATGCACGTAATCCTGCCATTCGTGCGTGTACTTCAGCACGGAGGCGCGGCAGGCGTCGTTGAACTTGTCGATGCCCATCTTCTCGATCTGGTCGACCGAGTCGATGCCGAGCTCCTTCTGCGCTTCAAGCTCGGCGGGCAGGCCGTGGGTATCCCAACCGAACACGCGATTGACCTTGCGGCCCTTCATGGTCTGATAACGCGGGATCACGTCCTTGGCATAACCGGTCAGCAGGTGGCCGTAGTGCGGCAGGCCGTTCGCGAACGGCGGGCCGTCGAAGAACACGAATTCGTTCTGGCTGTGGTCGCCGGAGGGGTTGCGCTCGACGGACTTCTGGAAGGTATCGTCCTTGTCCCAGTAGTCGAGAACGGTCTCCTCCATGTTGGGGAAGCTGGGGTTCGGCGCGATGCGTGCGGTCTCGCCGCCCTCATTCGCCTTGGGATAGACATGATTGGTGGTCTCGCTCACCATGGTTCTCCTCGGTATGATGTGCACTGGTCCTACAGACGTCACACTGACGATGCATACCGAGACGAAGCCCGCGGGACCCGGACAATCCGGCGGCCGCACGACCGGTGGTCTCGCGGCCGGAACCCACGGTTCCATTCGGCATGACCATCACCGCCACGCCTGCCTACGAGGACGATGACCGTTGCCGTTTGCGCAACCGCCACCGCGGTACCACCTCGCTTGTCGCACCGGTTACGCCGCCTCGAACTGTTGCACTCGACGCAGCGCGGCCCATACGACCGCTTGTGTTCGGCTATCTCGGGCCGACCCCGTCGGGTCTACTGAGCTGTGGGAGTCGATCCGCTTGCCGCGGGCCCGCAACCGTTCTTCCGAAAGCTCCCCGCTGATAACGGATCACAGCTTCACAACGCGGCCAACTATAGCACTTGCTCCGGGACTTTCAACGCGCTTTGTCCACATCCTTCAGGATGGAGACAATCACCGGCTTTTATCCCCTTTGACAACGACTTGTACATATTCTGCATCCCCTAGCAAGTGAAACCGTTTCAGAAAGATTCGTGAGAATCATAGGAGATTCGGATCCGCGTTTCCCCGAGGGGAAGCGGCTGAAGGGCGTCACCGTGTGGAAAACGCCGAACGATTTCAATCCACGCTTCCCCGAAGGGAAGCGACTAGCCCGCGGTCCCGTCGGTGCGCATGCCGCCGTTGTTTCAATCCACGCTTCCCCGAAGGGAAGCGACCTAAAGAAGGAGCCGACATGCAAGACGTCATCATCGTTTCAATCCACGCTTCCCCGAAGGGAAGCGACAAGACGCGCATCGTCACGCGCATCAGGCAATGCGTTTCAATCCACGCTTCCCCGAAGGGAAGCGACAGACAGCAATGGCTGTCACTCTGGCGGAAGCCAAGTTTCAATCCACGCTTCCCCGAAGGGAAGCGACCAGCAGCTTGAGGCTCCGATGCGTGCAGTCAGAGTTTCAATCCACGCTTCCCCGAAGGGAAGCGACGTCCCGGTCCGCGAAGCCGAGGCGGATGCGTTTCTTGTTTCAATCCACGCTTCCCCGAAGGGAAGCGACGGCTCGCCCCGATCGACGCACTCCCCGCAATCTGGGTTTCAATCCACGCTTCCCCGAAGGGAAGCGACTCGCGGTGCAGGTATGGGGTGGGTCGCGTTGGCTGGTTTCAATCCACGCTTCCCCGAAGGGAAGCGACATGGGGCTAGCGCAATCAGGCGGGTTGGCGATTGTTTCAATCCACGCTTCCCCGAAGGGAAGCGACCTTAATGCAAAGGCCATCCCGCATGGGATGGCTTTGTTTCAATCCACGCTTCCCCGAAGGGAAGCGACCATGGTGCGCAACGGGCATCTCGAGGACCTGATGTTTCAATCCACGCTTCCCCGAAGGGAAGCGACTGCGACCCGGCGACAGAGGAGAAGTATCAAGAAGTTTCAATCCACGCTTCCCCGAAGGGAAGCGACCACGCTGAGCCGGGATCCGGTGACCGGGGAACGGGTTTCAATCCACGCTTCCCCGAAGGGAAGCGACCTTTCCTTGGATTGCGTTGATTACCGTGGTGATGTTTCAATCCACGCTTCCCCGAAGGGAAGCGACAACCGCCCGTCCATGTGCGCCAATGGCTGGACAGGTTTCAATCCACGCTTCCCCGAAGGGAAGCGACGTATCGGTCGTGATGGTCAGACCATCCTCCGACAGGTTTCAATCCACGCTTCCCCGAAGGGAAGCGACGAAACCATAGTCAGTTCCGTGCCGTCGTCCAACGCGTTTCAATCCACGCTTCCCCGAAGGGAAGCGACTAGATGCCGAAAACCTCGGCGAGCTTTGCGAGATGTTTCAATCCACGCTTCCCCGAAGGGAAGCGACTATGACCATTACGGCACGGAAACCGATGTGGAGGTTTCAATCCACGCTTCCCCGAAGGGAAGCGACAAGGTCCGCCGGAGAGGTCGCCATCCTCGACTCGGTTTCAATCCACGCTTCCCCGAAGGGAAGCGACCGACCAGCTCGACAAGGACCTCGACGCGAACAAGTTTCAATCCACGCTTCCCCGAAGGGAAGCGACCCTTCCGACCTTTGCCATGCACCTTCAATCTCATGTTTCAATCCACGCTTCCCCGAAGGGAAGCGACGGAGCCATCGACAAACTCACCCCGGGCGAATTCGTTTCAATCCACGCTTCCCCGAAGGGAAGCGACCGCACCCTCGCGCTCGACGCGAGGGTCGTCTGCATGTTTCAATCCACGCTTCCCCGAAGGGAAGCGACTGATGACGCCGAGCTTGGCGCCGAACCCCTTCGAGTTTCAATCCACGCTTCCCCGAAGGGAAGCGACTTTGCCTTGATGGCAGTGGACGGTGCCGGAGTCGTTTCAATCCACGCTTCCCCGAAGGGAAGCGACATGTCCCTACAGTGGTAACATTATAGGTGTCAGCAAGGTTTCAATCCACGCTTCCCCGAAGGGAAGCGACGTACGCTTCGGCCGCGTATTTCTGCACTTGGCCGGTTTCAATCCACGCTTCCCCGAAGGGAAGCGACGGTGCGGTTCGGGTCCCCGATCGTGTGCGTGGCGTTTCAATCCACGCTTCCCCGAAGGGAAGCGACTGACCCTCGACGAGAGAGGCACCAGCACGGACGCCGTTTCAATCCACGCTTCCCCGAAGGGAAGCGACGAGAGCGGCAGCGCCTCGAGCGTGATGTGGATGATCGTTTCAATCCACGCTTCCCCGAAGGGAAGCGACGCGTGATCACGCTTCCACTCATCGACTGCGATGGTTTCAATCCACGCTTCCCCGAAGGGAAGCGACTAGAGGACGTTGGCGGCGCGGATCGCGTCGTTGCCGTTTCAATCCACGCTTCCCCGAAGGGAAGCGACCACCCTCGCGCTCGACGCGAGAGTCGTCTGCATGTTTCAATCCACGCTTCCCCGAAGGGAAGCGACCAACACCGCCATCGACATCTCGAGCTACCGGATCGTTTCAATCCACGCTTCCCCGAAGGGAAGCGACGTGTCGCCGCCCAACGAGCTGACCAGCGAGGCGGCGTTTCAATCCACGCTTCCCCGAAGGGAAGCGACGAGCGCGGACACGAACCGGCGCGAATGGTACGCGTTTCAATCCACGCTTCCCCGAAGGGAAGCGACTGTAGGGTGCCGTGTAATACGACTGCTGCAGGGGGTTTCAATCCACGCTTCCCCGAAGGGAAGCGACGGAGACGCGTTGGCTGCGCCCAGCCACATGGTCACGTTTCAATCCACGCTTCCCCGAAGGGAAGCGACCGCGAAGCCGACGCCGGACGCGCCGCTGACGCGCTCGTTTCAATCCACGCTTCCCCGAAGGGAAGCGACTCGGGTACTTGCTGTAGGTGAGCAGCGCATCATAGTTTCAATCCACGCTTCCCCGAAGGGAAGCGACCGCGCAAATGGACATCCGCCCACATCGTGGACCATAAAACATCCATTTGCACACGAAAATCATATCAAATCGGGTTTGCATTGCTATGCACGGACCCTGATTCGTCATGACTTTTCATCAAATCACTGTTTAATTACCAATATGCAATTGGAAATGCATCAACATACATTCCAAAGATCGCACTGCAGCAGAAAAAGATGGTGCGAACCTCCCACCATTTTCGTGTCAGCTATCGCTTCGCACAGTCGCCCAATCACACCATCATGATGCCATCGTCGGGCAGATGCCGTTCTCTGCCTATATGTTCAATCCGATTCGTGTATCGGGTACCAAGGTTATAGAAACGCAGACTATCATCGTCAGTCTTGATGATCTTATTCAGATCATGCTTCAGTATCAGGTAGTCGGAAGGAGTCACCGAGCATTCGAATACACTGTTCTGCACCCGCTGACCATATTTCATACATGTTTTCGCCACCTGCCGCAATCTGCGCCGCCCTTCCGGAGTTTCCGTATTGACATCATAAGCAACAACGACCATCATCATTCATCACTTCCACATAAACGGCGGATAAGCGTCCAAATCACCACGGATACTGCGAGCGAGCAACAACGCCTGCACATAGGGCACCAGTCCCCACGAGATTTTCTCATCCAGAAACGGATGTTTCAGTTGCTCGGTCTTTTTCTTCTGCCATGCGCCGAGTACGGTCTTCCTTCCCTGTTCGTTAAGGAACACTCCCCCGTTTTCCCGTTCCTCAAAATCCGAGGCCTTGATAACACCAGTGTTGATCAGTGTCAACGCGAATCGATCAGCGATGGCAGGGCGAAACTCCTCCATCAGATCCAACGCCAAAGAGGGTCTCCCAGGCCTATCGACATGGAGAAATCCCACATACGGATCCAGACCGACCCCCTGCAACGCAGCGGTGCAATCGCCGGCGAGCAGCGCATAAACGAAAGATAGCAGCGCATTCATCCTATCCATCGGTGGTCTACGGGTGCGCTGTTCAAAGAAGAAAGCATCCTTGTCTCGAAGAATCAGATCGTCAAAGGCATAGAAATAATCCTTAGCCGACTTCCCCTCAATTCCTCTAAGCTCATCCGTTGTCCGGCAGTCCTTCACCGAAGTAATCGACTTGGCCAGCAGAGCGCTTTGTTCGGACAGCCGTTCCGCGTTGACCCGCAACGCATGATCACGTTTGGTCCGTTCCAGAACCCAGCGGCAATTGAACACTTTGCCGATCACAAATGATGAGGCGATCGGCAATCTCGCCTCATCCGAGTCCGCTTTCCTGAACTGTTCCCGGCGTAAAAGCACATTCCGGTTCTTCTCGCCCAATATGGAACAGTAATATCGGCCTCTTGGGGAATACAGAGACATGCCTACCCCGAATTCGGAGCACTTGCCCATCAATGCAGGGGATGCCCCTTTATACGAAAAGGACAGTATCTGTTCGATGGAGCGTAATGGAACTTTCGCCAATGTCTTTTCCGCATTCTGCACTACGACATTGTCGTTTTCCAAAGAGAGGTAAACATCTTCACTGGTGACAAAAAGCGTATTCAGTAGTTTTCTCATATCATTGCACCCGAGTTCCAGCATCATTGATGCAGTTATCGATATAGGCCTGCGCCGAACGCACTTTCATCAGTTTCGGCAGGCACAAGTCCTTCAGCGAACATGACTGGCATGCCCGCCCCGTCTTTACCCGGGGCGTATATCCGCGAGCATACAGATCATGCATCTGAGTCAGCATCGTCACAACCGTCGCTCTTAAGGGTTCGTCGATATCGACGACCTCTCGCCGACGAGTTTTCTGATAGAACAACGCTCCCTGCGGGATTTCACAGGCCAACATCTCCTCGAGACACATCGCTTCGGCACATAACTGCAACCTATCGACATCTTCGGTTTTCGATGCCCCGTGCTTGTACTCGATCGGATAAGGGCTCCACGTGCCATCGCGCCCGTGCAGTTTAACACCATCCGGTGAATGATGAAACTCCACCACATCACAGGCACCGGTTATGCCAAGACGTCTGGAAAACACACGCAGATCGCGCAGGATAAGTATATTCCCTCGCTTTTCGGAAGCCTCATAGTCATGGGCCCTGTCATGCTCCAGCGAGCCTGCCGTGGTCAGCGTGTTATCTTGCCAAAGCTGTTCGATATGGATGAGAGCCCACTGCCGCTTGCAAAACGCGAAGTGCTGGAGGCCGGAAAGAGCCAGCCAATCATCTTCGGGATAATCGGATGGCTCTTTCATGCCCTGCTCCTTATCAATATGCACTGCATCAAAATGGCGCAGCCGCTCCTACATGCCCGCGGGCACCGTTCCGTCAGCGTCCCTCAAGCTTCTCGTAATGCAATCCCGGGATTTCAGCCTCATCGACGTTGACCTGAACATTCGTGCAACCCTTATCAGACACCACGCTCACGGCGCGATGGACTTTTGCCGAAGAATACTGGCCACTCTTGCAGTTGTGTTCGAACCATACGAGATCAAGCACTTCCATAGATCCGGCGGGACGGGCGGAGCTCTCGTCGTTTTCAAAAAGCGTCAGCAATGCATTCTTGATCTTCTCCGCGTCGGAATCCGAAAAACCGGTCTTTTCAGCCAACTGCGGGCTAATGCTGCCTCGAGTCACGTATACGGCCCTGCCGGACACACGGTATTTCATACCCATGGTGTCAGGAGATTTTTTGCCCGTTTCCATGGTTTCACTGTTCACTGATTTGGTAATTTGGATATCGTCAATGGCGATGCTTCCCAAAGAGAAAGCGGACTGGATGGAAACCGGTCCGCGCACTCCCAACGAAACGGAATCCACATCGGCATCCTTGTTCTTCTGTCCCTTGAAAGCGAATACCTGGCCAAACGAACGAACGTCGATCCACTCCTCGCAAACTCTCCGAGCTACCAGGTCCTTCCGCTTTTGCTCGTCCTTGCCAAGGGTCTTGAGGAAGGTCTTCAACCGGCCCGACAACGACTGTTCGCCATCATCGCTCCGGTCTGAAGACTGCACGAAAACACGTTCACCGTAGTCCTGCAGACGGTTGCGAATCTTATGCTTCAACGCGACATCGGACATCTCTCCCCTGCCGTCCGAAGTCGTACGCGGCCGATTGCCGTTCAACGGATCGCCATTAGGGTTGGCGTTTTCAACGGCGAACACCAGTACGAAATCGATCTTGTTCTGCAAGCTGGTCATGTCATTCTCCTTCGTTGTTATTGGATTCACGCGCTTGTTTGCGCGCATTTGCCTGATCACTCAAATATTTGCGCTGGTGGGAGTAACCGAACAGGAACAATGGCGACAACGCATCATTGTTTTCGATATCGCCATCGTTAAACAAGCTCATCACTTCATCGATATCATTTTGGAACGATTTTGCGATACCAGGCGCATGATTCCATGCGTAATTGATATACGGTGTGAGTTGAGTCCATATATTTTTCCACGTGACATATGGTTTTGCGGCGAAATTACTCATAAGACGCACGGCATTCGTCGATCGTCCCACGGTCCCGCTTCTTCCTTGCTGCATCAGTATCCGGTACTCGAAACCATCGGCGAGCGCCAGCAGCCTCCCGTACAGGTAGTCGCGGTCGTCGCGTTCCTTATCCAACGCCATGGTTATTGGATTCCTTTCTTGCTCGGGACATTTGCGGTCCTCTTCGACAAAATGCTTTTTCCACATGCTGCATGCGATTTCAAAATCACGCCGCCACGCCGCCGCGTTGTCATACCCATTTGGTCTGATAACCCGATAAAACGCTTGGCGCAGGAATGATCCCGGCAGGCTATTGTTGCCGAACATGCATTCGACAAGCTGCTTTTCCACCTTTTTTTTGAACCGGACATATCGATCGCCGACGCGCTCGTCATCGTCATATATGCAGTTGATGATATCGACGAACGATGGCGTTCCAATATAGCGGATCGACAACGGAATGACGGCGGCCTTCCCCGCATCATCCGGATTTTTCAGGGCATCGATGCCGGCCTGATTCCTGCGGGTAAGTGGCCATGCCGAATCCTTATGCCACTGCAGCACGTTTTCGATGTATTCGTTCTCAGTCAGTTCCCGGTAAAAGGTGACACTCAGGCGCCCGGTCGTGGCCGCATCGAAAATCGCAATGGCGATTCTGCGCTCGTGCTTTCGCATCCAATCCAGCGACGGGTTCCCTCCGTACCCTCTCAGCAGCTTGCCGAATCGTTCGGCGTAATTGATTTCCGTCTGCCCATACGCCTCCTGAAGTTTGTCATAATCAGTCCTATCGTCATAGTCCGGCAGACTCTCGTCGACGTCGAATGAATCTCCGAAGCAATCGACGATATGCTCGATCGGCTTGCTGTCCACGGCCCAGATCACGATGGCCTGCGTGCCAGTGATCGTTCCGTTATTGCCCACCAGCCATTTCAACGTGGAATGAATTTTCTGCGAGGCCAACGCATCGATGATCAACGCCTCGTCTCGGTCGACGTAGCGGCCACGAAACGTGAAGTTGGTCGCATCATTGGCGGAAATCAGTTTCGCGTTGCCATTGACGCTGACGATGTTCTTGGGAAAATTCGACGATGGCACGTACAGTTCGGCTCCAAGCATGTCGGTGCCGAGTCTCTTGCCTTGGTGTTCCTGATGGGCTATCCACAGGTCGCGAATCTCCGGATCTTGCCATGTGTGCGGGACATGATCCCCTCCGGGCACCATTACCGAAAAACGAACACCGATTTTACTGTCCTTTTCACTTTGAATATCCACGCCCTGCGCGCGGGCATCGTCGATGACGCTATGCTCGGCAAGATATCGGTAGATGGCGTTCAGCTTGACGTTATCGCCTTTCCATTCGTCCAGCTGTTCCATATATTCGCGGTGCTTGTCCACATCGTACGCCGAGTCGACATATTGCAGCTGATCGCACAACGGATGAGGCTTGGGATTCCGTCCCGAACGTCCGGCCGACTGTTCCGTGCAAGGAATAATGATGTCGAACGGCTTGTTGTCCTTCTCGATTCCCCTCAACTGCGCGTTATAGTCGATCTCCACGAGCAACTGAGTCTTCATCGTCGTATGGTATACCGGCAGCAATGTCTTCCGGGCATCCGGCGCACCGTCATTCTCCGCGGAGGCGATACCGGTTGCGGCTTGCACGGCATCATAGGTTTGCAGCAAATTTGACCATAGACTCATCGCTCAGTCCTCTCCCGTCAAACTGAAGTTCGTTCCGATAGCGAAGTCCTTGACCGACTGTCGCTCACGAATGACGCGACGGTCCACCCGATCCGAGTCCGGGCGTTCAAACACGATGACGCCATCGCGCATGATCGGATGCCAGAATCGTGCGATGAAATCATGCCCCGGATTCTCATCAGGGTAGGTGAATCCATGGGCCATGCATCCAAGATCCCATTCTCCATATCGGTCGTAGAACCCACTTCCCGATCCGAATGCACATGGCTCCACATAGCCTTGGCACTCCCGTGTCCCCAGAAAGATATCGCGGCGTCCGCCACGATTCACGGAACGTTTCGCGATGTTATGATGCTTGTTTTCATCACGATCAGCCCTCAACTCGTCACGTTGCAGATTCCATTCAAAATGGGCAAGCACCTGATAGCGCACATCTTTAAGGTAGGTGTAGTACGCCAACTCATTGCCGCCGTTCAATTTGATCGGCCGAATGCCCTTCCCCTCGGTTTGGATCTTATTCATGACCCGCACGGCATCGATGATCCACACTATCGTGGGTTTCCAATAGATGCTTTCCGTAATACCTTTCAATGCTTGGTACGTAGGCACCTGATAGGAAAACTTTTCACCTCCTATTCGTGTCGCCGCATCCGAAAACAGGGCATAATCCCCGTATACTTCGTACTCAATCGAGTTCCGATGTTTTTCCATCCGTCACCTACCTAGTACAGAGATTTACATAGCAAGAAAAGGCATTTCCGCGTCGAGCACAACGCCGTACTCCGAGTCATAGTTCGCTTCATTGAGCACCTGTATGCCGAACTCATCATTGCACGGACTGATCAGTCCGCTTTCATTCAGTTTCCTGACTTCATAGTCGTACAATGAAACCGAATAATCCTGCAATAAACGAAGCGTCCTGATTTGATCCGGCAAATCCTCCTTCTTGAGATCATCGACAAGCTTCATCGCCTGCTTGTACGGTACCACCACATCCATGGCGCCGCCGGCAATGACGTGAAAAGAATCGCTTACCGTTCGGAACGACTGTGCGAAGGTATGGGAATAGTCGATTTTCCTGAATTGCTTGAACGATTCCCGCCCGCGCATATTGGCCGACAGCAGGTCATAAGCCGTATCTCGGCGACCGGGAATACGATAGTCCATCACACCTGCTTGGTTGCGGCTTTGGCTATCGAGATAGAACTGATAGTATTCGCCGATCATCTGCTCGGACATCAGATCGGCATCCGGGTACAGATGAATCAGCTGCCGCGTGATCTCCTTGCCGAGTTTGATATCGGGAAGCTTGTTCAATCCGGTTTCCTGTGCGATCGGATATACGTAAACATCCTTGGGCGTCTTCGATTCGCCGTTGCGATTGCATCGCCCGGCCGCTTGAAGAATGCTGTCGAGTCCGGCCATGGCCCGGATCACACAGGTGAAGGATACGTCCACGCCTGCCTCGATCAACTGGGTGCTTATGCAGATCACCCTTTTGACCTCATCACGGGGTTTCTTCTTATCAGGAGGTGACAGCAGTTCTGACAGCCGATCCTTGCGATGCTGCCCGCACATGGATGTACTCAGGTGCATCACCATGAAACGCCGCTCCGGATCCAGGGTCTCGTTAAGATCGCGAACCCGCTGATACAGTATCCTCGCTTCGGAACGCAGATTGACGATGGCCAGACAATTCCCGTTGCTCTGAGCCTTCTCGAATACCATCGGAGCCAGATCCTCAATGGATATCTCTCGAGATGAGGCGATAATATTCGTTCGTCGTAATCGTTGTGCATAATCACTCGAGCGATCAATCAGATCCGGTTTGTCGGATAGCAGCAGATTCTTGCGATCAGTGCGATCCAACAAGGGCTGAGTCGCAGAACACAGCAGTATCGTGGAGTTCAGGATCTTGGATAGGAAGCTCACGATTTCGTTAAACAGATTGATCGTATTGACGGGGAGCGCCTGTATCTCATCGAAGATGATAACGCTATCGGCCATGTTATGGAATTTACGCAGTTTGGAGGCGCGGGCCGACATCACCGTTTCCAGAAACTGCACCATGGTCGTCACGATGATAGGATTGTCCCAGCGTTCCGCCGCAAGACGCCTCCGATCTTCCCGATCATCATCGTTCTTCCGCTCGCCGTCCTTCTCCTCGTCATCAGATCTCTCGCGCACCACACTCGAATAGTGCTCAAGCAGTATCTGGCTGTCGTCATCCTGGAGATCGAGAAAATGCCTGAATACCTCCACCGTTTGCGAGGTAATGGAAAGATAAGGAATAACATAAATAATATGACTTTTTCCCGGTTTTCACCGCATGATGCAGGGCGAACCGCAGAGAGGCCAAAGTCTTTCCTCCGCCTGTCGGAACCCCCAGACGATATACGCCGGTTTCCCTGTCGCTGGCGTTGAGGCAATCCACGGAAATCCTTGCTCTGATCCGATTGATTTCCTCCAAGGTATCCAATTCGTCAAGATGCCCTTCAAGACGCTGTATCAGATCTTCCCAATTCGCTGAATTCGGCGTATATGGCTGGCCGGATTCGAAATGCGCCGCATCCACGCGATCCGCATCGACCAAGCGGGAATAAATATATTTCGCGTATAGCCCCATATAGAAGTGTTGAGACTTTTCTCCCAATCGCCGTGAGTCAGACCGACAGTTGATGATCCGACGCCGGAATGCAGCGACGTCATCACCACTGGCGAGGAGATCCTTCTCGGTATCAAGATCCAGTTCAGACACATGGCTCAGAACCTCCCGATAATGGAATCGATCCTCCTGCTTGCATTCCTCCGCCATTTTGTCGAAAAACGATGACCAATCACTCTCGTTGATGCAATCCGGCAGAGATCCATGATGGTTCACGATCGCCAGTTCCAATACCTCTTTGGCTATTCTGTCGTACGGCCGGCTTGTTGGACAATCGTCGACGACAAAGGCCCCTTGCCGGGCATGGACCACCTCTCCACGCCGCTTGTTGCCCGTCAACAGATAATCCTGAAAATCCTGCATCAATTTCCCCACGTCATGATGCAGACCGGCAGTTCGAGAAATCGCTTCATCGCGAGATTCAAAACCTGCTGCCAAGTCGCCGCTATTGTGCAGATGATCATACAGCGTCTGCACATGGCCAGCTTCGTCTTTTCTAGCCAGAAAAACGTCCGCATCGCCCATTGTTCACCCTTGAACCCTTCCGGAATCA
>UMFR01029150.1_pt1 | contig 14016 bp, 9 predicted proteins | sample 1965041 | NCBI WGS metagenome assembly UMFR01 (sample SAMEA4836049, study PRJEB28245) | human gut metagenome | biome: gut microbiome; material: fecal sample | place: Denmark | collected 2008
TGCCGGACTGCACTGTGCACCGCTGGCTCACGAAAAGCTGGGCACCAAGGACGGAACAGTTCGGTTCGCTCCGTCGGTGTTCAGCAGGGCATCAGATACGCTGCGGCTGGCGGCAAACCTGAAAAATTATGTCAATATTCTGAAAAGTCCCGAAAACCTATTGAAAAATTCCGGTGATATGTTACAATAGGTATATGGGATATGTTTTGAACAGAAAATCGGCAGACAGGAGGCACAGCATGCCTTTTGTCTGCTACATAGACGAATTGCCAATGACAAAATACAGGAAAGCAGGAAACAGAGTACGCCTGTTGGCTCTGTTCCCTGTTTCCACAGAAGTCGGAAAGGAAGATGATGCACATGGCTTTACGGGATATACTGGATATGATTTTCAGCGTCATCAAAACAGCACAGCCGGTGGATATACTGGATATACTGGTACTCTCCTATGTGGTATATCTCGGTATGAAACTGATACGGGAAACACGTGCCGGTCAGCTGATCAAGGGTATTTTTCTGTTGCTTCTCGTGTACATTATCGCTTCATGGATCAACATGAAAGCCATTTCCTATCTTCTTTCCGAAACGCTGAATATTGGCTTGATCGCTCTGATCATTTTGTTCCAGCCGGAGCTGCGGCGAACGCTGGAAAAGGCAGGGTATACCAAACTGGGACTGCGGTTCAGCGGCAGCTCCAACGTGGACAGCGGTGTGTGGAGCCGCACCATTGATGTGATTTGCGATGCCTGTGTAGAACTCTCGGCGACCTCGACCGGAGCACTGATCGTCATTGAACGGCAGACACGTCTGGGAGAACAGATCGACAACGGCACGATACTCGATGCGATTCCCAGCAAGGAATTATTCGGGAATATCTTTTTCAACAAAACGCCGCTGCATGACGGTGCAGTGATTATTCGGGACGGCAAGATTCTGGCGGCAGCATGCTTTCTCCCCAAGCCTCAGAAAGAGGAACTTATCAATAAGCGGCTGGGTTCCCGCCATCGTGCGGCGATCGGCATGAGCGAAAACTCTGATGCCATTGTGATCGTGGTTTCAGAGGAAACCGGTGCCATTTCCGTGGCGGAAAACGGCGTGCTGAAAAGCGGCTTTACGCGGGAATCCCTCCACCAGCTTCTGACCAAGCGGCTGATTACCGCCAGCGAGGAAACCACGATCGGAAAGGTGGCACGGAAGATCCCGTTCCTCAAACGGCACCACAAGGACGACGGAAAGGAGAAGGACAATGCCCAAAAATCTCTGGAAGAACCGACAGAAAAAGACATCACAGAAGAATCAGAGCAGCGGCACTAATGGGACATTGTTCCAGCGGCTGTACGAGAGCCGTCCGGCAATGATGGCAACTTCGGTGGCGATTGCCATTGTTCTCTGGTTTGTGATCTCCATTGCCATTTATCCGACCACACCCCGTACCCTGCACCATGTGCCGCTGAAAGTGGAAATTGCCGGCACTTCTGCCGAGGAAAACGGACTCAGCGTCATCGACTATGACGTACAGGACGTGACGGTCCAGATCGAGGGCAACCGCTCCAAGGTGGGCAACATCGATGCGAACAATCTGACGGCAACGGCTGTGGTGGAAAATGTCACCTCTGCCGGCACGAAAAAGCTTTCCATTACGGTCAGCGGCAATGAAAACGAACAGTTCAATGTCAAGTCCATTTCGCCAGCTACAGTGAATGTGACCTTTGATAAAATCGAAACCTATACCTTTGAGATCAAGGCTTCTGCTCCGAATCTGACATTTGCAGACGGCTGTGTGCTGGACGAGGAGAACTTCGCCTGCACACCGTCTACCATTGATGTCACCGGTCCCCAGCAGCAGCTGAATCAAGTGGCATACTGCGTGGCAGAAACTCAGCAAAAGGAGCAGCTGAGTGCCTCCAAAATTCTGACCACAGATACGCTGCTCTTCTATAATGAAGCAGGCACACAGGTAGACTCCACAGATTTTACCTATGATGTGGCGGCGTTCTCGCTGGAAGTGCCGGTACTGTATCAGAAAACCATGGACATCACCTATCAGATCACCAATGCACCGGCAAACTTCGATCTGGAAGCTCTGAAAAAGCGGCTGAACCTGTCAGAACAGCAGATCACCCTCGCAGCACCCAATACTTCTATGGAGGAAATGAGCGAGTTCAATATTGGTTCAGTGGCTCTGCGGGATATTGATCTGAACTACTCCAATGACTTCGTAGTCAATGTGCCGGACGACTATGTGAACCAGTCCGGATTCTCTACCGTGACACTGGCACTGGATTCCACAGATCTGGTGAAAAAGGATTTTGTCATCTCGGATATTGGCGTAGTCAACGCACCGGCAACGTATAATTTCAATGTGTTGACCCAGCAGCTGAAAGTCAGCATTATCGGTCCGGCTGATGTGATGGAAACGCTGGATGCCAGCGACCTCACCGCCAACGTGGATCTGCTGAGTTACTCCACGCAGGCGGGAGCCGTAGACGGTGACACGGTGACCTTTAATTATACGCCTACGATCACTTGCAGCAAGTACAATACCGTATGGGCAACTGGTGATTATCGTGTTGCAGTGCAGGGCGTGCGGACATCGGGCAATCCGACTGTGAATTCCGAACAAACGCAGTCAGATCTGTCGGAAAATAGCAATCATTAACAAGGGAAAGATTGGATAAAGTATAAATGAAAAGGCGGCGTTTCAAAGAGCTGCCTTTTCTTTTTTTATTTAAAGTCGTATTTTTGTTTCTATGTGAAATACTTTTATGCAACATGCACAAAACAAAACACATAAATTCTCCTGCCAAGTTCGAATGTTAATAGTTTATACATTTACATTCGAGGGGAAAGTTGTTATAATAGTGTATAGCTAAAAAATGAATGTGTCATTTTTGAAGCGTAAACGCCGCGGACAGTCTGCCGTCCACGGCGGACAATAAGACAGCTGATTGCATATCAGCTGACATTCGTGCATACAAAAGAAATTGGGACTGATGAAAACCAATTAAAAGAAAAAGGAGCGATATATATGAGCAAGATCATTCGCAAAAGAGTCAGTGCACTGCTTGTCAGTGCACTTATGGTGGCAAGTTCTGTTACAGTTACTTCCGGCAGCTTTTTTGTTGAAGCAGCAGGAAGTACTGTAACGATCGGAAAGACACTGGAAACCTCCGTTCCGAATCCGGAGGACAAGGACAATCCGCTGAACGCAGACAAGTGCACATATATGTGCAAGGCTGCAACTGATGCGTATACTTCGTTTACAGATACCAAGGGCAAGTCGCCAGCGGATATTTGCGGCGACAGCATCACCACCTTGCAGTTTAATCTGAAGTCTGATCAGATGGTCACAGATTTCTCCTACTACTTTGGTGCATCGGACACCAAGGCAAACGGCTACTGGTGGGGCTTTGAGAAAACGGATTCCAAGGGTGCTATCAAGTGCACACCGTATGCCAAGGAATTTTCTGTAGTTGTAGAACTGCCGTCCAGTGTAGCCAAGGAGCTGACTAGCAATAAGAATGCAAAGTTCCAGTTCCAGAACTGCTATACCGGACTGATTGACGAAGAAGACCAGTCCACCCGTACACAGGATGCCAGCATTGAATTGGTTTCCATTACGGTAAACGGTACGGAAGATACCAGCAACGGTGAAAAGCCGTGGTGGATCAAGGTCGTTGACCCGACTCTGCCGAAGGGCGAGGAAAACACCGGCGGTCTGTACTACTCCAGTGCAAACGGCAACGGTGAGATCAGTTCCGTAGAGCAGAACGGTGACACTATGACTGTTAAGTCGCTGCACTCCCTGAAGCTGGATAATCTGGACATCAAGCTGACACCGGGTGACAACTGCAGCGAAGAATATTATGCTTCTGATGCATTCAAAGAAAAGAACAACGGTGTGGCTTATGAATCTGAATCGCAGATTCGTGAAGCTGGTCTGCCGCTGAACAGCCACAAGTTTACTTATGGTGAATTCAATTTCATTCCGGGTGCAACCGTTGCCAGCAATGCAAAGGTAAAGTCCCTGAGCGTTACCATCAAGCTGGACGATGAAAGTGCAAATGTAAACCGCTTTATGTATGGCGGCGGTCTGAACGTGAAGTATAAGAGCCTTGCAGATACAGAGTATGCGAAGGAGCAGGCTGGTCTGAAGGGCGGTTCCGGCGAAGGCGGCGTAGCCAAGACGGTAGGTTATTGGTACAATGATGTTGGTGCAGAAACACTGGCAGAATGCACCGAAGCCGGCGTAAAGTGGGGCAACGGCGAAGGCGACTTCAAAGTTGGCGGCGGCACTGATCTGGCAAAACAGGAGATGGGCAGCTACTTCACAGTTACGTGGGACGTTCCGGAACAGGTCGTTGACTGCGAAACACTGGCAGAAAAGAGCCAGATTTCCTTCCAGCTGTGGTATGCAGCTCTGAAGGGCGGCAAGTTTGTGGACTGCAGCATTGTTTCCGCAGCCCTGACTTATGAAGAAAGCATTACATTCCCGTACAGCGGTTCTGCTTCTGTGAAGAACGCAGGTACTGAAATGACCGGTACAGCTGCGGAGATCCCGTATGCAGATTTCGGCATGAAGTATGAAAAGACTGCTGACGTATATGCAGTACAGTTCGATGTAACTACCGATCAGGAAGCAAATCAGGTTCTGGTTGGTGCAGGTACCACGATGCTGGAAAAGGCTGGATTTCCTGACAACTGGTTCCAGTCTGATGACCTGTTTAAGAATGAAGGTCTGAACAGCACAACTCCGGCAATGCTGTATTGGGAAAAGAGCACCGCAGGCAATCGTCCGGACTCTAACGATGACACATTGGCAGATGAGGCGTACAAAGACGCTTCTGGCACAAAGACTTATACTTATATGTGGATCATGCCGCCGTCTGTTGCTGAGGGAATCCGTCAGGAAGAAACCGGCAACCTGCTGAATGCACTGAATTCAGTGGATACCGAATCGGAAGATGCACATCTGAGCTTCGGTGTCTGGTATGCAGGTCTGGGCAGCAAGGAATCCAGCAAGTACACCATTAACAACGTAACCGTTTTCTATGCAGCAGACGACAAGAACAACGAGAAGAAGCTGGATATGTTCGAGGATACTCTCGAAGTACAGGATTCTATCGATGTTGTGATCGGCGAAAGCGAAACTCTGACAGTAAACATTCCGAACTGCACCGGCACCATGGCAGACAGAACCGTTGCAGGTGTAGCAGCAGACAAGGACGACGCTCTGAAGCTGGTTATCACTGGTAAGAATGTTGGCTCTAGCACGCTGACAGTTACCACACCGGGCGGTCAGACGAAGGAAGTTACTGTAAACGTGCTGCCGCAGCAGACTACTGTTACAACAACTGAAACAACCACTACTACTACAACCAGTGCAACGACTACTACAACAGAAAAAATAACTACTACCGTTGGTTCTACAGAAACCACCACTACGACAGAAGAAGTGATCATTCCGCTGTATGGCGATGTGAACTGCGACAGCCGTGTAGACATTACCGATGCAGTTATGCTGAACAAGGCAATTGCCGGTGTTGTAACACTGGGCACCCGTCAGCAGAAGGCAAATGCAGACTGTGACGGCGATGGCGAAATCGCTTCCAACGATGCAGTCGCTTTGCTGAAGTTCCTGGTATCTCTGGTAAAGCAGCTGCCGTATGCAGACTAATGCACACTTGAGCAATTTTCTAATCATTTTATCATAACTCAAAAGAGCCGCAGAGCGAAATGCCCTGCGGCTCTTGTTATTTGCTGGCGGTGTGGGTGAGGGGCTGGTCTGCCTCCTCCAGTTTTTTTCGGAGCTTGCGAATGATCTTCTTTTCCAGTCGGGAGATGTAGGACTGGGAAATGCCAATGGCTTCGGCGACCTCTTTCTGAGTGCGTTCCTTGCCGCCGCAGAGCCCGAACCGCATCTGCATGATCTCCTGTTCCCGCGGTCCCAGTTCTGAAACCGCTGCGAGAAGCATCTCCCGTTCGGCTTCGTTTTCAATGTCGCGGCTGACCACGTCCTCGTCCGTTCCCAGAATATCTGACAGCAGCAGTTCGTTGCCGTCCCAGTCCGCGGAAAGTGGCTCGTCAATGGAGATCTCTCCCCGCAGCTGGGCGTTTTTCCGCAGCACCATGAGGATCTCATTTTCAATGCAGCGGGAGGCGTATGTCGCAAGCTTGATCTTTTTTTCGGGGCAAAATGTTTCCACCGCCTTGATGAGCCCGATCGTGCCAATGGAGATCAGATCCTCCAGTCCCAGACCGGATGATTCGAACTTTTTGGCGATGTATACCACCAGGCGGAGATTGTGCACGATCAGTGTTTCGCGGGCTTCGGTGCTGCCGGCATGCAGCTGGGCGAACACTTCCTGTTCCTCCTCCTTGGACAGCGGCGGGGGAAAGGTGTCAGAGCCGTTGATGTAGTCGATGCGGCAGGGACCGGACAGCAGTTCCCGCAAATGGCAGAGCAGTTTCCGGAACTTCGGAAAATCGATGGTCATAGAAAAAATCTCCTTTCATTCCATGAGCATAGGGTGAAAAATGGCACTTGGCTGCGTGCCGGCAATGCCGACCATGGCGTGTACGCTGCGGCTTTTCTCCGTGGAGAGGTTGCGGATACAGACCTCGTCCGGTCGGAACAGGGGAACCAGTCCCTCTGCGGTCACTGTGGTACAGGGCACCAGCCGGTAGCCGCGAAGCTGTTCCACCGGTGTGCCGGCAAGCAGCGGCTCCAGTGCGGCAGCACTGCACACAATGACAGGCGTACCGGAAAAGGTGTCGGTGAGGTTGTTTCCGGTGTCGGCAAGTCCGTCCAGCATCAAGCGGCGTTCGCCCAGCCGCAGAAAGACCTGAAACCGGCTGTCGGTGTGGCGTTTCCTGCCGCGGAGCAGGGTGCAGAGATGCAGCAGAGAATATGCCGCGGCAGTGAATAGAATCAGCTGAAACAGGGAAAAATCCAGATAACAGCAGCTGTTCCCCCATGTGGCAAAGCCCTTTTGTGTCAGACTGCCGATGCCGAGAATCGCCCCCGCCAGCAGAAAGTTGCAGAGAAAAAAGCAGCCCCACTGGCGGAAGAAACTCTCCCGATGCAGACCGAACGCCATTGTCACGGACAGAGCAGCTGCCAGAAGCTTACACACCAGCTGAAACCATGCCGGCAAGGGCGGCAGCAGGATCAACAGGGAAAACAGGCTGCTCCCCGCCGCTGCCAGTCCGCACCGTATCCAGTGCAAAGGCGTATGCGTCAGTTTTGCCGCAGCACGCAGCAAAAAATAGTTGACATAGAGGCTCTGCAGCAGCAGAACGTCCAGATAGATCGTGGGCACTGTTCATCACCTCTTTCAAGAGTATAGCATGTTTTCCATGCGATACCTGTCGGGAATAGGGGACGGCTGCGGGCGGAAATCGGTGAACAATCTGTGGCTTGACGAGAGGACGGGAAATATGCTATAATAGCAGTGACAAAGGTGTCACAGATGGGGATCTATGGACATCGTTGTCACAGAAGAAAAACCGTCCATGATTCAATGGAACCGACCGGTACAGTCCGCATAAGAAATGCTGCTGTACTTTCCACAAATCTCTCACGCTTTGGAAATCTCAGGGCAATACCGCACAATCTTTGTGCGGTATTGCCTCAGGACTTGTTTCGTATCTTTGGATACAAACAGCCGCCTCAGGGGATTCTTCTACCCTGAGGAGCACCGGACTGTTTCGGCGTTTCCCAAAAAAGGAGTATTTGAATGAATCAAACAGAAAACAATCGACCGTTAGTGGATGGCGTTCCGGCGTTGGAACGCAAGCTGGAGGAAGTGCGTCGTGCACAGGAACAGTTTGCAACGTTCTCGCAGGAACAGGTAGACCGGATCTTCCAGGCAGCGGCTCTGGCAGCCAATCACGCCAGACTGCCGCTGGCAAAAATGGCTGTGGAAGAAACCGGTATGGGTGTGGTAGAAGACAAGGTGATCAAGAACAACTATGCCGCCGAGTATATCTACAACGCCTATAAGCACACCAAAACCTGTGGCATTATCGAACAGGATCCCGCTTATGGCACCATGCGGATCGCAGAACCGATCGGGGTAGTGGCTGGGGTCATTCCCACCACCAACCCCACCTCTACCGCGATTTTTAAGTCGCTGATCTGCCTGAAAACCAGAAATGCGATCATCATTTCGCCCCACCCCCGTGCAAAAAAGAGCACGATCGCTGCGGCAAAGATCGTACTGGACGCAGCAGTCAAGGCTGGTGCACCGGAAAATATCATTGGCTGGATCGATGTGCCGTCTTTGGAAATGACCAATACCCTGATGCAGGAGGCAGATATTATTCTGGCTACCGGCGGTCCGGGCATGGTTCGTGCGGCGTATTCCAGCGGAAAACCGGCACTGGGCGTTGGTGCCGGCAACACACCGGCAGTCATTGACGCTTCTGCGGATATTCAGAAAGCAGTCAACTCGATCGTACACTCAAAGACATTCGACAACGGCATGATCTGTGCTTCGGAGCAGTCGGTCATCGTGGATACCGGCATCTATGACACTGTCCGGAAAGAATTCCAGAAGCGTGGCTGCTATTTCCTCACACCGGAGGAAACCGAAAAGGTAAGAAAGACCATTCTCATCAACGGAGCACTGAACAGCAAGATCGTAGGACAGCGGGCGGCTGCCATTGCCGGACTCGCCGGCGTGACGATCCCGCAGGAAACGCGGGTGCTGATCGGGGAAGTGACCTCGGTGGACATCAGCGAAGAATTTGCACATGAAAAACTCTCTCCGGTGCTGGCAATGTATCGCTCGGAGAATTTTGAACAGGCTGTAGCATATGCCGACCAGCTGATCAGGGACGGCGGCTACGGTCATACAGCTTCGCTCTATGTGGACGAAGTCAACCACAGAGAAAAGATCGACCAGTTTGCAGCACGTATGAAAGCGTGCCGTATCGTGATCAATACCCCGTCCTCTCACGGCGGTATCGGCGACTTGTACAACTTTAACCTTGCACCGTCCCTGACGCTGGGCTGCGGCTCTTGGGGCGGCAACTCGGTTTCGGAAAATGTCGGTGTCAAGCACCTGCTGAATATCAAGACTGTCGCTGAGAGGAGAGAAAATATGCTGTGGTTCCGCACACCGCAAAAGGTGTACTTCAAAAAAGGCTGCCTGCCGGTGGCTCTGCGTGAGATCGAAGAAGTCCTGCACCGGAAGCGTGCATTTCTGGTAACAGATGAATTCCTGTTCAAAAGCGGCAAGATGAGCTGCATTACGGAACCGCTGCAGAAAATGGGCATTCCGTATCAGGTATTCTCTGATGTACAGTCCGATCCCACACTGGCGTGTGCCAAGGAGGGTGCGGAACTGATGCGGTCGTTCCAGCCGGACGTGATCATTGCACTGGGCGGCGGCTCCGCAATGGACGCAGCAAAGATCATGTGGGTGCTGTATGAACATCCCGATGCAGACTTTGCAGACATGGCAATGCGGTTTCTCGACATTCGCAAGAGAACCTATGAGTTCCCTGAAATGGGCGAAAAGGCATATTTCATTGCAGTGCCGACTTCCTCCGGTACTGGTTCGGAAGTGACACCGTTTGCGGTGATTACCGATGAGGCGACCGGTGCCAAGTATCCGCTGGCAGACTATCAGCTGCTGCCGAACATGGCGATCATTGACACTGACCTGATGATGTCCCAGCCCCGTGGCCTGACTGCGGCTTCCGGTATCGATGCCATGGTACACGCACTGGAAGCATATGCCTCGGTAATGGCAACCGATTTCACCGACGGTCTGGCACTGAAAGCACTGAAGAACATCTTCACCTATCTGCCGGAGTGCTACGAAAATGGCGAACATGCACCGGTGGCACGGGAAAAGATGGCGAATGCTTCCACCATGGCAGGTATGGCGTTTGCCAATGCCTTTCTGGGTGTGTGCCACTCTATGGCACATAAGCTGGGTGCATTCCACCACCTGCCTCATGGCGTGGCAAATGCTCTGCTGATCACCGATATTATGCGGTATAACATTGCAGATGCTCCCCAGAAAATGGGCACTTTCTCCCAGTATCCGTACCCGAACGCTCTGCCCCGCTATTGCGAGTGTGCAAGATTCGTGGGCGTGAACGGCAGCACGGACGAAGAAGTATTCGAAAACTTCCTTGTGAAGATTGAGGAACTGAAAGCACGGGTGGGCATCAAAAAAACCATTCGCGACTACGGCGTGACCGAAGAAGCATTCCTCGCGACACTGGACGACATGTGCGAACAGGCATTCGATGACCAGTGCACCGGAGCAAATCCCCGTTATCCGCTGATCTCGGAGATCAAGGCAATGTATCTCAAGGCGTTCTACGGCGAAGTGCCGGCAGAAGCTGCTGAAGCATAATTCCACTGTGAAAGGAGCGTATCAATGATGGAACCGTTATTGGAAGGGCTGGAGAAAACCAGCTATCGGGAAGGCGATACCCGCGTAAAGGTGTTCGGACACGGCTATCTGAAGTCCGACATTCTGAATGAAGCACTGAATCAGGCAAGAGTAGAAGAAACCGGTCTGCGGATCCCGAAGCTGCTGGAAGTGCGGAAAGCAGACGGCAAGTGGGCGATCGTGACGGAATTCGTGGAAGGGGAAACCCTCCAGTCCATGATGGAACAGCACCCCGACAAGATGCACAACTATATGGAACAGTTCGTGCTGCTGCAAAAGGAGATCCAGAGCAAGCGTTCGCCGCTGCTGACGAAGCTGAAAGACAAGATGAACCGGAAGATCAGCCAGTCCGGACTGGACGCGACCACCCGCTATGACCTGCATACCCGTCTGAATGCCATGCATGACCACATCAAGGTTTGCCACGGGGATTTTCACCCCAGCAACGTGATCGTGGACAAGGACGGCAGACTGCACGTTATCGACTGGTCCCACGCCACACAGGGCAATGGCAGTGCTGACGCTGCCAGAACATTCCTGCTGTTCAAGCTGGAGGGGAAGGACGACTGGGCAGAGCTGTACCTGAAAATGTTCTGCGACATGAACGACGTGGCAAGACAGTATGTTTCCCAGTGGATGCCGATTGTGGCAGCATCGCAGCTGGTGAAGCACAAGCCGGAGGAAAAGGACTTCCTCATGCGTTGGATCGACGTATTCGACTATGAATAAACGCATCAGCAAAATGATGCATCAAGAAACGAAGCGGACGGGGCGACCTGTCCGCTTTTTGTATGCCGTTTTTTCCAATACTGTGAAAGCCCTCTGTACAATTCCCGAAAAATATGGTATACTGTTGTATATTCAGGAAAAGCTGCGTGACAGCTTTCCTTAACGCGAAGGAGGTCAACCCATGACAAACGAACCCTATACCGAGGAAACTGCGGGGCAGATCGACCCGCAGAATCCTTTTGAAAATGCATTGGAAAACGCCGCATACCGGACGGATTACCGGCGGTTTCTGCCGCAGATCCTGCTGCCGGACTTTCATATCCCGCTGTTTCCGGAACGGGAGGAGCGTTCCCGCATTCGCCGCCAGATGAACACCGCCGGAGCAGGGGCGTTGCTGGGCTGTATGGGCAGCCAGCTGTTGTTCCCGCTGACGATCATGGTGCTGCTGCTGTGCATGGACGGCACGGCGGCTTCCTACTTCAACGGCGACCAGTCCGGAGCAATTCACACCATGGAATCATCGGGCATCTACATGGCGTTGCACTGCCTGATCTTCGGGGGAATGAACACGCTGGTGGCATGGCTGGGCTGCCGCCGTATCCGTCAGCCGCTGGGCGGACTGTTCCGGACGACGGATTTTTCCGGCTGGAAAGCCTTTCAGTACATCTGCATCGGCTTCGCATTGCAGCAGCTTTCCGTGGTGCTGTACGCGGTGACAAAGCTGCTGCATCTGGAACTGCCGGAAGCATCTTTCGACTATTTCCAAAGCACCCAGTCCATGCTGCTGGCATTGTTGTACACCTGTGTGCTGGCTCCGGTGACAGAGGAACTGCTGTTCCGCGGCTTCCTGATGAAAAGCCTGTCGGCGGTCAGCGTCCGCTTCGGAATCGTCACCAGTGCCCTGCTGTTCGGACTGATGCACGGCAATTTCCAGCAGTTTATTCTGGGCTTCGTCATGGGGCTGTTTCTGGGGAAGATCGTGGCACGGCATAACTCTCTGCTGCCGTCCATACTGGTGCACATGGCAGTGAATACCAACAGCATGGTGCTGTCACTGCTACAGGAGAAGCTGCCGGAGAAAGTCGCCAATGTGGGAATCCTGCCGTTTGGTATGGCAGTACTGGCGTTTTCGATCATGGGCGTGTTGTTCTGGCTGCTGTACGAACGCCGCCAGCCCCTGCCGTATCCCACCCAGAAGCAGGCAACCCGAAGCCGCACCGCGATGTTCTCGCCCGTGCTGGTGCTGGCTGTAGTCGTGCTGGCGGGATTTATGGTGTTCCTGGCAGTACGTGGGGCGAATGGGTGATGCGTTTGCTGGGAGAACGGCAGAAAAGGTGTAGAAAAAAGGCTCCCTTGAAAAGGGAGCTGGCAGCCGTAGGCTGACTGAGGGATTATCTCGTGAAATCTGAAACAAAAGAAAAAGATTTCAGTGAAAATCCCTCCACCGCCTGTGGCGGTCCCCCTCCCTTTTCAAGGGAGGCAAATTCAAGGGAAGCAGAAAAAGGCACCCGTAGGCTGACTGAGGGATTATCTCGTGAAATCTGAAGCAAAAGGAAAAGATTTCAGTGAAAATCCCTCCACCGCCTGCGGCGGTCCCCCTTTTCTTTTCAAGGGAGGCAGAAAAAGGAGCCTATAAAAAAATCCCCGCAACATTCTCCCCTCAACTCCCGCGAAATGTAACGCGTTACATGATTTTTAGAGAAAATGTATCAAATTCGCGGAAAAGTTGGGAGTAATTTTTCGTTTGCATTTTGAAGCGGAAAATCGACTGCATTTGAGAAATCTCCAGAATCAAAATAGTTTTATGTGAAATTCGACACGATTTTATCAAAATCAGAGCTGCATTATCGGAATCGTACAAAATCGGCTAAAAAATGGAAGCTAAAAACTACGCAATTCTGCCACTTTTCCGGTGTGCTGTAGATATGCACAAAAAATATGCTTATTTGTTGCTCTAAATGCAGAATATGCACAAATGATATTGACAACACCGCCAGATTGTGCTATAATAAACTTGCAAACAACGAGAGGGAACGTTGATAAGAACTCTCGTTTGATTCTCCTGAAACTCCGGACGCGATGCCGGCTAGACGCGAAAGCGGGGATTTCGGGAACAAGGTTATTTTATTTTACTAAATCAAATTTGAAAGGTGGAAACCAATATGAAAACCCCGATGAACGTATTCAACACTGCAATGAAGAAGAAAAAGAACCGCAAGGGCTTCTCCCTCGTCGAACTGATCGTCGTTCTGGTCATCATGGCAATTCTGGCCGCTGCACTGGTTCCGTCCCTGGTTGGCTATATTAAGCAGGCAAGACAGTCGAATGCAAAAGATGAATGTGCCGCTGTAGTTTCGGCAGCACAAACTGTTGCATCTTCTGCGTTTGCTGACCCGAGCAGTATTTATCATAACAATTCTGGTGTCAATGTAAAGTATGATGCAGCTACCAAAAAATTAGTCAGTGCTCCGGATACAGGCACTGGTTCAGAGGCTGATGCTATAGCAGTTGTAAAGGCTCTTGCAGAAGTTCCGGGAACAATTGTAAAGCTCGAAATTACAGATGGTGTGGTAACAGATGTTAAGTATAACACTGATAATTCACAAGGCGTTGAGTATAAACTTGCAAATCATAAAGGAACTTATACAGTTCAGGCTAGTGCATTTACATCTGAAAGCTAATATTAATCTTTCTAACATCTAAGACAATAACAAAGCATTCAGCACATTGGGTGCTGGGTGCTTTGTTTGGTTTCCGGCGGTTTTGTCATTCTGTCGTGGTTTTTTCACATTTGTGAAGAGATTGTGTGGAGGTGGACTATAAGGTAAAAAAGGCTCCCTTGAAAAGGGAGCTGGCAGCCGCAGGCTGACTG
>UMFR01086251.1_pt1 | contig 13989 bp, 5 predicted proteins | sample 1965041 | NCBI WGS metagenome assembly UMFR01 (sample SAMEA4836049, study PRJEB28245) | human gut metagenome | biome: gut microbiome; material: fecal sample | place: Denmark | collected 2008
ACGACGCTTCGGGAAATCCTCAGCGCGTAGCGGGACGTCTTAACAGGCGTCCCCTACGAAATCGCATAGAGGCGAAAAAAAATAACCACGCGGCTCATAAACCGCGTGGTTATCGTATTCTTTATGGTGGAGATAAGGAGGATCGAACTCCTGACCTCTTGCATGCCATCTCCAAATTCCCGGAAAATAAGCTCAATCAGCTCCATATGTATTATTTAAATAGTACAAACAGCCCTATATGTCCAATGAACAAAATACTTCTGGTAGCAACTGCTATACAAAAGCTAACCTTCATCGGCTAATATCAATCATCAAAAAAAATTATAAATACCTATTTTAACGATTAAGCAATCTCCTAACATCATAAAATTTAAACGTAATATTTCTTCCTGAAATTCAAAAATGCACAATATATACTTACTATACATGGATAATGTTGTGATTTCTTAAAAACTTTTTTATTTGCTCTTTTATGGACTTCTTTTTCCGGATAGAAAGCTCTTTTTGCATATCCTCAAAACGTAACTCTTTCACCGGATTCTGAGGAAGAACTTTGACATGAAACTTAACAGCATGTTCCCAGTCATAGCCCTTTGGTATAATCTGAAAGCTTGCATCACCTACGGCTTGTGCTACATATTCATGACGGGAAATAGACTGTAAGCATTGCCCCCCGCCCAGAATACGTTCATAAGGACCACGGTGAATGCGCTGCAACTGTAATTTTTGTCCAATCTGCAGCTCAATAGGTTTCATTGAAGGATATCCTTCTCCATTCATATAAAGCTCTATTTTTTCATCGTCAGAAATCGCGTATTGGAGACGTATTGTATTGGCATCAATTTCAGGAACCAATTCTTGTTCACAATCAAAGCATAAAAAGCCTTTTTCCTTCGACCACGTATAAATACTGTCTAAATGGCCTGAGCTTACGATAAGCCGATTACCTTCAACCCGAATGTCTCCTTGCGGAATCGAATCTCCTGCGAGGATGGGATGCACCTGATTATGTACATATGCCAATACCCGGTATGATAAAATATGACCGCTACCATTATGGATATAGATAAGCAATTCTCGGTGCCGATGATGCGTAAAATTCCCTTCTATGACGTGTAGCCATGCTGAATCCATTTGAAAACGATATAAACAGGTCCATTGGCGTTCTTTAGAAATATATTTAACAATTAAAAAATCCGCTTTTCCTCTTTCCCTAGGAATTCGCAAGACATAGTCATAGCTCTTAGAATCCGTAAAATGGACCGGAATAGCTTGTTTGAAGCCAGGAAAAGTTCGTTCTAACGCTGAATCAGCCTCTTTGGACAGGGTTACTTTTAGATTTTTTCTAGGCTCATTGATGCCTTTGATCATACTTTCAATCCGACCGACAGCCCTTAAAATCGCATCAAGACTGATATCCGGCACCTTCCCATCTGGGTTCAGATAACCATGCAAATAAGGCACGGACTGATGGGAGAGATTAAGTCTTTCACAAACTACCCAGCAAACTGTTTCTGCTTCAAATTCCTTTGTTTCTTTGGAAAGATTAGTCCGAATGGGAATATATTCGATTTTTTCACGATTCAAATGCCCACAAAAGTAATGTCCAAGTTCATGGATAATAGTCGCAAATTTTTCTGCTGGTGACTGATTTTTATTAACGGTAATGCAATAGTGGCTGATGATATCGACATTACTTTTCGAGGTATGCGAGAGTCTGGCAACATTGGTGGCGTTCCATTGTATCTGGCCGCCGTAATATGTGCCATAGTTTTCTTCCCGATAACGAATTCCCTCCTTAAGCAGGGAGCTAATAAGCGTTTGAAGCTTTGTCTCATCAATGAGCGTATCGGAATGAAATGGATGAAGAATGTACTTAGAAATGACTTCTTGCGGCATCTTCTTTCCTTCTGTATCGTCTAATTCATAGACAAAAGAAATAGGGCCAAAACGACGCAGGATAACTAAAGGACGGGCTCCCGGTTTAGGACGACGATGATATACTTTTTGCCACGTATCCAGAGTCGCTACAAAAGCACTACCTGGTTTTTGCACTTTAACCATCATCGCATTATAAGGTGCTAAATAGGGGAATTTTCGCAACTCTCCCATATATTCCAGAAAGTCTCGTTGTGTGTTAAAACGCATTACACTTTCATACAGTTGGTCAATTTCAGCAATACATTTCTCTTTATGTTCCCCTTTATCCATGACTTTCACCCCCCTACATTCAGCATCCCCCATAAAAAATCTTCCCTTATCAATTATATTAATACGAATAATACGTCAGCATAATATAGGACATACGATTTCCAAAGGCCAAGTATTCTCCATTCCCAATATTATAACAGCCATCGCTTTCATTTTCGCTGTTGAAATCAACTTTAGGAATGCGATTCATATGATAGGCTTGTACAAATTCAGACGGAGTATTAGAGCAATTTAAACCCGAGTTATTTAGTACTGTATTGCTGCCACGTAATAGGATAATTCTGTCGACACAATCACCGTCAAAGGTTACTACGATTTTTTTATCGGCATAATACCAGCCAGGCATTCTCCAGTAAGGCTGCAAATCTCCTGTTTGTGAAGGGGTTCCTAATACGGCTTTGACTTCATCAGGCGTCATTCCCAGATGGATGCCGGCAACGGATTCACTAAAGGGAATTTTGGCAACCCGGTGCAGCATCTGCGAATCATTAACTTTCAGACGGTCCATGTTATCATGCCGTACGTACCACGAAAAATGCATTAAACGTTCCCCCGTACTTTCCAAAATACGGAAATTAGCACCGCCATTACCTGAAGCTCCGGCGAGATCATATACCGTCAATATTTTGCAGCCATTAATATACCCGTCTTGTATCTGTAATACCAGATTGCCATTATGATCGTACCAATTACCATCAATTGCCTTTAAAATTTTCGCGACAGATTGTGGCGATTCGGGGCGGAAATTAGCAGCTTGGCTGATATTTATACTAGTGCATGCCAAAAGAATTATCCCCATAAAAAAACTGAAAAATCTTTTCTTAACGTTCATTTCGATTCCTCCCATCCTGAAAATATGTACAGCACGCTTCTACTATATAGTATAGTTTCGATATACGTCATGTACATCCTGCTAAATCCACCTAAAGCATAGCATCATTCTACTCCCAAGGCTTTAAAGACAGCATCTTCAGGATTACTATAAAATATCAGTTGAAAACTTCCGATTAATTCAGGTGGTACCGTTCCCAAATCGGCGGCGGATGTAATGGGAAGCAGGACTTTTTTTGCGCCCGAGTCGAGGCATACTTGCAAGGTGTTGGCCAGTTCGTCGACTTTCATAAGTGTACCGCTGATACTGATTTCACCAAGGGCGACGAGGGAGCTTTGAACGGGTTTGTTCAGGGCGATAGAACAGATAGCGATGAGTGTCGGTAGGGCCAGGTGATGGGTCATGCCGATGCCCTGCAGGTCCTGGTAGTTGATGATGTAGTCTTTGGCGGTCGTCGAGATGGTGCCGCTGATACGCCTGCCATTGGCTTTTAGGTAGTTATAGGCAGTATTGACGGCTTCTTTGCATTCTCTGTCGCTGCCGATGCCGGTGCGTTCAAATTTCCCGCTGCCCGGCAGCATCTGGCTTTCCAAGCGGAATACGCCAATCATGTTGTTTTTCCCATGGGAAACGGTATAGACCTGCCCGGGATTACAGAGGCCTTCAGGAATGAGTTTGCCGCCGCCTTGTTCCGGCACGGAGACATAGTGTTCTTCAAAGGTTTCGTTGTCGATGTAGGAAAAATTCACGTCGTAGAATTCCATGCCGCCTAGCTTTTTGAGCTGTTCTTTGACGCGGCGGCGCATCTCCAGCGCCATTTGCAATACTTCTTCTACTTCGTCTTTGCTAAAACGGCCATCCGGGTACAGCAACTTGATGTATCCGCCGACCATCTTGCGGACCGCAATAGTATCGCGCTGGTTCAGATTTTTCCCCAACCGGAAATAGGCATCCAGGGCGTCACCATACTGCTCTTTTCGCAGTTCTCGCATGAATCCAGCCAGATAATCAGAAATGAATCCGTAATCGTCGGTGAAATGTTCAGGCCGGAATTTAGGGATTTCCCAACCAGGGTTGTAGCCATGGATACGGTCGAGGAAAGCCGTGTCCGTTCCCATTTCTGGCGGGAACGGGTCGAACAGGCTCGACGTTTTCAGCAGGACATCGACAGACTGGTTGATATTGCCGACAAAGACCATCGATGCCGAAGCCGCTTTTTCTTCCTTGCCCCGGGCAAAGGATCCCGATGCCATATAGTCTTTCATGATCTGGATGCCATCCTTGTCCTTGAATTTGATGCCGGCTACTTCATCAAAGGCCACACAGTCCCACAGGCCGACCAGTCCAATCTGATGGCTGGCCATGTTGTAAAAGAGGTTGGCTACCGTCGTCTGGCCGCCAGAAACGAGGATACTGTTCGGTGAAATTTCCTTGTATATATGTGATTTCCCTGTACTGCGCGGTCCCAGCTCACAGAGATTGAAATTATTTTCCACAAGCGGAATCATACGTGTAAGGAGCAGCCACTTTTCACGATATGACAGAGAGTCCGGCTCCATACCGGTCGAGCGCAGCATGACATCCATCCATTCTTCTTTAGTAAAAGCCTGACGGCCGCGCTTTAATTCATCCATGTCAACATGAGGCATCTGGATGGGCGTCAGATTGCGGATACTAATAGGATAGATATTCTTCTGTCTTCGGTTATTTGACTGAGGGCTGTTTTCACTGGGCAGAATGATATCCAGGTTCTCCGTTCCTTCTGCGTCATAATTCAGCTGTACGATGCACCATATACCGCCGCACAAAAGGCGGTCGTATTTTTCCGGGTATTCATCAGCAATGGGGATTCCGGTCAGGCCCAGATTGGAAAATGAGGCTTCATAATAATCCTGCTTGATATTCAAGCTGACCGTAATCATATCGATGACGGTGTGGCTGCCGTGCTGACGCAGGACTGAGAGTACTTTCTGCGCTTCATCGGGGCGCACAAAATTGGCAGATAAAATCTTTTTTACGTTTTCCACTCCCGCTTTGACGATTTCTTCATCGTCAGAGCTGCAATACTGGCCTAATAGAAATTCCAAGACATACACAGGGACATTGGCCCCTTCTTTGATTTTTTTCGTCAAATCCTTGCGGACGATTTTCCCTGGGAAATGAGTCTTCAATTTATGGCGGATTTCTTCCCGGTTGGTGGTTCCACCTGCTGTCTCCATATCAATCCTTCCTCTCTGTGTTCATCACAAATCAAAGCCGAAGTCCCCTGCAAAGGGAAGATCCATAATGAACGGATGGCGGAATACGTCTATGCCCGTTTCCGCATTTTTGATGACCAGGAAATACGACTGGCTAATATCATAGTCCTGATTTTTGAACGTAAAACGGAGCCGGAATGTCCGCTTGGCCGCTTCGTTTTCCCGGCTGTCGGCCACATGGGTGATTTCATTAGAAATGGGCTGACCTTCAGCATCCACAAAGCCTATCAGATACGTGGCTTCCTTGACAGCCTCTCCGACAGGTTCCGACTGGATGAAATCCAGCGTCGTGATGAGGTTCGTAATCTTATTCATCGTATTGATGAAATGGATTTGTGCAGCCCGCACGTCGGCCTTGCCCCGTTCCATACGGACCTCAATGACCGGGACCAGCATTTCCTGTGGCGAAGAACCACCGTGTACATAATTCTGGCCGCCGCTGCCCCGCGTTTTGAAGACACTTGTCCCAATGGGGAAAGAAACCATGCGGCTGTCCTCGTTCCCCAGCAGATAGCCGAGATTCAGGTTCTGTACACCATCTTCTTGAATTCCTCCCTGCGAGATGATGTAACGCCGTTTCACAATATCATGATGATGAACGTTGCCGATTTTATCCGATTCCTGCACCTTATTGCGCTTGTAAATGAACCCATGGTCTGCCGTCACGATGAAATGATGTGTATTAGCCCCGTTATGGACTTTCTCGATGAAATCCAGGATTTCTTTCACGGCTTCTTCACAGGCCTGGAACACTTCATCCTCGGCATGTTCGCCGCGGACATCAATCTGGTCATGATATACGTAAATGACTTGCTGGCCTGTAAAAATATCCCGCATATCCCGTGTTTTCATGTGTTTCAAATCATCAAAGGATACACAGCGGGCCAGCGGCTGCCGAGCCTGTAATGCTTTTTCCCGGCTCTGGATATCGATACAGTATGCCCCGTCGACGAGTTCTTTCCCTTCCGGGGACAATTCCAGCTTCCGATGGGGCAGGAGAGCCGACATGCCTAGCCGGGTATATGATGGTAAGGTGCTGAGCATAGCCTCAATTTTCACTTCACTGCGGGGATTATCGCCCAGGCGGTCAAAGAGTTCCCGCCCTGTTTCATAACGCATCGCATCGGAAATAATGACTACGACCCGGTCTTTACTGTTAGCTACATAATGGTCATAGAAATCACGTTGCAGGGGAATCACCGACAAAGCCTTATCTTCCATGATTCCCGCATTCCATTCCGGCAATAATTTGCCCAAGTATTCATTAGTGTATATATTTTCAATCAATATACGCAACGGTTCATAAGCACTGGCATCAGCAAGTCTATCTAAGTGATAATAAAAATGGCGATAATCTGTATCAACCTGGTACAAATGATTTTTATAGTCTTTGATGATATTCTGGAAACCATCAGGATATGACTGTCTTGTCAACATTTCCAATCTGATGGCACAGATAAACATGTCATATATATGTTCCCGCTGTTGGCCGAAATGTGTCTTTTTGCGAAATTCACAGAGTGCCAGAATACGATAATCACCCAAATGCGCATCCACGTCTTCAGATTCCAGCCGACCGGCGATCCACTGGATCAGCAGCGTATCGACATCAGCAAAGCAGCCGCAGGCAATTAAGCTTTCCAGAGGGTACGTTTTCAGTGAATCTGCGACATGGAGCTGCTGGCTGGCAAAGAGCGATAGCCTATCAAAAACAGCCTGATAAACGACGCTGTTCATTATGCTGTCCAAGAAAGCAATGGCATTGCCGGTCTTGCGCATTTTGAAAGGTTCCCAACTATTGGGTACGGGTTCCATGATTTCATGAGCGGCACAGGTCACAAACAGAGCCAGTACCAGCTTGGCTATGCTTGGATTTTCCCAGGCCAGGCCAAAATGGCGGGCGCACAAATCCCAAAACGGATTCATCAAATCATACCGGGCTAATTCGTCAAAAATCCGATGGTTTTCCTGGCTTTCTTCATCAAGGACGATGCGCAGTGCTTCTTCGAGTGAACACGTCCGGGCGCCTGCCAGAGCACATATCATACCTAGGCGAATCGTCGTTCCATCGTACTGGCTGATACCCAGATCATAAAACTTCTTCGTCCGCTCCTTGTTGGCAAAAAAGCGAATATGCGCCTCCAGGACCGGCTTCCATTCTTCACCGATGCCGAGGTCGACAGCGAGCAAAGAAGCCCGGTCTGCGTAAAATCGCCGCGAGTAGAGCAGTATATCTTCCAAATGGTTCTCGTGGACATCGGGCTTGGAGAATGGGGCATAAATAAGGTAATTCGTGGTTCGGTCTTCGCGTTCGAGGAAGAGTTTGGTAGCAAACTGATTATCCGGCATAAGATGCAGGATTTTTGCGTTATCCAGTTGCAATGAATCTACATCTTCGGCAAATTCAGCCCGATCATCATACCAAAAGACCAGTTTCCGGTTTTCGTCTCCACTTGTACGAAACTCTTCATTAAGTCTGTCTTCTATTTGCTTGAGATTTAATTCTGCCATAATTCACTCGTTCCTCAAAAGATAATTAAAAGATAATCAAAAGATAGACAATACCTTTTGAACCGCTTAGTTATCCGCTTTTTTTGCGTTCTCTCGCGTATAAATTTCGAAGTTCACAAGATATTCAAAAGATAGCGCTATTGTTCATGATGCCATTCCGTGAGGTATTCGTGCCAGAGGGCATCTTTGGCCATGATAGCTTTGGAGTCGGCCAATACTTCGTAAAATTTACCATCCCGGCCGGTCTGGGCTTTGCGGTAGTTGATTTTGACGCCATCGTCCAGGTCAAGGTGAATCTGGTCCAGGGCCAGGTGGCTGAGTTTGGCATCGTAGTCCTGGCATTCCTTGATTTGTTTCTTCATCTTTTCCAATCGTTTTTCAGCGACCGATACTTCATGGGCCGAATGGCTGTGATCGATGATGTCCTGCATGCGGCTGACTTCACCGGTGTAAATCTGTTCCATGCGGTGGAGGTAATCGGCGCGGACCCGGCCGGTGGTGTTTTCATCGCAGCGGTGGAGATAGACGAGGGCCTTGAAGCCATTTTGTTTGCCACTGTCATAGAGCCAGTAAATCGGCCGTTTCTGATAGGTTTTGCAGTGGTCCTTGAAGAAATCCTTGAGGAAATAATTGCGGATGACTTCACGGCTCGATTTGCCCCGCGTACCCAGTGCATCGGCGATAAAGGCGAGGTTTTCTTCCAACGTATCGGCGCCATAGACAGACTTCACGAAATCGACAAAACGGCCGACGATATCATCATCAAAATAGTCTTCGTCGGTGATGGGCAGGACATTATCTTCATCAGGCAGGAACGTCGTATATTTAGAAATATCCCAAGTACCGCCAGCATAGGCCAGTCCCGGCGTATCGAGAGAATAGCGGCCAAACATGCAACCCACGGCATAGGAAATAAACGATTTGATGACATCCTGCTTGGTGAGGACGTAGCTGCTACCCTTCATGGATTCTGGCACATCATCTTTCGTATCGAAAACACGGTGAACCGTTACCTCTTTATCTGATTCTTCTGGCGTCAATTCATCTTGCAAACCGTAGATATCAATGAAAATACGGTTCAGTTCTTCTTCGTTAGCCTTGAGCTGTTTAAATATTTCGTTCGATTGTATCTTCCATGCCTCGTAAGCATCTGAGATAGAATCACTGTTTTCAAGGAGCGGATGTTTTTTTAAATTCCAAGAGGTTTCAAAGGAATCCCAATCAACGCGTGAAATATTAATACAGCTTTGGGCTATTGCTATAATATTTATATCTTTGCACATATCGGAAAATGGTAAATTTTGAATATAACCAGGCGGAAAATTAATAGTCGGATTCAAAATTGAGAGATAATAATTTGCTACGTTAGACTCAAGAAACGAAAGTATAGCATTAATATCATTGTAATTATTAGGAACATAAAATGGTCCTGCTGTATCAAAAATAAATCCATTGCTTGCATATCTACAACAAAATCGAGCGGACGATATAGTTGTCCAGCTTATTGCCCTTTGAAATGCAAATTCTCCATTATAATTATGAGACCTTACTCTTTTTCCTAAGTAGTTATCAAATTTCATCTCATATCCGTCATTTTCCCAGTTTACAACAGAATCAGCATTGCCATACCATTTTCTAAAATTTCCTCCATTTTGAATCGGAAACCATCTTTTTTTTGAGTCAATAGATTCTTTATTTGAGCGAATATTGAATCCGATTTTTGTGATAGCCGGTTCAAACCAATATCTAATAAACCGTCCGGTATCTCCAGTAATGAGTCCAATGCGTCCTTGACCATAATCTGCTAGTTTATTAAGGTTTGCAAAATTCCAAAAAGATTTCTCACTTACCCAATACGCCACGGGACTTCCAGGAATCTTAGCAAAATTTTCCTGTTTGCTTACATACCTATTTTGGGCGGACAAAAACATATCCTCTTTGCCCTTTTGTGTCGTCGGCTCGATAAGTCGGCAATATTCTCCTTGATATCCGTTTGAAAATTCGTTTCGTAGAACAAAGCTGGTAGTTTGTACGACCTCACCACCGATTTCTTCAAAAGCACGCGGACCAAGATGAGCCATATTAACAATCATCTTTTGCAATATCTTTTCCCTCAGCTTTTCATAACTAGAGAGGAACATCCAGGCGTGCTGGGTAATCATGGCCTGATAACCATTTGGCTTAATCATAGCCCCACATTGTTCAATGAAGACGGCAAAGAGGTCGCTCTTGCTGTCGGGATAGTTGTCCTTGACATACTTCGACAACTTGGCATTCATACCGCTACTGCCCATATAGGGCGGATTAGTCACGACGACATCATATTTTCTGGATAACAGCTTGGCTTGACGGATGAGTTTTGGCATTTTGTCGGCCATTTCTGCACTCCAAGCGGCAAAGAGGATGTTTTCCGAACCCTTTTGCCGGATTTCTTCCAGATAGTCCTGGAGATTGTCATAATCTGTCGGCTCTACCTTGAGGATGGAGCCATATTCTTTGGCATCATGGAATAGGTCAATCAATTCATCAGCCTGAGCAATATAAGTTTGGTCTAGTGTCAATTGGCCAAAATCACTGCCGGAAAAAGCTTTCCACGTAGATAAGCCATTGCTTTCTTCGATGGCATAGACATGGGGCTGGATGCCCCGGCTCAGGAAACGTTGGTCATACTGGCGGGCTTTCATCATGACGGCAAAATAAGCCAGCTGGGCAGCCCGTTCATCAATATCGAGGCCATAAAGATTATGTTCGACAATACTGATAGCGGCATCACGGTCACGATAGCCCCGGCTCAGATAGATTTGCATGAGCACATCAAACATATAGGCCAGGATATGGCCGCTGCCACAGCAGGGATCGAGGCAGGTCAGGCCTTCCAGATTGAGCTTACTATGTTCAGCATATATCTGATTCAGCTGTTTCTGGACGGATTCTTCCTGTTCTGCTTCGTCGAGATAATATTTCCATTGCTCTTTGAGAGCTTCATTGGGATGGCCTTCTATCCACAACCGTCCCAGGGAATTTTCTACCATGTAGCGGACGATCCAGTCTGGCGTAAACAGCTGGGTAGCGGCCGGGATGTCTTCTTTCTTTATTTTTTCACTGCTCTTACGGGCAAAGACTTTGTCCTTCGGCTCTGTATTGTAATACTGATAGAGCCAGCCGATAATCTGCACCTGGTCCCGGAAATCGTCTTCAGGGATATCATGGACGAGATGCCAGACGACGCCGTCCCGGTCAGAAATGGAGAGGGTAAGCAAGAGTTCCGTATAATCGGCGATTTTTTCAAATAACATGGGCAAGGGTTCATTTAGGGCATTACATTCCTTGAGAAACAGCATACGGAACAGGTCGTCTGTCTGATTATTCATTTTCCAATCTACGATTTGCCGTGATTCATCTTCACTAAACGTCAAGTCCGAATCGAACGGCGACGTTACCAGATCCGGTTCGATTTTTTCCGGGGTCTTCGAAGACAAGACACGGGCAGACAAGTAGTCATTGACTTCCATGAACCGGATGGCAATGAGACGATTGAACCAGGTATAGGCAGTTTCTTCCATGATATGAGAAAAAGCTTCCGGATAGGTACTTTCTTTCGCGTTTTCCTGAATGACGGCCACGAGATTTTTCCGCTGAGTGATAGCATCCCCAGTAATCGCTGAAGGTTCTTTTAAGCCGATATCGAAGAATTGGGCATCCTTCGTCGACTGAGGCAACGGGGCCTGTATCCCTTTATCGGTGATGCCCAGGAGCCGCGCTCTATATATGCTGTCGGCAATAAGTTTGTTTCTCGCCCAGATGGCAAATTTCTTTATGGCCGTTTTATCCATGATATCCCTGTCCTTCCTGATTAAAATTCAACGTTGACGATGGTGTCTTTATCCAGTTCGCTCAGCAATTTCTTCCGCAAAGCTTCGACATAGGCATCGACATCCTGAGGCGATTCCAACCGCCACGAAGCCGTCCCGGTCATGGCCTTGATGGTTACGTTCTTTGTCTTTTTGATAGGCGGCGTAACTTTAGGCGTGTTTTCTTCCGTTCCAGACTGACCCGGAGCATTCTTTCTGTCCCTTTCGGCCTGTTCCTGTACCAATTTATTATCCTTTTCGGTCATTTCATCAAGCAGGCGGATTTTCAATGCATCGGCCTGGTCAGCAAAGCTGCGCAATGTCGATACGTTATTGCACCGTTCCACTCTTCGCAGCAAATCATCGAACTGGTGGGTATAGGAATCTTTCTTTTCTTCCTGATAGGATTTTTCCCGCAATACATCCATGACGCGTTGACGAGAACTATAGATAGAATCGCGGACTGGTTTTTCCTGTTCATCCAGGACCGCACTATAAAGCGTCCCAAATGTATTCAGCAGTTCCGGCAGGCGGGGAATATCCTGATACGGTTCTTTTTTGTATAGAATCTGCTTGATTTCTTTTACCGTGTCTTCCAATTCACGGTTGACGATATAGTTTTTGCTGTCATCATAAATCTTCATCGAGTTCAGGGCGTTATCGAAAATATGCTTTTGTTCACCCTGGAAAAATCCCTGGATTGGTTCATAGTCTTCGGCAAAATCGAGCAAATCGTCTTTTGCATCAACGATTCCTTTATAAAACTCTTTCGTAGACCGTGTTGCCAGGATGTCCTGCAATAGCTGGATTCCCTGTCTGATTACGTCTTTTCCCGGATAGGCATCATTATTTTCATAATATACCTGTACTTTTTCTAATTGGGACAGCAATTTCTGGAATCCATTGCGGGTATGCTGCATCAGTTCGTCTTCATCGTCTGTTGCCGGAGTGATTTGCAGCAGTGCCCGCATGATGTCTTTACACGTATTTTTATCCTTGCTGGAGATGCGAATTTTCTGTTCCATCATCAATTTTTCTACGAATTGTTTCTTCGTGATATAGCTGATGATTTCATCTTTCGTTTTATTCATCAGGCTGACCGGAGCCCCATTGACAGTAAAAGCAATATCCCCCTGACGGAACAGCTGGGCTACGAGGTATTCTACATCGCCTTCGACAAATCCATAAGGAGCTTTCATGAAACGATCTTTGACAGATTTGAGGGAGGTTTTCAGGTGCGCCTGAGAATTCATCTGGATATAGGCCCGTACGTCATCCAGAGCCAGTTGGTTGGCCTGGCGCGTCTGGCCTAGATTGAGGGCAGTCTGTCCGTTTTGGTCAAACAATTTGCGTATGCTGCTTTCATCAAAAGGTGTATCAATGTAATATAATTTATTATATACTTTATCGACAAGGTGCTGCAATGCGTCCTGAATGCGGACATTGACATCTTTGGCCTTGATATCCGCTGGGCTGCCGTTAATGTAGATGGTGGCGTTCTTCAGATTTTCCATCAGGAATAAGCGGGCATTGTCATAGCGTTCCCGCATTTCCAGCCGTTTTCCTTCCTTGATGCTTTCGTACTGCACCATCGAGGCCGTCGTATTGCGGCGCAGGAATTTTTCGATTTTCAAGTACGTCTGGATTTCATCCATAAAGGCCCGGTCATTGGGCAGAGCTATCAGGACATCTGGCTGTGCGATGGATAAAGAAGCCAGCATAGCGTCATCGGTAATGTCCGACGCCGGCGTCAGGATATGGATACCGATATCGTTGCCTTTTGTTACTTTATAGGGGTATTCATCGACGGTCTGATTAAAGCTGAATGTATAGCGTCCATTAAATTTAGGATAACGGTATTTTTTGTCCGTGAAGATATCCTCAAAGACCATTTCCGAGATTTTGTGGATGACATCGGCATTGTCGACATCTTCGCTTTCGATTTCCCGGTTAATTTCCTGTTCTTCGTTGGTCAAGAATACATAGGATTCACCATTTTTCTGTACCAGCATCTGACGGATCAGGACTTTCAGAGCCTCTTCGACGTTTCCCTTCAGGGTAATCCGGTCTTCCTCGAGATTATCCATCATGAGGGTCGTAATATTGTCGATATTCGGCGTCATATCCTGTACGTATTTGATGAGGAACAGTGTTTTTAGTACGTTAATGGCAAAGACATCGCCGGTCTTGTGATCCGGGTTGATATAGTCATTTTCATAGGCTTTAATGATGACGCTGCGATGGCTGTGGTCGAGGAAATTTTCCATCGGCGTGTAGAAGGCATAGAACGGGATAATCGTGCCCGGCTGTTCATGCATATAGGCTA
>UMFR01003656.1_pt1 | contig 13790 bp, 12 predicted proteins | sample 1965041 | NCBI WGS metagenome assembly UMFR01 (sample SAMEA4836049, study PRJEB28245) | human gut metagenome | biome: gut microbiome; material: fecal sample | place: Denmark | collected 2008
AACAGGAAGCGTTCCGTCTTGCCTCTATTAGCTTCGCTTGCGCTTCCGCCAAGCCAGAGAAGAAGCAGGACATAGTGTTTGAGAACATCGTCGAATATCTCAAGCAGAACCCTTCTGCCCGCATCCGTCTCGACGGCTATGCCGACAAAGCCACAGGCAAGGCACGAACAAATCTGATGCTATCCATACGCCGCACCGACAGCGTGCGTAATATCCTCATAGAGCGTTACGGCATCGCTCCGTCGCGCATCGAGGCGCAAGGCTTCGGCAGCAATGCGCAGCCGTACGAAGATAACGATCTTAATCGCGTAGTGATTGTAACAGCACTGCCCGAGTGATGCGTGTTTAGTAAAAAGAAAAAGGGGAGATTTCTTTAGCCCCAAGCACATTACCGCAGCGTGGTACTTCTGTTACCGCAATGCGGTAATGTTATTTCCGCTACGCGGTAATGATATTTTCGCTACGCGGTAATTTGTTTCCAGTCTGCGTTAATCGCATTGACAGGCTGGCAGATGGCTTGTTAAGGCTGGCAGATGGCTTGTTAAGGCTGGGGGAAAGGCTGGTAGATAACCCGATTATCGAGTTATCTGCCAGCCTTTATTTTGCTTATATACAACGAGTTATGCCGAAACTGGAAGATATGGCAGATTTTTTCATGTACAAATGATTCTTCAGATAAAATGTCATTACAATTATATCTGAAGAATCACTTGTAAAGAACGACCGTAAGAACGACTTAAAACGACCGAAAATAGCCGAAAACGACTTAAAACGACCGAAAGAACGACTAAGAACGGCTAAAAACGACTAAAAAACGACTAAAAACGACTAAAATGGTCGTTTTAGCTAAGTTCTTGTTCGCCTTTTGTGGTGATGTTCCATTGCTTGCCGTTGGATGCTTTGATGATAAATCCGTCTTTAGCCATTTTTCTAAGAAGATAACCTATCTTTCTTAATTTCTCATCATATGTGTAGCTTGAGGGAAGAACATGCTGCAAGCTTTCAAAAACATCTTTGCGTTTAAATCCCAATTCTCCTGCATTATGTGCTAGTTGAAGTACCAACTTTTGGATGCTGGTCTCGTTTAGTCCTTTCTCCTTAGTGTAATGTCCTATCTGTTTAGTCAGTTTGGCAACCTTAAGAGATATTGTATAATGAGGCGCACGACCTTCTATCAAGCCTTTGTCATAAAGATGCTTGGCTGCTTCTTTGGTAATAGGATGATACTTCTGTACGGCATCAAGCCAAAGACATTCTTTCAATGATAAGGATTGGTTGCTCTTTAGCAAGTTGGTATATTTCTCGTCAATCATCTTGCCATAGATAGTGACTCCTACAGTACGATGCTCATTGTCAATATCGTAATCAGGCATGGGGAAGAAACGATTGCGTTGTTCAGTGTAAATCTTCTTGATGCCACGTCCTACGGTATCAATCATGTTGAAGTTGACCATGCCTCGGCATAAGCATTCGTTGCGATAGTGAAACTGAGGACCTTTATGCTCCAAAGCATTCTCTATGGTGCCGGGAATAAAGCTACCGCCATTGCCATAGTATAAGGTGCTTGGACCTTCTACGAAAACTATGCGCTGTTGCAAGGTGTAATCTTGATGGGCGATGGCATTATGTAGAGCCTCACGTATGGTATATTCATCATACTGCTTCATCGTATCAGGAAAAAGGGTTCCGCCTGGCAGTTCGCGCATGGTTTTGTTGCGTATCTTGCCCAACACCTTATCTACAGTCAAGATGAAGGGAATGGAGAAGTGTTCATAATCTTGCACAATACCTTCTTCATCTTCCCAAGTCCAAGTGATTTGTGCAACGGCAGGATGAATCTTTTGGATAGAAAGCGGCTTGCCTAATAACAGTATTGCAGCACGAGTGATTTGGCCGTCTCGCATCATCATGCTATTAGCTAAGAACTCTTCTGTTGTCCACGCATCTATTTCTTCGGCAGGAATACTTGAAGAGTGTACTTTCTTGAACATGACTTTGGCTGTGGCTATTGCCAGGTCGTCCAAATCATTGATGGTCGCATTAGGTACAAGCTGTGCAGTCCAATCTGGTATTGGGGGCTGTTGGCGGATTGCATCTTGCTTGGCTTGGTTCAGTGGTTTCAGGCTTTCACCATCACGACCATAAGCCACACCTTTCCAATGCATCACAATATTTCGTGGTGATGCAGGAACTTGAAAAAGCAAAACACGTTTGCCTTCAACCTCAATAGGTATAATATCCCTAAAGATGAGGTTGTCAGTGGTATGTTGTGACATATCTTGCTTCAAACGGTTTAAGGCTACTTCTCCATCTTTGAAACTGGTGCCAATGATTTGGTGTTTCTTGTCCCAAACACCGAAGACTATCCAAGCGAACTCATGTTCTCGTAAGTTTGCTTCATTGCTGAGAGCGGAGAAGTACTTTCCCAACTCGTCAATATCAAAGTTGGTCTCTGCTTTCTTGAACTCTACGACCTCATTTTCAGAGTGATCCCAGAGTTGACTGAATATGTCTATATATTTTTCCATTGTCTCTATTTATATCATTTGATGAATAATGTCAGAAGTGTTGCAATAATCCCCCCTATTCCTACACCAAGAGATATCCATATTGCAATCCATGTTTGTTTTCTTGTTTGGGTATATCGCAAATCCTCTTTCGTTTGAAAATCATTATCGACAAAATCTCGAAGATTTTGTGTTGCATGAAAGGAAGAGTTTGCATACCTTTTTATTTGTTCTGCCGCCGTGGTATTCTCTTTTAATATTGAAGTTGCAACAAGTAATTTACGGGTATATTCACCTTCTATACCTTTATCATTTGGAATTTTTATATTCAATTTGCATGTATCTTTAGCCCACATGAGCAAGTTGCCTTTACCATCTCTTTCAACATCAAACATTTTCCTATTATATATCTGATTGTCTTTTAGAAGGTTAAGTTGAAACACCCCAATATATTGATTGCTTTCCAAATATTGTAACAGCACAATAATATCAAAAATTTTGGCTCTAACATCTTTCCAATCCTTATCTTGTGAATGAACCAACTCTAAAGAGGAACAATCTTCTGGCCATCCTATCAAATAACAATCACTAAAGTTCTCGAAGAGAGAGATTATACATATATCTTGTGGCATAGGTGGATATGCCATGAAACGTAAGATTCTCTTCTCTGTATCACTAAAACTTCTCATATCAGTCGTCGTATTTAAATTTATACCATGCATCGAGGACGAGGCGCTTGGTGCGGTATTCTCCGTACTGGCGTATCTCGTTGTCTTTCAGCATATGGAAGACTTCTTTTAAACTGCTTTTCTTCTGCAAATATAATGCTTTTCTTTGAGGTGTCACAATAAAATGCAAACTGAATTGTATAAAAATGTGCTCACTTGTAAAGAACTACCATGTCAGATAGATTGTTGAGGCTGGCAGAAGAATTATTGAGGCTGGAGGATAGCTTGTTAAGGCTGGGGGATAGGCTGGTAGATAACCCGATTTTCGAGTTATCTGCCAGCCTTTATTTTGCTTATATACAACGAGTTATGTCGAAACTGGAAGATATGGCAGATTTTTTCACGCACAGTGTTACTTATGCTTCGTACTATGTTATTATATGAGATGATGGGCATAGGCGGCGGAGGTCTTTGCTGTAACAACTGCGACGATGCGACTTTTGAACATTTGGGTTCACAAACCAAAATCAATTATTTTGAAACAACTATCCAATGTCCTGTTTTAAGGCTGCCGACACGCTCCAAATAGCCAGTCTTTTTGAGAAATGCTATTTTTTTCTTCGAGAATGAATATGCATTATTTCTTGAATTAGTATATTTATGTTTCCTTTTATTATCTACCATATTTAGGATATCTCTATTTCGGACTCTTTAGTTGTGATAATTTGAAATATTGTGTATCGTATCTCGTATTAGGAGTATATGCTTTCCTTGAAGAATGTATCTCAGATGAATCCATTTCATAGGATGTATCAATATCAACCACGACATACATTTCCGTTGTGCTGACATTCTTGTATATGCCTGCTGGCAAGTCATCTACTGACTTTATGAGTTGAACACTCTTCACGTGGAAAAGATGCTGACCGATATCCTTACGAGTATGGAACAATACATATCCAATGGATTGTAAGTTCTCGGCAATTTCTATGCCGTCTCTTGTGTATTTGATACCGACAGCAAGTTTCCCTGTTGGCAGGAACTTTTGTTTCTTTCCTTCGTAGTTCTCCATCATCACCATTAATACACCATTCTTTGTTGTGGCAGTGATAGGTGAATAGCCTTCAGATATTGGTTTTTGAAGGACTTGATTGGGCTGCTCACCAAGTTTGCAATCTGCTACAAAGAAATATTTCTTCAATTCACTTAGCAGTTGTTCATTCTCCGCCTTGTTTGCATCTGTTGTTGTGTCTAATGCTAAAGAATAGACTTTTTCGTCTGTAAATGGAGTATAAACCTTGCCAAGTAACTCTTTGAAATGTGTCTTGATGTATTCTTCTCCATTCACATCGGGATGTGCCTTCATTGCATAGAAGTCGTAATCCTTTTGTAGCCATTCTTGTATTTCTGTGCGAAAACGCTCACGAATGTTATGCTTCCATTGCGTCTTTTGATCCGTGTTATTTCTTGCATAGAGCGACAGGACAAAAAGAAAGTTTACATCATAATGGAACAGAAGCAAGGTGTCGCGGTCAAACAAGCGGTTGTTGAATTGTACTTGTTTGTGACGGTTCTTCTTGCGATCTGTCTTTTCGATACCATCATTCGTATAGTCAAAACTTTCGTCCATTTTTGCTGACACGAAGAAGTTCGGAATGATATTATATCCTTCCGTCACATCATCACGGAGTCGAATGCCAGATTCCGTTGTTTTACCACTATTGAAAATGTCAAGATTCCATTGAATGACATTTCTTGCGTAGGTGTATTGCTTATAGATGGATTCTGAGCCGAGTTCATGCCCCATCTTGTAATACTTGCTGTCACCTATATAATAGGTCTGCTTGTTCTCGCTTTCAATCAAACTTTTGGCTGTAAATAAGTGGTCAACGATTTTTCCATCCTCTTGCTTTTTCTCCATACCATCTGGCAATGGATTGTCACCAATTAACTCGTCTATAATAGCCTCGAATACAATATAGAAATTCTTGACCAACAGATATTCTTTCTGCTCTGTCGTGATGAATACTTGTCGTGCTTCATCAAAGAAAGCGTAGCACAACTGCCACAATTGCAATGCTTTGTCAGAAAAATACTTATACTTGATTTGGCGTAAACGAGTTTTGCCGAAACCATTCAAGTACGTCTCAAACTTCTTTCCCGTTATCAACTGAAACTGGCAACAGATTTCTTTTGGAAAGCCATAAGTCTCACCTATATAATTCAAAATTGAGAAGAAGATAACGAGCAGTTCTTCATCAAAGTTGATTTGTCGTTTTTTGTTAACAGGATTCAAGTATATAGGTCGTCCATCTTGCACAATGGCTGCTTGCGTTCCGATGGTTCGAGTCCAATTGATTTTATTCAAGCCACTATGTAAGTTCTTCACAATGAAAAAGAAGAAACTTTGGTTGTTACGATTGAATTGTAACAACGACAGAAGAATATCAAGATAAGTATTGCTCAATCTGCGCTGCCCATTACCAACTTGGGCTATTTGCGAATGATATACAATATCGGTATCGTTGCGTTTGTCGTTCTTGTAAACCACAATGGCACGATAAATCCAAACTGCAAACTTGTAGAGAAAATTTCTCTCAACAGCATCAAGAGGATTGTTCTCATCCAAGTTAGCTATGCTTTCTGGCTTATATTTCCCAAATACAAGTTCTTGCCCCACCACATCTTTGAGCAATACCTTGGGAAGGATAAAGACACAATCCTTCAGTAGAGTATTATAGAAATACCCCACATAGTGAACGGACACCTTACCCTCAACATTCTCCAAAGCATCAATGCCATAGAGAATGTTCTTTATATTGGCAACGTTGTATTGATATTCTTCTATCAGTATGCGCATTGTTAGATATTTTCTTCTGTAATAATAATGCCCAAGTTCGCTTCGTTGACAGCATGAATAAACTCATTGATTGTATCTCTCAAAGACGGATTAGCAGGTCTGTGCATCCAACCATCCTTATTGACCCAAAGAGAATTTCCATCCGCACAATCTATCTTATACGAATAATTGGCATAACGTTCATCCATGTTGGCAAGTTCTTCCTTGTTCGCAACAATCCAACTGCGCATAGAGTATTTCTTGAAAGGTTTCCAAATATCAATAACTTCTTGTGCAGTCTTTCCTTGATTTTGTTTGACGTATTCCTCAATGACAGTATAAGGTATGGCATTTACCTTTTTGATTTCTTTGCCGTTTACCTTAATAATAGAAGTAGTGTTGATGGTATCATCTGTTGACATAATTTCCGTAGCGATAATCTCAATACCCAAGTTCTTTAAGAACAAGGCGACTTTCTTTTCAACGACTTTTGAGTTTTTACCCTCTGAAGTGTAGAATTTATCGAAAGACAACTTGCTACCATCCTCATCATTGAAAATAGCATCACCAAACTCATAGTCCTTAAACACATCGTTCCACAGATAAAAGATAACCTTACCGACAAATGTTTTTGCCGATATAACACCATCTTGTGCTTTGCAGAAGAAATAACCGAGTTTCTTATCCTCAGAATTAGTTGTAGAGCCTATCTTCTCGTTTATCTTTTCAAGGAATAGCCACCAATCATAGTTATTTCCATCAACTTCTATAATCCAGTTCTTTTCCGCATCAGATATAGGCATGTAAGTCCAATCCCATCGACGCTTGAAAGCTGAGTCTATCGGGAAAAGACTCTGGTCGCTTGTGTTCATGGTAGCCCATATGTAAAGGTTGTTAGGCAATAGTAGAATATCGCCATTCAACACTTGTGATACAATATCCTTGCCTTCATACATGGTATTAATTTTGTCTTTTTGCGCAATAACCAATCCTGCAAATGCTTTTTGAAGTTGTCGCTTCATATCAGCATCTGCTTTTATAGGATAATCAGAAAAGCCATAATCATTACGGTCGAGAAGTTGGAACAGGTCGCCAAAGATTTGAGCGCAGTTACCTCTGTTGATTTCTTCTATGACAAGGTACTGTTTATCGTCCTTGTCGAATTTTTTCCAAGCATTGACGTATGCTTGCAGAAATGATTGTGCCACAAACTCATAGACAATTTGCTCCTTATGTAATGTTGTCGCACCAATTTTCATTGGTTGTCCGAGTTCATCACAAATAGGTAGTAATGCCGTTGTTGGTTTGTATGCCCCAACAAAAGTTGAGTAGTCAGTGTCTGGATGGAAAGTTGTACGAATCACATCCGACTCCTTTGTTTCCTCCTTAATTGTATGCGACTTTCCTGTACCAGGTGCACCATAAAAGATTTGCTGCAAAGACAAAGAAGGTTTAGCCATCACTTCTTTTTCTTCCAATCCATCTTCCTTTCCATCATCATATGGTGTGTTTACATTTGTAATCTCAATGTCAAAAATACCATCATTAGCCTTTTTGATATGTAATTCAGAATACCCACCTGCAAAATAATTACGGATGGTAAACTTTCCCTTTTGTTCTTTGCCTGTAGCGTCTCTATATATAACATCTTTCAACAATCCATTGAAATAGAAGCGAGGATCTATCTTTCCATTCTTCTGCGGCACATCTTTACGAGTATTCCACTCTTGCGTAATAGTCTCTACATTTTTACCGTCTTCGACAAACAATGCATCGAGCAAAGATAATTGGTTTATAACAAAATCCTTGGAATATGGAACAACGCAATGCACTGATGATTGGTCAAACTTTCTTGGCAAGATTGAAGCAATGAACAAAATCGCCTTTGCAAGATTTTCCTTGTGGTATCTTACAGTAATATGTTCTCCTGCTCCCTCGAAGAGTTGGTAATGCTCATTATCCAAGAACAAGTCTGTATTCTTGGCATCGCCAGCTCCCAATGGTCGATAACTGGCATTAGTATCATTGATATGTTTTACAATTTCGTTCATACTTATAATATAATTTGCGGTTGAATGTTTACAAAACAGTCATTAGGTCTTACTCCAATCTTTATGGATTGAAGTATTGTCTGAACCTTTTCCATTTTGGAAGAAAGGTCAGCTATGTCAGCATTGACAGAAGAAATATAACTCATACAGTTCGTACATACCCGGAGCTTTTTCTTAGCACTGTCCATATCGAATACCCTGTAAACTGAATATTTCTTATCTTCTTTCAAGCCGTGAACAAAACCGATTTCTTCATCGCTATAATAGAGATACTGGTTGAAATCAAACCGAGTCGATTTCACGTCAATAAAGTTTTCTTCTTCCAATCCTTCGTTTATGATGAAGTCGAACGGCATACCAGACTCCGTATTGGCATTCATCCATCTGTAATTACTTATCGTATGAGCTAACTTTTGTTTTTCCAAGTATTGTGCAATAATTTGCTCTCCGCTATAACCTATTTGCTTGAAAAGTTTGTTTGCCTTTTCAATATCTTGTTTCTTATACTTTTTAATTTGTTTACCTGTCTGCGAAGCAACTTCTATTTCTTCCTGTAACTTTATGGAAACTCCATTCACTTTCTTTTCCAAGAAGTCTATAGCAAGCGAAAAAGAAGCACTATTCTCATCATAGACCTTGTTCTGAGTTGGGAAAATGTTAGAAGCATGTTGGAAATCTTCAGAGTCACTTGATATTAGCCAAAAGACTAATTCCTCACTTTGCAAGCCAAACCACACTAGATACCACTCACAAGTTGGTTTCAAGGAAGCAAATTCACGAATCTGATTTACAATCGTATGTTCGTTTCTTGCCCCCGACTTAATATTGGGAGCTTCCATCTTGCCAGTACTACGGTTTATCTTTCCATAGTCACAATTCAAGATTTCACAATAGTCGTCATAAATCAATATGGCAGCTTTCTCCACATGATTATCTGGCAAGAAACCCAAGACGTGCTGATAAAGTCCAATATGAGTTTGATGCCCAGACTCCTTCAAACCAAGGTCGTTAGGACTTAATTTCTTGAAACCAATTTTCTTTTCTGAGTGAACTTCAAAAAACATAGCTATTCGTGAATTATATGATTTGTTATAAGGTAATACAAAACAGCATAAATCGTATTTACACTGACTGCATTCCCTGCTTGTTTGTATAGTGAGCCATCTGCAACCCCCGCATTTCGGCCGTTGATGGCAAAGTTTGCAGGGAAACCCTGCAACATGAAAGCCTCTTCTGGTGTCAACTTACGGATAGGCAACTGTGCCAATTGTTCCTTGGTCATCGTTTTTACAGGATTGATAGCACCATGTGACTCTATGAAGTCTTGACTATAATAGTTGTCTTGACAAGCACGGTGCATCTTGTGCATCGTTGCGGTCAAAGGCCGAGCTATACTCATATTGATGTCTGACTTCGACTTAAAGTTGGCAGAACCATCAGCTAACAGGGTCGGTTTGATTCTTTCCGAAAGGAAATACTTCTGATCAACATCCAAACTTAATATGTCATTGACGCTTTGATAATGGTATGTGCCCAAGTCTTGATATACTTGATCAAACAAGACTGCAATATTGTCGCAAGTAAATTGCACTTCAAAATCTGCAGGGACAGGTTCTGTTGTCGCAAAAATCAACAGTCTGTTACGAGTTTGTGGCAAATGGAACTGTGCAGTATTAAATATGTCAGTAAAGACTTGATACCCTAATGCCTCTAACTCTTGTTTGATACGTGCAAATGTTCTTCCCTTATCATGTGACTTAAGGTTTTTCACATTTTCAAGAAGCACATATCTTGGCATCTTTGCCGCAAGGATATCAATGATATGAAAAATCATTTGCCCACGATCCTCATTGAAACCAGCTTGCTTTCCCATCATGCTGAAAGTTTGGCAGGGAAAACCGCCAGTCACCAAATCAAATTGAGGCAAATTGTCTATGTTGTCTTTATTGCTAGTAAATTCCACTATATCCCCCATTGCCAACTCGCCATCAACCTCAGGGTGGTAATTGGCACAATAAGTTTTCACGGCCTTGGCATCTATCTCGGAGTAGCCAATGCAATGAAAATCCATGATGTGGTCTTGCGTAAGCAAATCCATTGCTCTTCTAAAACCACCTATGCCAGCAAATAATTCTAAATGTCTCATCTGATAAATTTCATGATGCCATCGCCTATGGCTTTGGCAAGTTTTACAGGAACGGCATTTCCTACTTGTGCATACCACATATTTTGAGAGCCCGTTATAACATAATCATCGGGGAAAGTCTGAATGCGTGCAGCCTCACGAGGACTTAATCCTCTTGCATCCCAAGGGTGGATGTACATATTGCAATCAAACTTCATATGAGAAGTTATCGTCTTGCATATTTGCGTCTCATCCAATTTGAAGTATTTATCCTTGAAGATATCATTTCTCCTTTTATATGGCATGATGTCTGCAATAGACTCATGCAAGGAGTTTGCACCTTGTGGTAATCTACGATAGATTTCTATGTCTCGCTCATTATTATAACGATTCTTATGATTGTAGAGCTTTGTAATCTCCTTGTCACCATTGATAAATTTATAGAAGTCATTCTTGATGTACGAGAAATCGCATTCTGTAAAGCCAGACTCTGCACATTCTACTCCCTTTGAACCTTTTTCTTTCTTCGCGACTAAATGAGGAAGCCCTTCAAGAGCGTCTTTCAGCACGAAAGGCTTGCGTTTATGCTTGTATATTTCTTCGAATATCAACTTTGGCTCTACCCCAACTCTATTGCCTATCATTATGAAACGTTCTCTATTTTGTGGTACACCATAATCTTGTGCCTTCAAAAGTGCATAATCATATTGGTACTCGCCGCCAAGATATTCCTCAAAATTCTGTTTGATTTCTTCTATTTTGTTCATCATCCCTTTTACATTCTCCATAATAAAGAACTTAGGACGAGTATTTTTCAAGAATATCAAGTATTGTTTATATAAAGCATTACGAGGATCATCCAATATTCGTTGACGATTAGCCATAGAGAAACCTTGACAAGGAGGTCCACCACATACCAATGTTATATCTGATAGCATATCCTTGTATCCTTCAAGATGTAGGTTGAGTTCCGCAATATCTCCCACAAAATAGTGGTCATCACTCAAATTATGGTTAAATTTATAGGTATTGCAAAACTGTTCCACGATTTCATTAACGAACCATGGAGTAAATCCAGCCTGTTGCAACCCCAAACTCAGACCGCCGCATCCAGCAAATAAATCTACAAACTTATATTGTTTCATTGTTATTTTTCAGCCCAATCCTTTAAATTATCTCTCACTACCGACAAAAGTTGATTTTATAAACAAACATCTTCTTGCGAGAAGGTTTCTGAGAGTGTTGAAATAACCTCACTTATTATATTTGTCTGCCTTAAGATATTCAATATCATTCAACCTTCTTTGGCAATTTGTTTGAAGTCTTTTCTATTTTCTTCTCGTTGCTTGCCACTCTGCGTTCCACTTTCTTGATGTCCTCAGCAGGAGGAAGGTTTTCGGGTTTTATACCTCGTTGCCCCAGCATCTGCCTTACACTGACATTGTTCTGAACGTGTTCGGCTGTTATGCTTGGTTCACCATAAAGGTCTTTCTGCTCCACATTGTAGTTTGTCATTTCGGTTGCGAGATTCTTGGCTGCAATAGTCAGAGTAGGAAGAAAATCTGCCAACGGGCGTGTTGACTTGATACCGAGGCGATGTTTCATGTCTTCGGTAGTATGTCCGCCAAACAAAGCAGTGTCGCCTTTTGAACGTATACGACCAAATCCACGGTCATCAACACCTCGCTCATAAATATTGCGAGACAATTGTTTTTCTGAAGCACGCAGTCGATCGCGTGTTTCCAGACGTGACACTTGCTGCAGATGCTCGGCTATAAGTTCAGCCCGCCTTGTCTGCAATGCAAAATAACCTTGTGCAAAAGCTATTTCTTCTTTCTTTGGGTCACCGTTCTGAGCTATGAGATAACAGGCAAAACGAGTAAGCATATAGTCCTTGACTTCACGCTTAGCACCTTTTGCCAAACTTATCATTTTCGTGACCTCACGAAAATGATCATCTACGTTGATATTCTGTGACTTACATGATTCGGCTGCTCTGCCTATAGCTACAGTGAAATTCTCCCAACGTGAATAGCCAAGAACCGACTGAAGCTCGCGTGCAAACCATACTTCAACCTTTTCTTTGCCATTATCGCTCTCAATGTAGTGCGTTATATCGTTGAAAGCCGATGTATGCTGATTGATTCTTTGAATGTCCATGTTATAATATTTCTTTGTTGTCTTTTTCCTCACTAAATGCCTTTATCTCGTCAGTAAGGACTTTCTGTAATTTCTCTTTGGGTACTATCAGCTGATAATCCGCCACTCCGATAGGTTTTCCCATATCTTCAAGCGCAAGTTCCACCTCTACACGATCTTTCTCCGCACAAAGTATGACTCCTATGGAACGGTTCTCGTCTGCACCACGTTCAAGGCGGTCGAGCAGAGACAGATAATAGTTCATCTTTCCTGCATATTCAGGCTTGAAAGCTCCTATCTTCAAGTCAACGGCAACAAGACAGGTCATCCAGTCCCTTGTTCAATAGCAGTAGATTGTGTGACCATGGCAAAAGTGCTACGGAGCGTAGCAGTTTCTCGCCATGTTCAGCATAACGCTCATAGAATTTCTTCATGTTCCAAAGTTGGCGTGGTGAAACACCCATTTTAGGGTATCGTTCTTTTAGGTCTGCCGACAATCTTTTCACAATGTTGTCACCATACCCGCTTTCGATCTTGCGTTCATGAAGCATTTGACCAATCTCCCAATAGGCGGTAGAGACATAGCCATTAACGTGTCGGGCAATTTCAGTCCGTGCATGTTCAATTACTGCTACAGCGTGTCGCAGCATCTCGGCATAATCGCTACTCCCTATTGAGAACTTGTTGTCTTTATTGTATGTTGTCATTTTATCGGTCTATATTATCTTTCCTGAGAAGGTCAACCTCTTCCACTTCAAGCAGTTTGGCAATCTCCATAAGATTGGCCATATTTAGGAATAAGTTTGAATACAAAGGTAGACATAAAACATAACAATCTCACATAAAAGCAACGGAATTTATGTTTATTTATTAACTTGGTGAAGTTCTCTCACCATAAATCAAACAGATATAACCCACAAAAATCGTGTGAAAGAATGTGATAAAAGTTAGGCTTTTGCCAACCACAACAAATTAGCGACGAATTATGTTGGCAATCTGTTGCCAAAAACATAAAATCAAAAATCCTAACTGCTCATATTCAAGCAGTTAGGATTCTGTATGGTGCGCCTGAAAGGACTCGAACCTTCACGTCCTAAAACACCAGATCCTAAGTCTGGCGCGTCTACCAATTCCGCCACAAGCGCGTTAGTGGCTGCAAAGATAGTGAAAAATGGTGAGACTGGCAAATTAATATTAGACTTTTATGATACGCGCCGACTGATGCGGATGAGAAAACTCCACACATTCTACTTCTTCTGTTCTTCGATGAATTGCTTCATCTCTGCCTCGTGTGCCTTTGCCTTCAGGAAGAGGTGCCACTGGTTGCGGGCGCGTGTGAGGTTGTGGTCGGCATACTGGCACTTCCAGTAGTGGTCGCCCGAGAGGTAGTCCCAGAGGAAGCGCACGCACTGCATGTAGGGGAAGAGTTCGGCGGCGTAGGGCAGGAGCGACACTTCGAGC
>UMFR01031614.1_pt1 | contig 13671 bp, 20 predicted proteins | sample 1965041 | NCBI WGS metagenome assembly UMFR01 (sample SAMEA4836049, study PRJEB28245) | human gut metagenome | biome: gut microbiome; material: fecal sample | place: Denmark | collected 2008
AGTATGAAGCTATCCCAGCCGTAATGCCATTAGGATGCACGGAACCGTTGCGGCGCAACGGTTTCCGGGTCTTCGAACGGCTTCGGACGGTGATTTTCGGCAAAACGCGACACGCCGCAAAAACCAACGATTCACGACCGTTGGCAAGGCGCATAGAGTGAACCTTAGAGTGGACTCCCGAACGAAGGGAGCCTGCATGGCATCGACAGCCACGACACGCCGGACGAAAGGCGCCGGCGCCGTATTCCAAGACGGCAAGGGCGTGTGGCATTTCCGCACCGAACGAGGCTACGACCCCGTAACCGGAAAACGTTTGCCGCCCATCGAGACCACCGGCCGCATCAAATCCGACACGCGCGACCGCCACAAGGCCAAGATCCTCGAATACCAGCGAACCGGCGTCCTGCGCTCGCAGAAGGGCCCCCGCGTCGCCGACTACGCCGAACGGTGGATGACGGACCGCGTCACCCGCGTCAAGCCGAACAGCTGGAACAACGAATGCAGCTGGATGCGCGTCATGTGCCGGCATATCGGGGGAGTGCGCCTGGCGGACCTGACCGCCGAACACCTGCGCCGCATGACCTCCGACCTGCTGGCCACCCGCAAGGTCAAGACCGTCAGCGACTACCTGCGGCTCCTGTCGAGCATGCTCGAGAACGCCATCGACGACGGCATCATCGCCGCCAACCCCTGCCGCAGGGTCAAACTGCCCCGCAAAGCCGAATACGAGCCGCTGGTGCTCGACCGCGAACAGCCCCGCGCCATGATCGGCGCAACCTCCACCGACGACGCCCGCATACGCGGCGACGCCGACGACGACGCGGAAATGTGGAGCATCATGTTCGAACTCGCGTTCGCCTCCGGACTGCGCGAAGGCGAACGCTACGCCATCATGCCCTTCCAACTCGAACGACGAGACAACCACCCCGGCATCAGGGTCTGCCAGCAACTCCAGGAATACAAAGGCGGCCCCAACGCCACCATCCCCGCATGGCTCAACGCCCGCCACCTCTCCGGCAACATCTGGCTCACCACCCTCAAAACCAACGCCGGCACACGATTCGTCCCCATCAGCGAAAACCTCTGGAACCGCATCTGGACACGCATCCGCAACCACCACATCGCCGACCACGAACTCGTCTTCACCAACAACCAAGGCAGACCCATCCGCCGCACCGTCGAAATACGCCGCTGGAAAAAAGCCCTCGAAACCGCCGGACTGCCCTACACCCGCATCCACGACGCCCGCCACTGGACCGCCACCCAAATCGCCATGAGCGGCGCCGCCCCCGACGAACGCATGGCCCTCATCGGACACACCGACATGACGACCAACGCCCACTACACCCACTGGAACACCCAGGCGCTCGCCGACGCGATGAACCGGGCCATACCCCCGCTCGCCTCCGACGACGTGATCGAAGCGGAGGTCCTGGACGCGGAGGAAGGATAACTGCCGGATGCCGTAGCTGGCAATGCGCCCTCGAAGGCAAAGACCGCTCTGACGCTCGTATAGAGCGACCGGGGCGGTTCCTTGTCTGTGGCGGTAGAATCTAAACAGGCCGTATCGAGATGGCCGAGCGAACAACGAGGTTGGGGAGGCATGATGCCCAAGACGATACAGCGCACAGTCGCTTTCTACTGGCTCCGCTTAAGGTCTCGTGAGGCTGTGTCGTTCAGGCCCGTGGAGGATGTGGACTGGACGGGCCGACTCGCCGACCTTGATTCCATGAAATGGCAGGAGAAGGCCATTGATGGTATCAGATATGATGCCATCCTCGACAAAGATTATCCAGTTCTTAGCGTATCCGAACAATTTGACCCGACCTTCATGCAATACATCGACCGCGAGAACGAACGTGTGACAGATTACATGGACGATTATCTGGCAGGGGGAAGGGGCGATCTGGCCAAATCGTCGGCATTCGCGTTCTTTCCCGACTATGCGCTCGTCGGAAGGATCAGCGGTTCCGCTGGTAAAAGCTCCGAACCGCTGAAAAAAGCGCTTGACCATTATTGGTCTCCCGGAGGAGAATTCGAATGGGACGTACAACCCGTGGTAACGGTGGACAGCATCGAGCGTTTCGAAAGGGAACTCAAAGAATTATCATCATTCACCGCCGGATTCACGACAAGACGATACCTGGACTCAACAGCGCAGGAGGGTGGCAAGACCGGCGAATTCTATCGTGACATGGCCGACGCGATCGGGGCTGACCTCGACGTGGAGATCAAAGTCTCCATACCGAAAGACGGCTTCATTCCCAGCGCCGCACGCAAACTTAAAGGCACGGTGAGAGATCTGGTCGCATTCGCCGTAAAGCAGAACAGGCAAATGCAGGTCAGCGGAACTGACCTTGCGGGCAAACTCCTCGAACTCAACCTCGTCAGTCACCCAGTCGTGGAGCAGGAGGACATCGTGATCGGCGAAAACGAGCCAAGGCAATTCACCAACCTCATAGATCACCTCGTGAAAGTCTGCGCCGAAAAGCAAACTTATCTATACGAAATATCGCAGGGAGCATGACATGAGCAGAAAATCGACGCTCGGCGATGCATTCGCCGCACATCCGGGCGTCGACATGCTCGCCCCCGCCATCCCAATCTTCGTCTGGATAGCATCCGGGAAACCGGTACCGGACGACAGCATCTCGCAGAATCTCTTCGTGGCACTGTCCACCCTCTCCGGTCTCGTCATGGCGGCAGTGACATTCATCTGCTCCATGTCCTACCAATCGGAATCGCGTTACATGCAAATCGCACGTGAACGATATCACGACGAACTGTCCCGGAACTGGGTCAGCATCATCGCATGGACTGCCGTCACGGCGATGCTCCCGTTGATCTCTCTCTGCCTCTGGCCGTCGCACCAGGGGATATCCACCGCAATCTCCATATACGCACTTGTCATGATGATCGTGAAGCTGGTCAGAAGTATCCACTGGATGAAATACACGCTATTCATGCAAAAAGCATCCATGACAATCGGCGAGCCCTTCACCGACAAAGACATGCAAGAGTCCTTTAAAAAACGAAACACCAACAAAACCAACCTCGCATGAAACCGCCTTGGCGCTCGCAATGAGCGACCGGGGCGATTCCATGCATGTGGCGGTAGAATCGAAAAAGACCGCGTTGAGTCGGCCGAACGAACGAAGAGGTTGGGAGGCATGATGCCCAGGGAACACAAGGGAGCCAGCATACTGGCCGACAGGAACGACTACGTAGCCTTGGACCTTGAAACCACAGGCTACGATCCACGATGGGACGACATCATCGAAATCGGCGCCATCAAAGTCCAAAACGGACAACCCGTCGACCGATACGAACAACTCATCAACCCCGGCCGCCACATCCCGGACATCATCACCCAGATCAACGGCATCAACGACGACATGGTCAAAAACGCGCCAGCACTCGCCGACGTGCTTCCCGGATTCCTTGACTGGATGGGCGACAGCCTCATCCTCGGCCACAACGTCAACTTCGACATCAACTTCCTCTACGACAACGCCGAAACCATCTGCAGCAAACACGTCGGCAACGACTTCATCGACACCCTCCGCCTCGCCAGATACCTCTATCCCGAAGAACGCCACAACCGACTACGCGATCTCATCGTCAGATTCGGCATCGCCGAAGACCAGGAACACAGGGCGCTTTCCGACGTGGAGCAAACCATCGCCTGCTACCGGTGGATGCTTCGGCATATGGATGAGGACGGGATCCCGTTTCCGTCCGGTGATGGTCGGCGCCGCGGTGGCGCCTCGCCGTTGTTCCGCGGGGATGACCAATTATTGCAGGTCGCCCCGCAGGACGAGATCACCCCGGATCCCGCGTTCGAGGGCCTCACGTTCGTGTTCACCGGCGCGCTCCGGAAAATGACCCGCGCCAACGCGCAACAGGCCGTCACCAACCTCGGTGGCATCAATGGCAAAACGGTCACCAAGACGACGAACTATCTCGTCACCGGAAGCACCGACTACTGCGCCTCCCTCAAGGGCGCCAAAAGCAGCAAATGGGTCAAGGCCGAGAAACTCCAGCTCGCCGGACAGGATATCAGCATCATCAGCGAAGACGTGTTCTACGACATGCTCGGAGACGTCATCGCCCAAGCGCCCACGGCAACGGAAACGAAGCGCGAACGGCAAAACTAAAGAAAAACCGCTCCGGTGTCGTGCCGCGCCGGGACGGCGTTGCGTCATCCGCGGACCACGGGCGGACGCCACGCCCGCGTTGTGTCGCGTAGAGGGGTTCGGTCCATCTTGTGCTTTCGCGCTAGAATATGATTATGTTCGCCGCGAAGAAAAAGACCAAGATCCCGGTTCGGTCGGACCCATCCGATTCGACGTCCATGGAGGTCTATTTCTCTGGGCCGGCCGTCGAAGCCCACTCCATGAACGTGCGTGACCTTGCACCGGCGCTCCTCGGTCTTTCCGACGCCATAGATCGCTACAAGGAGCTCAGCTACCCGTTCCTTGACCTCGACGTGAGAATCACGGCCACCCGAGCAGGATCGTTCGACGTTGTCCTGCAGCTGCTCGGCACAATGACCAACCTCGGTCAGGGAATCGGCCCGTCCGAGGTGGTGCAGCTCGCATCCGGCTTGATGGACGTCATCAAAATCCTACTCGCTCGATTCCATCACACGGGCGACCTCAGACCAGGGCCGCATGAGGTCGTCAAGCAAACAGCCACCCGCGTGAAACTCAAATTAGGGCCGCTGGATCTTGATGTCGACCGTAACGCCTACGGGGCGTCCCGTGACGGGAAGATCATAAACAGCTTGGGCGCAGCCTCTCAACCGGCAACTCTGGAAGGATACGATCCGGTACGTTTCATCCACCGCGATTCCAACAGTCAGGAGCTTGTCAACGCCCAGGCATCCGTCGCCATGAGCGAGGCCAAGGTTTCCGAGCAGCCGATGGAGCCGTCCATAGAGACCACGACTTTGCAGATCGACACGATTCAGTCTCGTTCGAAAAAATGGAAGTTCCGCAAGGGGGACGAGACATTCTGGTGCGAGATTCTCGACAAGGCGTTTCTGAACCGTTGGCTGAACCATCAGGAACCGTTTTACAATGACGATCTGCTGCGCGTGGATCTTCAAACGGACCAATACGTGCAGGATGGGCAGCTCAAGACCGGAGACCGGCGCATATTGAAGGTTCACAACCATATCCCGGTCCAGCCGCAGCCGACACTCGAGGGACTCTGACTCGAAGATTCCAAATAACATCTTAGGTGTGCTTCGCCGGCATAATGGGGACGGAGCGTCCTCCTTCCTGCAAGCTGGTCGATGTTTCACCGCCCTGCTGATGTCCAGATCGGCAGGGCGGTTTTCTTTTTATTGCAGGAATTGCCCGCGGGCCGCTTTCGACAATGAATACCGTATCGGCCGTTTGCCATGCTCCTGTATGAGGCCAAGTGCGAGGAGCCCGTTGACGGAGTTCATGAGCCTGGTGTTCCCGGATTCGAGCCACGAGCACAGTTCCTTGCGGGATGCCGGCTGCGGATTGTTGTCAAACAGTTCCACCTGCAGCAGATAGAACAGAATGTCCTTCTGGTCGCCGGACAGGTGTTCCTGTTCGGCGTACCTGCTGAGTTCGTCGTGGGCGGCCGTGAGGGTGTTCCATTTGTTCCCGAGATCGGAGATGATGTTTTTCTGCGCGGTGATGATGAACTTCACCATCCGGTAGCAAAACAGGGACACGTCGGAGCAGTTCAACGGGAACTGGGCGTCGTCGAACGCTTTGTAGTACTGGCCTTTGGCGTCGGCTATGACCGGGCTGAGCGATAGCGCGGTGGGCACGCTCAGATGCTTGCTCAGCTGCAACGCGAGCAGGAAGCGTCCCGTTCTTCCGTTGCCGTCGTAGAACGGGTGGATGTATTCGAACGCATAATGGCACATCACGGCCCGGAGCACCGGTGGTATGCTCGCGTCGGTGAGCAGGGCTATCCATTTGGTGAGTTGTACTTGAATCTCCGATTCGGGGTATGCGCCGTCGTGGAGTTTGCGCCCGTTGCCGTCGTCCCATACGGAGACCGTTCCTTTTCGGAACAGCATGCCGTCCGGTTTGTTTTTGTCGTCTATCTCCCCGTCGGCGACCTGATCGTAGATGCTTCTGATATCCTTGAGTTCGTGGGGCAGTTCGAGTTGTTTGCCGTCCTCTCCGGACAGTCCGAGGAACAGTTTCGCGAATTCGGTCAGTCGCTTGTGGGGTCCTTCGCTTGCGGCCGATTCCAGTGCGTCGGCTATCTCCTTGCGTGTGGTGTGCACTCCTTCGATGGTGTTGGTGCTTTGTACCTCGGCTCCGATGAGGTCGAACAGATAGGCTCGTTTGGCGATGTTCGGCAGGCCGTTCCACAGTGATTCGACGTTGCTTTCGAGTTCCCTCACGGTGTCGAGGGCCGTGCCGAGTTCCCTGAAGCATACGGCGAACATCTCGTGTCCGTCGAACGTGATTCCGGAGCGGAACGTAGACCATCCGTTGATCCGTGACTCGTATTCGCGTTGGGCCGCGTCCGCGGGTTTCTCCGTGGACCGGGACATGTTGATGGTCTGCCGGATACTTTTGTAAGTCATCTTTCCTATCACCTCGTTTCGCCTTGTATTGATGTTTGAAATACGAATATTACTCTTCTATGTATCGAAAACGCCAGAAATCGATATATAGATAACCGAAATCCACTCTCAATGAACACAAAATGAAAGAAAACAGATTATAGATTCTGCCCCGTCAACGCTCCAACGTCGGCAGGGCATTTTATTTTACGTGGCCACACTGTCATGCAGCCACTCCTGATAATCCATGACGATCTGAGGCGTCACATTCAGCTCCTCCGCCATGAGCCACGGATCCCCGTCATACATGGCCTCGGCCACCCGGTACTCATCCTCGTCGATGAGGAGACGGGCGGTGGTCATCCGGCACCGGCGCTCGCGGTATCCGCATCCCACGTCTCCGTACATGCGGTGCACGAGCTCGTGTACGAGGGTGCATCTTTTCCTGGTGTAGGTCATGCTCCGGTCTATGACGATGGTGTCGGTGTCCATCCGGTAGATTCCGTTGAGGTCGTCTGGCAGGATCGCGCTTCCCACGGTCAGTTCCGGTGCTACCTGGTAGAGGGTCATGCGCATCTGCCCGTAGCTCATGCGCGGCGATACCGGCAGGAATTTCATGTGATTCGTCGTATCGGCGAAGCTAGCGCGCAAGGCATCGTCACGTCTCATGATGCAACCTTTCCGCGCCTGTACGGACGCACCTGATATTGACTCGTTCCGGACTGTCTTGTTATTGCTATGCGGGTTCAGCGACACGCTGAATCGTTGTCTCGGACGGGTTTAATGAATATAATTATTTACACGGATTGGGAGTACCCGGTCGGCGAAGGCTTCGGAAGTGATTCCGGAGCCTTTCGTTTTATTCCGGCCAGAATCCCAGTGGAGTCGGTTCGCGAACCGGGTAGATTTTCAATCCGTAGCCTTCGATGGCGCCGTTTTGCGGGTTGGAGCGCATCTTCCTGCTGAGCATGTCCCACGCGCGGTTCGGCTGTGACGGGTGCAGGTAGTGCGTGCCGATCGGACGTGCCACGAGGTCCGCGAGCTGGAGTCCTTGGAGATTGGCTTTCTTGCTGACGCAGTGGAAATCGAACATCCCCGGCATGCCGACCAGTTGGGTGCGCTTCATGATTGCGTCGAACGCTTTGTGCAGGTTCTCGTCCTCGTTCTTGCCTCGGCTCTCGAACACGAGAGGTATCCGCTTGCCCCGCTGCCCGTGTTCCTGCAGGTAGAAGAACACCCGTTCCAATCCGAATTGCGCCCCGACGTCGTAGGGGTTCGATGGTGCTGAGTAGTGCGAGTAGGTGCGTTTGTCGATCAGCGTGGACACGATCGTGTACTCCGCGTTCGTCATGATCGAGTTGAGTCGGGTGAAGAACGACTCGCGCACGTTGGCGTCCATGAGAATTCTGAAATCGTTTTCCCTCTTGCGTATCTCGCGCTCGTGCAGAATGGGTATGTCAGAGCCGAAAAAGTCGAACTTGAGGCGCAGGGTTTCGGGTACCACGCGACTGTAATAGTGTTTCTTCTCGAAGATGCAGAATGAGAGCACGAAAACGGGATATCCCGAATCGATTTTCTCAAGGCTCTGATCGCCGGATTCGTCAACGAAGACGATGTAATCGCCAAAATCATCACCGTGACTCATGGGCTTTTTACCTTTCCGACCATTTCCCTGACTTTGGGGGGTGGCCTTACGTCGGTTTTCAACGACTCTGAACGGTCCGGAAGCTCCGGGAGGCCGGATCACGCGCTCGCGTCCGGGTCCGGGTCGTGTTTGTGTCCGTCTCGGTAGGCGGCGAGTTGCATGGGATCGGTTTTCGCGATGTCGACCGCTTCGGCGATACGCCGCTCGTCATCATCCATTCCATCAACAACAGGACTCTTGCCTGCGCCGGATGATGCGGATTCGCGGAAGTCGTCTACTACTCCTGGATCTGAGGCCAACCGCTCGGCATCTTCGACGATTTCCGAGAGCGGGATGTTGAGCGCTATGGCGATCTTCCTTAGCTGTTCGTAATCCGCCACCGTGTTTAACTCAAGGATTTTGCGCAAGGTGCCATAGGGGATTGTGGATGCGCTCGCCAATCCGGGTGTTTTCAGGTCGCGGGTGGCCATCGCGCGTTTGATTGCGATCGAGAGCGCCTTTGACTCGACAGTTGGTTTCTTGCTTCCTGTTGCCATATGGGACACATTACTACCAAACAACACTCAACACGTCCCAAATGGGACACGCCGTAGGTTGACGCGGCGTGTCAAGGGCGTAATATGTGCCATATGGAACACATCGAGCCCACGTCGGCACAATTAGGCGCCGAGTTGAAACTGATCCTTAAGGACGTCGACATGACGCAAGAAGAACTTGCCATCTATGCCGGCATTCCCCGCAATACGTTGAACCGAAAGATCAACGGAGGTGTTTTCATCTTTGACGAACTGACGCGTATTGCACGCGTCCTTAAAACGCCTCTATCCGAAATCATCGCGAGAGCGGAGAAGGCTATCTCCGATGCGCCTGCCGACTCCGACAACACCATCCCGGCGCTCGCTGGAGACGCGCAATGAGTGGGGTTTCTTTCAGGACTTCAGTGCTCGCAGCTGATGATCTCGTTGATTACCTCGTCTCGGTGTATCCCGAGCTCGCTGACCCAGGAGACGTGGACGTCGATTTCGAATCGTATGGCAAGTCCTTGAAGGAAAGCTGGATTGAGTTTCCTCTGATGTTCGACGATCTGATTGACCGTGTGCGATGCGTCGAGTCGCAATACGCTAAAGCCAGCTACATGATCGAACGAGGCGTCGAGTATTGCTGCGTCTCCAGACCGAACGGCCACGGAGACATCGTCAGCAGCATGTGCGCAGTGGTTGCGAAGGACGATGGTTCGACCATCATCCTCGACCCGGACCGCCCAATCATATACGGTCTGGTCTGCGCCAACCCGCAGCGACCGCTCGGCGACCTCATTGGCGTCCAAAGCTATCTTGTTCGCGTTTTCAGCGAGTTTATTGGCCGTCCCGGCTTCACTGTTCGCCGACTCGGCAAGCTCGTTCGCGTCCTTCGCGAGCTGGTTCGCCTTGCCTGTCTGGAACAGGGCGATAACGCCACACGCGCCACCGGCGATACCGACAAGCCCGCCGAAACCACCGATACTCGACCATGTCCATTGCAGGAAGGAAACCAGATCGCCCATGAGAACAATTCTACGATGCCGTCGGAATCGACGGTGTCTTCATCCAACCCAAGTAAGGAGGTAGCGTGATGACGGTTGCATATTTTTGCGCTGGTACACGGCAACTGGTGGTCAGTCAGACTGAGGATTATCGACGCATGCTGGATCTACCGCTCGATAGTCTTCCGGCGAGACCTGAGAAACGAAATAACGAACCTCGGCATCGGTGGTTCCGTATCCCAGCCGTTCGCAGGTCTCGCGCAGATGCTCCCAGGCAGCGCGTCTTTCACGGATGTCCAGCGGACGCAGTGCTGGCAATCGATATGGCAATGGGAAGCGTGTGGATACGAGGGAACGATCCAAACGGGTGGGTTCCTCTCGATATTCCAGAACTGCATCCACAGATTCCAAGTCAGTTCCAGAGGTCGGCAGAATGATCGCCACGAAACTCTCTCCGGGGTTCAGAAGGGCCACGTCATCCACGAGATCGTACCCGTGCTCGAACTGCGGACCTTCGACCATGAGACGGATGTCACAGGCCGAATCGCTTCTCACCTTGACCGCGTGCGCGGGCCCGTCCCCGTCGTTCCTCCATTCCACGAACAGGAACGGACGGCGGAAACCACATGCGACGATCAACGACACCAGTCGTTCGTCGGCATGGCGGAGAGTGATTCTCCGTTGCATGAACGAGGGCAGGGGGCGAGTATGCCACGGCCACCAGATTGTGACCCCGGTCATGATCACGGAAACAACGGCGGCACTGGCGGAGATCCAAGCGGAGACATCAATCACAACAACAAATCTACCCCGAAAGCTGGTGGCGTGATGATGTCTCGAAATGAGTTTTACTGGCAGGCCGCGAACACAGTGAATTTCAGGAATACGGCGGATGCGGCCCGTCCGCTCCTGTGCCGGTCCGACGAGACGAGAGATGGCAGGGTGACCCTGATCCTTCGGGATACCGGGCATCCCTCGAACGGCATCCAACGGCACTTGACCGACCGACAGGCCTTGTGGTTCGCGTATCTCATCCAGACACGAACCAACGGCATCGTAACCGCTGATTCCGGTCATCGTCTCGCCGTCAGCGTCTACCGGCATGAGATCGTCCTGCGGTTCCTCGACGGCTACGAGGGACACATCCCCCTGACCTACAGCGAGGCCGGCGTGCTCGCCGACTGGCTGATCCGCATGGCCAACAAACAGTACATGGAGGTGGCGTGATGACTGTGCTTGGCGGGAACGATTATCGGGACTTCACCGTGACGCGCACTCCGGAGGAGGAGTCCCCGGGCTACCCGTGCGTCTTCTCCGTGGCCTTGGACGGGCACACCGTGCGTCGCGTCACCAAGGGCGGTCTGCTCGCCATGAAACGCGAGATCAACCGTTGTCTCAAGGAGGAGGTGACCCGCGATGACCAGGGGAACCATGACTGAGCTGGCTTGCGGTGCTGGGCTCGGCGTTCTTTGCTTTGCTTCTCTTGGCTGGCTGCTGACCCATGACGGGTGCGCGCATCCGATCGGGAATCTGCTGGCCATGCTCGTGCTCGTGGGCGCGGGCACGATCCTGCTGCTGCCGGCCGCGCTGCGCCTGATGGCGGGCGTGATGGCCGATTCGGACGAAGGGGAAGGGGGTGAGTCGGATGCCGTTGCTTGACGAGGGATTCCGCGTGGATCTGAACCCGGTGCCGTTGGAGGCCCGCGAGGCGTGGACGCTGCCGGACGCGGCGCTCGTGTACGGGCTGGACGTGGTGGCGTTGCGCTACGCGTCCAGGCAGGGCGATCTGGACACGTTCAGACCGCCGAACCGTGACGGACGGCCGGGCAAACGCAAGGTCAGCCGCAAGGCCATGGACCGGTGGATCAAGGAAATGGAGGAATAGGAATGGCCAGGGATCCAAGCATCGCGATCATCAGGGGCCGGCTCGCGGCCGACCCGGAATACCGGACCACGGGCAACGGGGTGCCGGTCGTGAACCTGCGCATCCTGTCGAGCGGCTGGGAGAAGGACGCGAACGGCCAGCCGATCGACGTGACGCCCACGAGCTGGCAGTGCGAGGCGTGGCGCGATCTCGCCGACCATATCAACTGCTCGTTCGCCAAAGGGGATCAGGTGCTCGCCACCGTGCACCCCAAAACCGAAACGTACCAGCGACAGGACGGCAGCACCGCGTGGAGCGTGAAATGGGTGGTGGACGACATCGGTCCGAGCCTCCTGCATGCCACCGTGCAGATCACCCGCTTCAAACGCGGACAGGCGCCATCCCGGCAGCCCATGCAGCCTGCACCGCAGTCCGCTTCGTCGGAGCCGTCCGGTTTCGACGAATTCACGAATGACCCATGGAACTGAAAGGAAAACCGTCATGCCAAGATTGTCGAACGAACAGTTGATCGAATTGTGCGCGACCCCGTACGAGCGACTGTCGCCCGCCCAGCAGCGCAGCGCCCGCTCCTACAAGCGCAAGGCCATGAACGACGAGGCCCTGACCCAAGAGGCGGAACGACTCCTAGAAGACCAGCCGCAACTGTCGGTCACCCAGGCGTACTACTCCGTCATGCAGCTCAACAAGCCCAAAGCCGCTCCGAAGACATCGAGTCCGGAGGAGTCCCCGGAGACCGAGACCGGCCGCATCGAGGAGGATCTGCCCCGCACGGTCGATGGACTGCTGATCCTGTCGGACTGGCCCGGGGACATCGAGACGGTGCATCTGCGGCCACCGAGCAAATGGGATCGTCCCGCGGCAACATTGCAGTCCGGTGGGATAGGCGTGATCGCCCGCGGGATGACGCGCCGGCAGGCGATGAGCCTGCGCAGGAGGATCCGCGCCGGCGAAATCATCGCGTTCCGTCCCAAGGGCGCCTGGCGGGTCGAGATCGCCCCGGATCACGCGCAGGCGGACAAGTGGCGGGTGCTCGCCCAATACCGGGGAAGGTGATCGTGGTGGATCTGGAGGATATGAAGCGCTTGTGCGACGAGCTGCATGACGCGCTCGACGAACTGGACGACGACGCGAACGTGCCTGACGATCCGGTCGATGACATGGCCTGTGACGAGCCGGAACTGCCGTTGGGGCTCATCCTGGATGAATGCCGCAGCCTGCTCGCCGTCGCGCACAAGACCGTGCTCAAGGTCGAGGAACTGGGCGTGGAATACCAGATTCCGGGCCTGCCGGAACGATCCAACGCGATCGCGGGGAGCCTGCTCGACGCGATCGGCCTGGTCAACGATGTCGCGGGACGGGAGCCGGACCGATGAAACGGTTGACGCCCAGCATGCGGGAGACGCTGATCGCGTTGCTGAACCGCAACATGTATCCGGTGGACCGCAACAATTCGCGCACGTTCGAGGCGTTGGAGGAACGTGGACTGGTTCACCCGGACTTCTTCGGATTGTGGAGCCTGACCGATCTGGGCCATCGGACCGCGCTCGGACTGCTCAGGAGGTGACGTCATGAGTTCCCTGTTGTATGGCAAGGCCAAGCGTGTCCGGGTGGGGGGCAGGTCGGCCAAGCTGATGCTGCTGATCCTGTGCGACTACGCGGACGAGAACAATCGCGCGTGGCCCAGCATCGACCGTCTGATGGCCGAGGGCGAGGCCAGCGCGAGCACGGTCCAACGCGCCCTGCGTTATCTCGAGGATCGTGGTCTGATCGTCCGTGACACGGAGTACGGCACGCGCTACCGGGCCGACCACAGCCCCTACGTGTACCGCATCGTCCTGGACGAGGCCGAATCGGTGGAGTACCGCAATCGCAAGTCCAGGAAACGCTACCCCGAACCACGGGGTGTCATGGATGCTACCCCGTGCGAGGATCCACGGGGTAGCGTGGATGACACCCCGTCCGATTCACGGGGTAGCACCCATGACACCCCGTCACCGGGTCACGGGGTGTCACCCATGACTTCACGGGGTGTCACCGGTGACCGTCACGGGGTG
>UMFR01060673.1_pt1 | contig 13648 bp, 7 predicted proteins | sample 1965041 | NCBI WGS metagenome assembly UMFR01 (sample SAMEA4836049, study PRJEB28245) | human gut metagenome | biome: gut microbiome; material: fecal sample | place: Denmark | collected 2008
CTTGAAGCGATATACTTTCACTTACTCTGCTAGGGAAGATAAATCTGTTGAACTGAACGACGAATCTGAGATAATATACTTAAACAGCAAAGGGAAGAAAGGCAGCGTTAGTCAAGGACTAGAAGATTTTTATTCGTTGATGGAAGGTAAAAATACTACAAATAGTGAATTTATCAAACGAATCAAAAAGACAATGGATAATTATCGTAAAACAGAAGAATGGAGTGAACATGTGATGAATACGGAACAAATTAAAGAAATGGCACTTGCACAAGGTGTAGAACAGGGGTTGGAGCAAGGAAGAAGAGAAGCAATAATTTTTGATATACGGAAAATAGTTAAGATTCTAAAGAGAATGAATCAAAGCGATGAACAGATCTTGCAAGAATTAAAACAAGATTAACTATATTTATTCCTCTTCTAAAAAGGATTATAGTTAATAATAATGAAAAAGAACATTTAATTTTGTGATGGAGAAAAGATGATGGCTATTTTAAAACTAGAAAATATAGCTTATCAAGCTAATCAAAAGCAAATTCTACAAAATATATCCTTTGAAGTAGAAGAAAAAGCATTTTTAACCCTTATTGGTCCGTCTGGTGCAGGGAAAAGCACAATTTTGAAATTAATTGCTAATCTAATTAATCCAAATCATGGCAAGATTTTATTTAATGGCAAAGATATTATGAAAATCGATCCGCTAATATATCGTAGAAATGTTTCGTATTGTTTTCAGCAACCATCTTTGTTTGGAGAGAAAGTATCAGATAATTTATCCTTCCCATATGAAATTAGAAATCTCAAAGTTGATCAAGAGCGTGTATATCAGTTGTTACGCGATGTAAACTTAGGAGCAGAATATTTAGATAAAGATATTAATAGCTTATCAGGTGGTGAAAAGCAGCGAATAGCCCTAATTAGAAATTTGTTGTTTTTACCGGAGGTTTTACTTTTAGATGAAGTTACTACAGGTTTAGATCAAGCTAGTAAAGAAATTGTTCATCATCTGATTGAGCAAGTTCATCGGAAAGACGTTACAATTATTCAGGTAACGCATGATCAAAGTGAAATTGAATCAGCACAACATATTGTTCGAATTGAAAAAGGCGGCATTCTTAAATGAAAAATGTAATGGTAAGCAATTGGTCGTTAGTCTTTGCCTTCGCGCTGGTCCTAGTTTCAATTGCAATTTCTGCTAAAGAGAAACTTGGTTTAACCAAAGATATTTTAATTAGCGTGATTCGTGCAATTGTCCAGCTAATAATTATTGGCTATGTTCTAAAGTTTATTTTTCATGTAAATAATTATTGGTTAACTTTTGTATCAACCTTAGTTATTATTTTTAATGCATCGTGGAATGCCAATCAGCGAGATCCTAATCCTGATAAGAAATTTTATAATTCTGTTATTGCGGAAGCTGTCGGCACATACGCAACCTTAGCAATTTTAATTTTTTCGGGTGTGATTAAACCGATACCAATGCAAGTTATTCCTATTACTGGAATGATTGCAGGTAATGAAATGGTAGCTGTCGGTCTCTGTTATAAGTCATTAAATGAAAGTTTTCATGATTTGCGTCAGTCAATACTAGAAAAAATAGCCTTAGGTAGTGATATTAAAACAGCCTCGATGCCAATTTTAAGAAGAAGCATCAAAACAGCCATGCAACCAACAATTGATTCGGCTAAGACTGTTGGCTTGGTTAACTTACCGGGAATGATGTCAGGTTTGATTTTTGCTGGCGTTAATCCGATTTATGCAATTAAGTATCAAATTATGATTACTTTTATGCTTTTAGGCGCAACAAGTTTAGGGGCTGTAATTGCAGGCTACTTAGCTTATCGAAATTATTTTAATGAGAGAATGCAATTGAAATAAATAGGCCAGACTTGAATGTCAATAGGCCTATTTTTTGTGAAAAATCCGCTTACTTGAAAGTCATTTGTTTTGTATGTATACTTGTAAATTGTAAGTAAGAATATGAAATAAATGGAAGAAGGGAATTTGTCGTGACAGAAGAAAAGTATTACGGTGCTAACGCTATCGTGGATAGTTTAATCAATCATGACGTAAAATTCGTTTTTGGAATTCCTGGAGCAAAAATTGATCGCGTATTTGAATTGCTTGAACATTCTAAGAATCCACGTACACCAAAATTTATTTTGACTCGTCATGAGCAGAACGCAGCTTTTATGGCTGCTGGAGTGGGGCGAATTACTGGAAAACCAGGTGTAGTATTGACAACTTCAGGTCCTGGAGCATCAAATTTAGCAACTGGTTTAGTGACGGCGACAGCGGAAGGAGATCCCGTCTTGGCAATTTCTGGGCAAGTTCAACGAACAGATCTTTTGCGTTTAACTCACCAGAGCATGAAAAATGCAGCTTTGTTTGAACCAATTACTAAATATAGTGCTGAAGTTCAAGAACCAGAGAATATTTCCGAAGTAATTGCAAATGCCTATCAAGAAGCAGAAGCTGCTAAGCAGGGCGCAAGTTTCGTTTCAGTTCCACAAGACGTAACTGACGGAGAAGTAAAGACCAGTGTGATTGCACCATTAGAAGCTCCAAAGCTTGGACCAGCAAGTCCGATTGAATCAACCTTGCTTTCTCAGCGTATTAAAGCCGCTAAATTACCGGTACTTTTGCTCGGAATGAGAGCTTCTGATCCTGAAACAACTAATGCAATCAGACGTTTAATTGCTGAAACTCATTTACCTGTAGTTGAAACTTTCCAGGGAGCAGGAATTATTCCACGTGAATTAGAGGATGATTTCTTTGGTCGTGTAGGACTTTTTAGAAACCAACCAGGAGATCAATTGCTTAAAAAGAGTGACCTAGTAATTGCAATTGGCTATGATCCGATTGAATATGAGCCTCGTAACTGGAATTCTGACCGCAGCGCCAATATTGTTGTTATTGATTCCATGCGTGCAGAAATTGATAAAAACTACCAACCTGAACGCGAGTTAGTTGGAGATATTTCACAGACTCTTGATTTCCTTCTACCATATATGAAGGGCTATTCAATGCCTGAAGAATCTAAAGACTACCTAGATTCTCTGCGTAAGACTTTGCAAAAGCGCGATACTCCACCTACTGTAACTAAAGACCAAATTAAAAGTCATCCCCTAAGTATCATTCAAGCTTTGCAAGATAGGGTAACTGATGATATGACAGTGACAGTAGACGTGGGTAGTTTCTATATTTGGATGGCAAGACACTTTAGAAGCTACGAACCTAGACATTTACTTTTTAGTAATGGGATGCAGACGCTAGGAGTTGCACTTCCTTGGGCAATTTCAGCTGCTTTAGTTAGACCAAATACTAAGATTGTTTCTATGTCAGGCGATGGCGGTTTTATGTTCTCTTCTCAAGATTTAGAAACAGCGGTTCGCTTAGGCTTAAATATTGTTCATATCATCTGGAATGATGGTAATTATGATATGGTAAAGTTCCAAGAAGAAATGAAGTATGGGGATTCAGCGGCTGTTAAGTTTGGACCAATTGATTTTGTTAAATATGCAGAAAGTTTTGGTGCCAAAGGATACCGCGTTGAAAAAGCAGTTGATTTAAATAAGGTTTTAGATCAAGCCTTTAAAGAACAAGGACCAACAATTGTTGATGTGCCAGTTGATTATAGTTTCAACCAAACATTAGGCAAGACGTTGTTAGATGACCAGATTCATTAACTCTGGAAAGGAAAATATCATGGAAAAATATGAAAGTAAAGTATTCCAGCATGGCACTTTAGGGATGCTGGTGCCTGGATTATTTGATGGAACAATGACAATTGAAGACCTGTTAAAGCATGGTGATTGGGGCATTGGCACAGCAAGTGGTCTTGATGGTGAAATGATTGTGCTAGACCATACACCCTATTTGGCTCAAAGTAATGGAGAAATCAGAGTTTTAAAAGCTGAAGAGAAAGTGCCTTTTGCGACAGTTCATTTTGAGCAAATAAAAGACAGTTTTGAAGCAACTAATTTAACTAAAACTGAGTTAGAAAACCGGATTTTGGCAGATTATCCCTATAAAAACGTATTCTTCGCAGTTAAAATTGTAGGAGAATTTTCAACAGTCAAAACCAGGGTAGTTGAGAAACAAACGAGACCTTATAAGACTCTACTTGAAGTAGCAAATGAGCAAGCAGTGTTTGAAGAGAATAGTGTTTCTGGTACTGTGATTGGGTATTTTGCACCAAAAGTATTTCAAGGACTAGCAGCTCCAGGATTTCATTTGCACTTTTTAGCAGATGATAAGTCGATTGGAGGCCATGTTTTAGGCTTTGATGTAAAAAATGCAACTGTCTACTTGCAACCATTTACTACAGTTGAGCAGCATTTACCGCTTGATAATCAGGAATTTTTAGATAAAGATTTAGACATTGCAGATATGCATGATCAAATTAAAAAAGCAGAAGGATAGGTAAAAAGTACATTATACTAACGTGTTTTAACAAAAGTATGATGTACTTTTTTGATTTTATAACATAATTTCGTTCCAATTTATGATATATGCGTAATTTGTTATTTAATTTTTGAAAATATAGGCATAAAAATAACCAAAATGTTAGAAATCATTCTTGATACTTCTGCGTTGTTGTGGTTTATTTCTCGTATAGAATTAATTATAAAGAAAGTCATAGAATTTCTAGGTAACTATATCTTAACTTGGTTGGGCATGTTATTATATTATTGTGATGCTGATATTTAATAAGTAGTTTAAAAATATAAGTGAAAAATAAGTGAAAGGATGATCAAAGCAAAAAAAAGTATTAAAATTTAAGCTCATTTAAGCAAATATACTACTTATAATTAGGCGAACTTAAATTTTTTTATATTGGAGGAAAATATGGTTTCAAAAAATAATATTAAGATGAAAAATGAAAAAATTAGAGACGAAAAGCAGCGCTTCTCTATTCGTAAATTTAGTGTAGGTGCTGCATCTGTTTTAATTGGATTAAGTTTTAGTTTATATTCTGGCCAACAAGCATCTGCAGATACTGTTGATAATAGTGATAAGTCGGTTGTAGCAAGTAATCAAAGTGAAAAAGACGATAGTCAGAATACTGCAAATAATGGTGAAGAGAAGTCAAGTACTAATCAAGCTCAAAGTACAGTAACTGATAATCTTGATCACAGTACTGTTGTTGCTAGTTACGAAGCTAGTGCTACAAATGATATAGCTAAAAGTGAAAATAATAATGCTGTTACTGAAAATAAGCAAGATGAAAAGTCTAATGCAGAAACTGCAAAGACCGAAAACACTACTTCTGAGCAAAAGTCAGAATCAAAACAAAATACTGCAAACAATGTAGTTACTGAGAAGACTGAATCTTCTAAAAAGACTGCTACTGTTTCTGATGCAAATAAAGCAACAGAAGATGCAAAGACTAACGTAGCTAAGACCACTACTGAAGTAAGTAATGCTGCGAAGAATACTACTACTGAAACTGCAAAAACTGCTACTAAGTCAGAAGACACTAATGAAGCTCAATCAGCAGCATTAAGCAACAAGACAGATGAAGTTGCTAAAGATAAGACTGAATCCACTGTAAAGACAGAAGCTATTTCTGATACTAATAATGCAGTAGATGTAAAAGCTAACGAAAATTCTGGTATTGAAACTAATACCCTTGAGTTAAACAATATAGTTAAAAATGCTTCTTTCTTAAGTGCAAAATCAGCTACTGAAAGTAAAGTTGCTGTTGCAACTGAGGATACTGAAGATCCTAATTCAGTAACTGTTAGTGATGCTAATGGTTTAATTGATGCTATTCAAAATGGTACTGCTACTACTATTAATATTGCTAATGATATTAATGTCGAGACTAATCCAATCACCGCAGCTAACCCTGCACCTATTAGATATGCTATTAAAAATAAACGTGATATTTTAATTCAATCTACTGCAGGCAATAAATTTAAAATTGACTTCGATAGAAGTTACTTTGATATGACAAGTAATGATTATGGGGTTGCTTTTAAAAATATAGATTTATATGGTAGAAGTTATTATGGTATTTTTAGAAGTGCACATTACTATACTTTTGATAATGTAAATTATACTGGCTCTCAACTTATATATACTGACGGTATTACTGGAACGACAGTAACTTTTAAAAATACTGTAAATTCAAATTCTGTTTTAAGCTATACTGGTCCTCTCGATGGAAAGACTAGAACGACGCAATATAACGGAGGAGCAGGTAATCAGCAAGTTCTTCAGTTCTCAACTGGAAATAATATAGTTAATTTTGATCCAAGTAGTAAGGTCAACTTTACTACTTACAATTCAAACGTTATTGAAATTGATAAAGGTTCAACAGTAATTAATGTTAGAAGTGATTCTGATGGGAGTAATGGAGCTCAAGTTGTATTAAATCCACATACTAAAAATAATCCAGAACAATATGGTATGACTATGGATTGGATTGCTCGTGGTATTGCTTCCAATGGTAATACAACTTTAAATATTGATAAGGGAGCAAATCTTGATATTAATTTAAAGGATGATTCTAATGACAAATATCATTCAGGAGCACTCTATCTAAATAGTGGCGCTATTATTAACGTTGCTGGCAACTTAAATATTGTTTCTGATGGACAACCATATTACAGATCAACTGGAATTGATGATCCAGTATATATTGGTGGAAACTCTAAAATTGATGTAAACGGTGGCTCTTTTACAGTAAATGCAACTAACATGGGTGATTATAAAGGCTCAGTTGTTACTTCAGCTGGTACTTCAACAATTTCTATTAACCACCATGGTAGTTTCCAAATTACTGGAGATGGTACAGCAGCAACAGGAGTTAGTTTAGTAGCCGGCAGTACCTTTACTTCAACACAACCAGCATTGTTTAATATCACAATGCCAGAAGGTGCAACAGCAGTTAAGAACGGTACAATTCAATTCAAAGGCGTTAAGACTTCTGAATCAGGTCAACCAATTGGAGAAATCAACATTGTTTATGCAGCTAATGGTACTCCAACAGTTACTAAGGTAACTAGCTATGACGAACAAACTACCATTGATACGCGTGAAGCTGGTAACAATGCTAAGAATGAAATTAACTTAGTTGCCTCCGGCCCAGAAGTTGATTTAACTAATGTTAGCTTTACTAAAGATGCAGATGGAAACTACATTATGAGCGGTAATGCAAATACTTCTGCTGCCGCAGGTGCCTTTGTTTACATTTCAGTAAATGGTGAAGTTCATCAAGTTGCTACTACTAATAACCAAACTCTTTGGACTATTGGTCAAACTGGAGACCCAAGTTCAGCTGATGAACCATACACCGTTGAAACTGGTACAGATGGTAAGTTCAGTGTCAACTTAGGTAAGTTGAATGACAGCGATCAAGTTTCTATTTATGCTGCTAAGGACTTTGTATCTAGTGATACTGACACTAAGACAGTTTCTGAATGGATGACTGATTCTTATCGTGATCAATTACAAAAGTTAGTTAATGAGGCTCCTACTATTGAGGCTGGCACTAACTATACTGACGCAGATGCAAATCTTAAGACAGATTACACAAATGCAATTAGTGATGGAAATACACTTCTTCAAAATACTAGTGCAACTTCACCCCAACTAGAAGCAGCTATTAAACAAATTACTGATGCTAAGACAGCTTTAAACGGCGATAGCAACATTGCTGTTGCAAAAGAAGCATTACAGAAAGCTGTTGATAAAGCTACAAATATTGAAAATTCTTATCAGTACTACAATGCACCTGAAAATCTTCAAAACGCATATAAAGCAGCCGTTGCCGCTGGTAATAATGCACTTAAGGAAACTAACCCAACTCTAGCAGATCTACAAAAAGCCTTAACTGACATTACCACTGCTGAAGGTAACTTGAATGGTAAAGAAACTAATAAGAATGCTCTTCAAGCAGCAGTTGACAATTCTACAACTGTAAAATCAAGTAACAATTATACTAACGCTGATGAATCTAAAAAGGCTGCTTACGATAATGCAGTTACTGCCGCACAAGCTATTTTAGATAAAACTAATGCAACCCAAACTGAAGTTGATCAGGCATTACAAAACCTTGAAACAGCAAATAATAACTTAAACGGTGATGCTAAGACCGAAGCTGCAAACAGAGCTGCTCTTGAAGCGGCTGTTAAAGAAGCTCCAACTGTAAGAGAGACACCTGCTTTCTACAATGGTACAGATGAATCTCAAAAAGCTTACAATGATGCGATTACAGCTGGTCAAAACGTTTTAAACAATACAAATGCTACAGCGGATCAAGTTAAGGACGCTTTAGATGCAATTAACACTGCTAAGGGTAACTTAAAGGGTGAAGCAACCAATACTGATGCTCTTCAAACAGCTTTAACTAAGGCAAATGATGCTAAGCAAACTGGTAATTATACAAATGCTGACCAAGCAAATCAAGAAGCACTTACTAACGCAATCACAGCTGGTCAAAATGTTTTAACCAAAAACAATGCAACTCAAGCTGAAGTAGATAATGCTGTAAAAACTATCAATGACGCAATTAGTGGCTTGAATGGAAACAGCAATCTTGAAGATGCTAAAAAGACTGCTACTGCAGATATTGAGAAGACCTTAAATGATAAAACTGCTGAGATTAACAAAGCAACTAACATTGATCAAGATAAAAAGACTAGTTTAATTAATGAAGCAACTCAAGCAGCAAATAATGCTAAAGAAGCAATTACAGCTGCTAAAACTACTGATGCTGTAACTACTGCCAAGGATACAGGTGTTCAAAACATCAAGAAAGTTACTGTGCCTAGTTTGGATAATGCTAAGGATCAAGCAACTAAGGCCGTAAGTGATGCACTTGCTGGTCAAACTGAGCTTATTAATCAAGCTAATAATCTGAGCGAGAATGAAAAGCAAGCGTTGATTGATAAAGCAACTGCTGAAGCTAATACTGCAAAAGAAAACATCGAAAAAGCTACAACAAACAATGGAGCAGCTCAAGCTGGTCAAGATGGTGTTGAAGCAATTCAAAAAGTTATTCCAACAAGTTTAGACGATGTAAAATCTCAATCTAATAAAGCTGTCGAAGATGCTTTAACTAAGAAATTAGATGCAATTAATTCTGCTACTAATTTGACTACTGATGAAAAGAATCAATTAAGTCAAGAAGCAAACAACGTAGCAGATAATGCTAAAAAAGCTATTGCAGAAGCAACTACTAATGATGCTGCAGTTCAAGCCGGTCAAGATGGTGTTAAGAGTATTAACAAGATTCAAGTACCAAATGAATCAACAGTCAAGACAGCTGCAAAAGAAGCAGTAGCTAAAGCGGCAGAAGCAAAGAACGAAGCCATTGATTCATCAAACCTAACTGATGAAGAAAAGGCTGCGTTGAAGCAAGAAGTGACACAAGCGCAAACAGCTGCTGATACAGCAATTGATAAAGCAACTACTAATGCTGATGTAGCCAATGCCCAAGAAATCGGTGTCAATAACATTAACAAGATTCAAGTACCAAGTGAATCAACAGTCAAAGAAGCAGCTAAGGATGCAATAGCTAAAGCGGCAGAAGCCAAAAACAAGGCAATTGATGCTTCGAACTTGACTAATGAAGAAAAAACAGCATTGAAGCAAGAAGTGACACAAGCGCAAACAGCTGCTGATACAGCAATTGATAGTGCAACCACTAATGCTGATGTAACAAATGCCCAAACAACTGGTGTAGATAATATTGATAAGATTCAAGTACCAAGTGAATCAGCAGTCAAAGAAGCAGCTAAGGATGCAATAGCTAAAGCGGCAGAAGCCAAAAACAAGGCAATTGATGCTTCGAACTTGACTAATGAAGAAAAAACAGCATTGAAGCAAGAAGTGACACAAGCGCAAACAGCTGCTGATACAGCAATTGATAGTGCAACTACTAATGCTGATGTAACAAATGTCCAAACAACTGGTGTAGATAATATTGATGAGATTCAAGTACCAAATGAATCAACAGTCAAGACAGCTGCAAAAGAAGCAGTAGCTAAAGCGGCAGAGGCCAAGAACCAAGCAATCGACTCATCAAACTTAACTGATGAAGAAAAAGCAGCTTTGAAAGACCAAGTAGCTAAAGCACAGAATGATGCCGATACAGCAATCGATAGTGCAGCCACAAATGCGGATGTAACTCAGGCTCAAGAAGATGGTATTAACAATATTAATAAGATTACTGTGCCAACTACTTCTGCAAACAAGGAAAAGGCAACAACTGATCTCAATAACGCAGTTGATGAAGCAAAGAAAGCGATTGATCAAGATAGCAACTTGACTGATGATCAAAAGCAAGCTGCAAAAGATCAAATTGATAGCGACGCTAAGACTGCTCAAGATGCAATTAATAACGCTAAGACTGATAATGATGTAAATACTTCTGTTGATAATGGTAAGGTAGCAATTGATAAGGATGTTGCAAATGCTGCAATTGATAATGCAGTAGCTGGTAAGCTTAAGGAAATCAAAGATCCATTAACTACTGAAGAGAAACAAACTTACACTGATTTAATTAATTCAGAAGCTAATAACGCAAAGCAAAATATTGCTAATGCTACTACTCAAGAAGAAGTAACTACTGCTCAAACAAACGGAGTAAATGAAATTAATAACACTGAGATTCCAACTACTTCTTCAGTTAAAGAAAAAGCAATTACAGCTATTAATAATGCTCTTCAAAAGAAGACTGACGAAATTAATAATGCAACTAACATTTCTTCAGAGGAAAAGTCCGATTTAATTAATCAAGCAACTAAGGCTGCCGACAGTGCTAAAAATAATATCAACAACTCAACTAATAATATAGAAGTAGCTACAGCTCAAACTAACGGTGAAAAAGCAATTTCTGATGTCGCTGTTCCAAACTTATCTGACGTTAAGAAAGAAAGCATCGATCTAATTAACAAGACCTTAGATGAGAAGAAGGCAGAAATTAATAATGCTACTAACCTTTCTCAAGATGAAAAGCAAAACTTAGTCAATGAAGCAACTAAGGCTGCTACTGATGCAATTAACAACATTAATAATGCAACCACTAATGATGACGCTAAATCAGCTGCTAATACCGGTGTTCAAAATATTGAGAATGTCACTATTCTAAGCCTAGATGATGCTAAGAAGAATGCTCTTTAAGCGATTGATGATGCTTTGAATTCTAAAGTAAATGAGATCAACAATGCATCAAACTTAAATGATACTGAAAAGAAGAACTTGGTTGATCAAGCAACAGAAGCTGCTAATAATGCTAAAAATAATGTTGAAAATGCCACAACAAATGATGATGCACAAGATGCGGCAATTAAGGGTATTGAAAATATTAAGGGAATTACCTTTACTTCATTAGATGATGCTAAGAAAGCAGCTAACTCAGCAATTGATCATGCCTTACAAGTTAAGACTGATGAGATTAACAATGCATCAAACTTAAATGATAGTGAAAAACAAGGTCTAATTGATCAAGCAACAGAAGTAGCTAAGAATGCTAAAGACAACATTAGCCAAGCAACAACAAATGATGCTGTTACTGAAGCACAAAACAAGGGTATTCAAGACATTGCTAATGTTACTGTTCCAAGTTTAGATCAGGCTAAACAAGATGCTATTAATGCAATTAAGCAAGTACAAGCAGCTAAGAATACACAAATTAGCAACGCTAATAACTTAAGTGCAGAAGAGCAACAAGAATTAACTGATAAGGTGGCTCAAATTGCTAACGATGCAATTGCTAAGATTAATGATTCTTCAACAACTACTAACGATGCAGTTGCTTCAACACGTGATGACGCAATTAAGCAAATCACTGATTTATTTATCCCAATGATGCTATTAATGCAATTGAAAGTGCTAAGAATGCAAAAATTAATGACATCAATAATGCTACTTATTTAAACGATCAAGAAAAACAAGATTTAATAGATCAAGCTACTCAAGCTACTCAAGCTGCTAATGATGCAACTAAAGCAATTAAATCAGCTCAAACTAATGATGAAGTTAAGAATGCTGAAACTACTGGCTTGAATAATATTAATAACATCACTATTCCAAGTCTTGCAGAAAAGCAACAAGACGCTATTAAGGAATTAGATCAAGCACGTGATAATAAAGCTAACGCAATTGAAAATGCTGCTGATTTAACTACTGATGAAAAGAACAGTTTGAAGGATAAAGTTCAAGCTGAATACAGCAACGCAGTTTCAAATGTTACCAGTGCAACTACTGATGATGCAGTAACAGCTGCTAAAGACGCCGGTATTACTGCAATTAACGATATTGAAATTCCAACTAAGTCAGGTGCAAAAGAAAAGGCCACAACTGACCTTAACAATGCCGTTGATGAAGCTAAGAAGGCAATTGATCAAGATAGCAACTTGACTGAGGATCAAAAGCAAGCAGCTAAGGATCAAATTGACTCTGATGCTAAAAAGGCACAAGACGCAATTGAAAATGCAAAGACGGATTCTGATGTAAATGATGCTGTTGACAATGGTAAAGTTGCAATTGATAAAGATGTTGCTAATGCAGCAATTGATAACGCAGTAGCTGGTAAGAAGAATGAAATTGCTAACTCATCATTAACTGATGAAGAAAAAGCAGCTTTGAACAATGAAGTAGATCAAAAGGCTCAAGCAGCTAAGGATGAAGTTTCTAAGGCAACAACAGATGAAGAAGTAACAAATGCACAAGAAAATGGCATAAAGAAGATTAATGATATCGCAGTTCCAACTGAATCAAAGGCTAAAGAAACAGCTAAAGATGCAGTAGCCAAAGCAGCAGAGGCTAAGAACGAAGCAATCGATTCATCAAACTTAACTGAAGAAGAGAAAGCTGCATTGAAGCAAGAAGTAAGTGATGCTCAAAAGGTTGCTAACACAGCAATCGACAACGCAACCACTGACGAAGCGGTAAATGCTGCCCAAGAAGATGGCATTAAGAATATCGATAGCATCACTGTTCCAACTGAATCTCCAGCAAAACAAGCAGCTAAAGAAGCAGTAGCTAAGGTAGCCGAGGCTAAGAATGCAGCAATTGACGCATCAAACTTAACTGAAGAAGAAAAGGCTGCATTGAAGCAAGAGATAACTGATGCTCAAAATGCTGCCAACACAGCCATTGATAATGCAACTACTGATGGTGCTGTAACAATTGCCCAAGAAGATGGTATTAAGAATATTAATGACATCGAAATCCCATCAAAATCATCAGCTAAAGAAAAAGCAACAACTGATCTTAATAACGCAGTTGATGAAGCTAAGAAGACAATCGATCAAGATAACAACTTAACTGATGCTCAAAAACAAGCAGCTAAAGATCAAATTGACTCTGATGCTAACAAGGCACAAGACGCAATTGAAAATGCAAAGACAGATTCTGACGTAAATAGTGCTGTTGACAACGGTAAATTGGCAATTGATAAGGACGTTGCAAATGCAGCAATTGATAACGCAGTAGCAGGTAAGAAGAATGAAATTTCTAACTCACCATTAACTGATGAAGAAAAAGCAGCTTTGAACAATGAAGTAGATAAAGTTGCTCAAGTGGCTAAGGAAGCAATCAATGGAGCAACAACCACTGACGAAGTTGAAACTGCACAAGAAAATGGCATAAAGAAGATTAACAATATCAATGTGCCAGCTGAATCAACTGC
>UMFR01076699.1_pt1 | contig 13628 bp, 15 predicted proteins | sample 1965041 | NCBI WGS metagenome assembly UMFR01 (sample SAMEA4836049, study PRJEB28245) | human gut metagenome | biome: gut microbiome; material: fecal sample | place: Denmark | collected 2008
GTTTCCTGCGATATTCCACGCATATTGCGAAAGTATTTAATTTTTTCTCCAGTAGTCATAAAAAATGCTCCTCTATGATTTGTTACCCCTATTCTATCACTAATTTGCTACTAATAGCAGCTACTCTTTTTCTGCCGTTTTCAGTTGATTGTCATTAACTTTAATATCAAGAAACTCTGATGACTGCTGGATTTCTTCTATATAATCTTTCTTTGTGGCATCTGGATGATTTTCCCTGATGCGGTATTTGGTGGTACTAACGCAGGTCCGAACTGAGGTCGGATTGTTACATCTGAGCCGTTGTCCTGAGTTTGCGGCACTTCACATATGATACCTGCTGCTTCAAGCAGAGGGTTATCAGATGGTGGTTCAGGTGTTGGCGAATCTGTCGCCTGTAATGATTCCAGACTATGCACAAGCTCCTGCTGTTTATGTGGAAACAGATGAGAGTATGTGTTAAGTGTTGTGGATACTTTCTCGTGTCCGAGCCTGTCTGCTAACATCAGCGCATCACAGCCCTGATTAATAAGTAAGCTGGCGTGCGAATGCCTGATATCATGAATTCGTATCTTCTTTACACCTGTGTTTTTACATCCTCTTATCATCTCATTAGAGAGAAATGATTTTGTTACCGGGAACAGCCTTTCATCTGTGTCAAGCATATATCTTGACTGGATATAGTCAGATAGCTCCTGACAGAGAAAATCCGGAATCGGAATTTTTCTCTTACTTTTTCTTGTTTTAGGTTATGTAAATACATCTTTTCCACCTATACGCTGATATGTTCTGTTGATGGATATTATCTTGTTATCAATGTCAATATCAGCAGGTGAGAGAGCAAGTAATTCACCTTCACGCATACCTGTCCAGTACCAACTTTTCTCCCAGTTAACTGCCCGGTGGGTGCTGGAAGTATGGCGATTACAAAGATCTTAAATATACAGGAGTCAGAGGGCAGAAATCCAGCATCGCACCTGAAGAATGCTTTGGAATATATCCAGAATCCGGATAAGACAGAAGAATGTGTACTGGTAGGCGGTATCAACTGCCTGCCAGATACAGCATTTGAGCAGATGGAAGAGACAAAGAATATATTTCATAAGACAGGTAAAAGGCAGGGCTATCATGTGATTATATCGTTTTCACCGGAAGAAAAAGTAACAGCAGAGCAGGCAATGTATGTCCTCGAGTATTTCGCAAAGGATGTGCTTGGCGATGATTATGAGGCGGTGTATGCAGTCCATACTGACAGGGAACATATGCATGGGCATCTGATCTGGAATAGTGTCAGTATGACAACTGGCAAGAAATACAATTCACCTAAAAGCAACTGGAAGAATCATCTCCAGCCTATCACAAATAAATATTGTGACGAGCTTGGACTTACTATTATGCCAGCAGAGTACAGCAGGAACCCTAAGAATATCAGCAGGGACAAGTGGGAAAAGGAAATGTCAATGAAAGAAATTATTCTCAGGGATGCTAAGATGTGTGCATATGCTGCCGGAAATGTGGAGCATTTTAAATATCTGATGAAACGGCTGGGATATGTATTCAAGAAAGATGCGTGGATGGAGGTGCAGGCACCGGGATTTCGGTATTATCATAAACTTGCAAAGCTAGACGAAATGTTTTCAGAAGATATGCTAAAGCATCATGTGGATATGCCTTGGATGGCAAAGCCTTACTTTTATTCGTCTGATATTAGAGGGTTGCACAAGGCAAAACTGTCACCATTCCAGAAGAAGTTTTATGCAAAGTTGTATCGGTTAAGGATTGTAGAGCAGAAGCGTTTTGTAGTCGGTGGAGCAAAGTATACAGAGGATTTGAAGAGGTTTCATCGGTTACAGGATGAATATTTATTGCTTGTGAATAATGACATCAAAAGTGTTGTGGAGCTTGTGGATTTCATAGATGAGCAAGAAGAAAAGATCCAGCAGATTGAGGACAGGCAGAAGGAGATATATAGGGAAAGCTCAAGTCGGAAACGTAGCATTAAGACAGAAGCACAATACCGGGAATATCAGATATGGTATGTGGAAGTACAGGAAGAACTGGATAAGCTGAAGCAGGAGAAAAAGGATATTAAAAGACAGATACAGCTTGCTGATGGCATTATAAAAGAAGATTTGTATACGGCTTATTATGCGGTGTCTGGGAAAGAAGAAATTGTTGCAGACAGGGATGTTGAGATACCGGGGATTGAAGAAAAGACTGCGGTTGAGGAAGTTGCGGCAGTAGTTGTTGAGCCGAATCTAAATGTTGAGGTGATGAATTCTAACAATAATCAGAATGAAATAGACAGACAGAAAGAGCAAATAGATAGAGCGAGAAAACAACAGATTGATTTAGAAGGCATAGGAATACAAGAGATTTATAATTCGTCTGATGTGAATGTGACAAGAATGGACGAAAATATAACTGATGTAACAGGTAAAAGTGAAATTGTTGAACTTAAAGAAAAAGAGCCTGTGGACAAAGTTGACTGGATTGTCAGGAGAATATCAGAACTTGGTTGCTATAATAATGTTAGTGATTCTGTTAAGGCTGATATATTCGGATTTGATATTGCAGATGTGAGTGGAAGTATAAGACTGTTCTCGGATGTGATGAAAAAACTTGGAATAAAGCTGGATGGGTATGGACTTTATGAGGAGTTTCAGAGAATTTATGATGAGAGTGTCGATAGAGATGCCGGTAAGGATAAGGCGGAAGATAAGATGTGGAATAGTGGCAGAGGAAGATGATTCCTCTGCCCAATATTAAATTAGACGAGACATATAATTGAATATTAAAGATGTATTAAATACTAATGAATCATATTTAAACAGCGAAATGGCAGTTGAGGAAAACAGCTGTTCGTGTTATAATTTATTTGATATTTTATACATTTCAGAATTGGAGAAAGACTATGTCTGAGACTACTGAAAAATGGTCGAATTTAGAAGAAACAGCAGAATATTTAGGTGTAACAAAAGACACTATAAGAAATTGGATTAAAAAAACGGATATACCGACACATAAGATAGGACGACTTTGGAAGTTTAAATTTTCTGAAGTGGATGAGTGGGTAAAAAGTGGAAACGCAGCATTGTAATGATTAGTTGATTTTACATGTGTCCGTTTTATTGTACATAGAATGTAGTATGATACTAAAATATAGGAGATCTTTTACTTTTAGTAGGAGAAAGAATTATGAGTCAAATAAAAGAGTTTAATATATTAGATTTATTTTGTGGAGCTGGCGGATTTTCGTATGGAATGCATAAAAATTCACATTTTAAAACAGTTGTTGCAATAGATTTTAATGAAAAGGCAGCAGATACATTTAAGAAGAATATGCCAGATACAGAGGTGATTGTTGGAGATATTACAGATGATAAGACTAAGGATAGGATAATTACAGAGTCTAAATTAAAGGGTGTAAATATGATTATAGGTGGACCACCTTGCCAAGGATTTTCAATGAAAGGAAAAAAATTAGGATTAAATGATTCGAGAAATTTTCTTTTTATGGAATATCTGAATCTGGTTCAAGAAATACAACCAGAAGTGTTTGTTATAGAAAATGTAAAAAGTTTATTGAATACGGCAGGTGGATGGTTTAAGGATGAGATTCTTAATTATATCCATAAATTAGGATACAAGGTGCAATATGGAGTACTTAATGCAAAAAAATTTGGAGTGCCGCAGGCAAGAGAGAGAGCTATATTTATATGTTCAAAGCATAAGGATATTACCTTACCTAAGGGAAATGAAAGTATAGTTACAGTTAGAGATGCTATATCAGATTTGGCATATTTACAATCGGCAGAAGGTGAATTTGAACAAGAATATATTACAGCTCCAAAGACTGAGTATCAAAAATTTATGAGAAAAGGCAGTAAGCATTTATATAATCATAAGGCATCAGCACATTCAGAGAAGGCTTTAGAAAAATTGGCAATGATACCAGCAGAAAAAGGAAAAGAATGTTTACCAGAAGAACTATGGGGAAAACAAAAATTTAATACAACTTGGGGAAGACTTGTATGGGATGAGGTTTCACCAACAATAGATACTAGATTTGACACTCCTTCTAATGGAACTAATTCTCATCCTGAATTAAATAGAGCTATTACGCCTAGGGAGGCAGCTAGGATTCAGAGCTTTGATGACAATTTTGTGTTTTATGGAAGTAAATTTTATATAAGAAGTCAGATAGGAAATGCAGTTCCGCCATTATTAGCAGAAGCAATTGCAGATAGAATATGGGAGATGTATAGAAATGAGTAACAACATTACCTTTGAAGAGAAAAGTTTAGATTATGAAAAGTCTTTGGATGGAGATTTTAAAAAGAATAATGGAATATTTTATACAGATACTGAGTTGGCATCTAGTATTGTAAAATTTCTTGAAATTCCAGAAAAAGCAAGTATATTAGATCCATGTTGTGGAACAGGAAGCTTTATATATGCATTGCAGCAAAAAGGATATAGTAAAGTTTATGGATGCGATTTTGATTTAATGACCGTTAAAAAATGCCGTGAATTAACAGAATCTAAAAAGATTAAAACAATGGATACAATTGGGCAAAGTGGTGACATAGTATTGAAAAAGATGAGACATAGTAAGTTCGATTATATTATTGGAAATCCACCATATGCTCCATTAGGAAAAAATGTGAGCATTGAAGGAGATGCATATTTTGTAGCAAAAGTTAAAAGAGCAGGCTCTAATTTATTTGTAGCAGCTATATATAGAGCATTTGAATTGGCAAAAACGGATGGTATTATATCATTTATTATACCTAAGAATCTTCTGCACATCTCATCATATAAGAATATACGAGAAACTCTACTTAAAGAAAAGACAATAATCTCTATAATTGAACTTGGAATACATTTTAAGACTGTTCGAGGTGAACAGGTGGTTTTGACCGTTAAAAATAATTATGAAGAGAATAATAAGATAAAATTTTATTCATATAATCATGGTGAAATTACATTTATGTCAGAGGTGGCACAAGATTATTATGAAGATGAAATAATAGTATTTACAGATAATGAGGAAGTTCCAATATATGATAAGTTAAAAGATTCATATGAACAATTGGGAGATGTTTGTACTGATACTATTAAACGTGGACGAGATAAATCAGAAAAAGCAATAAGAGGAAAGCAAATAAGAAAATTTGGATTCAAAGATCAAGATGTGCCAGACGATGGTAATCAAATATTTATTCAGAATATTTTTAGTGCTGAAGCAGGAATTACAGCAAGCTTTGGTGGAAATTTGAAACCATCGGAGACGGTAACAACGATAAAACTTAAAAATACGAAAATGTGTAAATATGTTTTGGGATTACTTCATTCAAGAGTATGTAATTATTTTTTAATACGATTTGGATTTAATAATTCCAGACTTACAATCCATACAGATGCTCAATATTTGAAAGGAATTCCTATTGTTATTGATGATGATGCATTTGAAAAAGTAGTATCAATTGTTAATAAAATGGAAACCATTACATATATGGATGATGAATGGTATAAGCTTAATGAACAGCTTAATGATATTGTCTATAAAATATATGAACTTAATGTCAATGATAAAAATTATATAGAGAAAGAAATGAAAAAAATAAGTGCCAGTAAGTGGTATGGAAAGACAACGTGTACAGCGTAGTCATCAAACAGAGCATAGGAGGAGTATTTGGTGAGCAGAATTGAATGGAAATCTATTGAAGACAAGTATGAAGCAATAGGATATTTAGCAAAACCTGGCGTTATAGAAACAATAGAAGCTACTGTACCAGAAGATAAGCTAGATAAGTTTAAAGAAGAATATAAAGGAAAATATTCGGAAGAGTTTCCCTATGTGACAAAACCAAAAAGTAAATATGGATATCAGTTTAGGATATATTTGAGCGACACGGATGGTTGTCCTAGCTGTTTAGTTGATTATTTGGATAACAAATATGGGAACAGAATAAACGATAATCATTTTATTGCAGAACTTGTAAAAGAATATGGATTTAAATTCACAAAGACTCAGCAGAATAGTGAATATATTCATAAATGTGTAATTGAAAAAGCAGTTCAGTTTGAAAAAGATTATTATAAAGGTTTTAATGTGTATACAAATTTTTTGTGGACATTATCAAGTAAACTACTTGATGGGAAAGCAATAATACGACCTAATATTGTACATATAACATCATCTGTAAATAAGCCCACGCATAGAAATACCAAAAAATCAGAAATAATGAAAACATCATTTACTACGGAGCAATTATTTCGCTTAGGATGGTTAGGTGAACAATATGTATATAAATTACTTATTAACAGGGATAATAGATTGTTAAAGGCATTACGAATTCAAAAAGCAGATTTAACTGAAATTATATGGCATAATGAAGGAGCAATAGAAAATGAAAAATGGGATGATAAATCTATTGGTAAGGGATGTGACATAGAACTTAAGTTGAATAGTAGGCATTTATATATTGAAGTTAAAGCAAGTAAAAGAAAAAACGGCTTGTTTACTATGACATCAAATGAAATGCAGAAAATGCGTGATAAGGGTGATGATTATTATATTATAAAAATTAATTGGCTTGAGAAAATAATAAAAAATGAAAGTCCTGATGTATATGTATTTGAATCACCATATATTAAGTTTTTTAAACCAGAAAAAATGAAAGAAGCTACATTTAGAATAGAAGGTGAAAGTAATGAATAATGAAATGGCATATTTACTAGGAATGGTAACTGGTAATGGAGAAATACAAAGAGGGGTCAATGAAACTACAATTGTAATTGAAATTCCACATAAAAAATTAGAAACGGAATTTCAAAAGGATGTTGCCATATATGTAAAAGCCAGTATTACAGATATAAGGCAAGTACTTGAACCATTGCTTGGAACTTCTTTAATGTTTAATCAAAGTGCAAATGTTTCGTATCTTTCATTTAGTAAATCCAATGAAGATTATTTAATGAGAGAAATTTTACGATACATAGGTAGGGCTACATCACATGAAAATATAAGAATTTCGCCAGAAGTGTTTTCATTTACAGAAGATGAAAGAAGACAGTTTATCAAAGGTTTTGCTGATGTGACAGGATATATAAGAAAATCAAATTATTTTTTTGAAAAAGAGATGCATAGAGTGTATTTTGAAATACCTCAAAACTGGGAATTAGTAACAGATTTTTGTAATCTTTTAAAAAGTGTAGATATTCCGGTGCAAAACATTGATTGGGGACATCCTAATATGAGAGATGGAAATCTGAAAAAATATAATGAAGGAAAGCCAGACTTTTGGAAAAAAGAACATCAGGTTAAGGTATGGGCAAATGAATACAAGCCAATAGGATTTGCTGTTATTCATAAAAATGAGGCTTTAGACACGTTTGCTAATGAACAGATTATGTTTATTGAACAGCAAAATAAAAGAGTTTCTGATGTAACACACAGATATTATTGGGAATTAACTGGAAAGAAAAAAGTCAAACCAGCCCATCCAAGTGAAAGTGATGAATTTATACCAGAAGAAATTAGGGGACATCATTATGATTCATGGAAGGAAATAGCTCATGATTTAGGATATGGTAAGGATAGCAAATGTTAGAAGAAGAATTATATGAGCCAATGCGAATGTGGCTTGAACAGTACATGATAGATAATTATAAGGGATACGAAATTATTACAACGGACTGTCATAGTGAAAGACTCGATAGGGTGCTTGCAAAATATGACATTGTAAAGGAGCAGGCGAACGGAGTAGATATACAGATAGATGTTCTTGGAATTGCAAGAAAACAGGGAAAGGTCAAACTTGTTTTTATAGAAGCAAAGAAGACCAAATTAGCATTAAGAGATTTAGGGCAACTATGGGCTTATTGCAAACTAGTGGATCCGGAAGAAGCTTTTTTACTTACATCAGCGGATTTAGGAAGTTTAAGAAAACTTATTGCTGGATTTAAAAGAGAAGATTTGCTAGATTTTGGTAATGGGAAAATAATAAAGAAAATGAAAATTGGTAGATGGGAAGTAAGTAAGGATAGACCGGATTTAAGTTCGTTTTTGCCGAAGATATAGAAGAGGTGCCTGTATGAGAAAGAAGAGCAGTGGATACACATTTTTGGATATGACAAAGGAAGTGATGGAGATGGAGAAAAAACCATTGACAGTAGCTCAAATTTGGAAATATGGTGAAATAAATAACTTGACAGATAAAATTGGAAGTAAGGGTAAAACACCACTAAATACATTACAGGCACGCCTTTACATAGATATCCGTGATAATGAAAATAGTATATTCACGCAAACATCTAAGAGACCTTCTAAATTTTATCTCAAAAATTTAGAATGTGAGGATGGTACAGATGGCGAAATAGTTGAAATTGAGCCAACAGGATATAATGAGAGAGATTTGCATGTATTATTATCTTCATATGTTTATGCCAGTCCTGAATTTCGTTGTGTAACAAAAACAATTTTCCATGAAAGAACAGGTAAAACAAAAAAAGGATACAACCAGTGGTTGCATCCAGATATTGTAGGTGTACATTTCCCTTTTGAAGATTATTCAGACAGAACTTTGGAATTACAGCGATTGGTAGGGGATTGTCCATATAAAATCTACTCGTTTGAGATGAAGAAAAATTTAAATTTTACAAATTTAAGAGAGTATTATTTTCAGGCGGTGTCAAATTCAAGCTGGGCAAATGAAGGATATATTGTCGCATTGGATATAGATGAAGATGAAAGTTTTTTAGCAGAGTTAAAAAGACTGAATAATGCATTTGGTATTGGGGTTATTAAACTGAATGCAGAAAATGTGAGTCAAAGTGTAGTAATGTTTAATTCAAGGCAGAACGAAAATCTTGACTGGGATACAATAGATCGACTTGCAGAAAATCCAGATTTTGATCAATTTATTGGTGATATTAAAGATGATGCTGATATAAGAAAGATAAAGAGTCAATATGATTTGGTATATAATGACGATGACAAAGTTGCTGAATATGCGAGAAATAAACACATTATATAAAAAAGGAGAATTAAAGTATGGGGTATATTTTAACTGGAAGAGCAATGGATATTTTTACATCAGAACAAAGGCTTTGTTACATATTGGGATATTTGGCAAGACCGGGTAGAATAAAATATATTGAGGCACAAGTACCATATGGGAAAGAGCAGAAATTTATGAATGCTTATCCAGGTGCTGACTATGATAATATGAAAATAACATCAGATAAACAGAGTTTTCAATTTAGAATAATTTTAAATTATAATGGACAATGTCCTCAAGAGTTAGAAGAAGCATTGACTAGTGGTGGGGGCGCATTTTATAAAAATTGTATCTCACGAGGTAAATTTATAGAGAGAATTATTAATGAGTATGGATTCGAATTTTTTAATGCTCCAAATCCAAGCGTTATAAGAAATATTGTTCAAAGAAGGCATCCGGATTATTTGATTGATTTTGATGAGGGATATAACATTCCATTGTCTGGAAGATGCTGATTAATTGGTTATAGCAAAGATTTTATTAGTTCATATATACTGTAAACTATGCTGTGTTCTTTGTGCATGGAAAAAAATAAAACTAGTTTGTTGATGTGAAAGAAGGGATAAATTTGAAATTTAAGACATTACACATGATAATTGAGAGTCATAATTCAATAAATGATGATATGAAGAAAATCACATCTTTTGGAAAAAATAAATATGAACATAATAATGAAGTGTTCTTAATTGAAAAGAAGATTGTTGATAATAGATATTTATGGATGTATTGTCAATATGATAATTCTAAATTGTATGGTGAAATTGTTTTAGATACAGAGAAAGAAAAGCAACATAAAAATACAAGAAAAAAGAATGAAATAGAGTTAAGAAAACAATTATTTATGGTTTTAGATGCTGAATCACAGTTATTATATTTAAGTGATATTACAAAAAAAGGAGCTATAAAAGCATATTTTAATGATGCACTACAAGCGGAAATTGTAATAAAAAATGTATATTCTTCATTAGATGAATTTCAGAAATCAGTAAAGTTATTAAAAAAATTAAAGTTCACACAATATTGGAATATACAAAATACATTAGATGATCAATCTATTTTCATGCAACAGGCAAATGCACTAGGATTAGATATGCCCAATAAAATAACTATGCAAATTGAATATCCCAATACATTGATTGGTAATGTGAAAAATGGAATACAAATTTTGAAGCAAAAGAGAGAACAAGGGTATTTTAATGACATTATTCTAATTGGCGAGGATGATTCAGGGATAGAGCAGAGCTTTAATTTTTCTTCTGTGATAAAGAATATAGAAATTACAGCCATAAAAAATGAAGATGATAGATATGATAAGGAAGAAGTTGAACGTATTTTTTTCGAGAAAATAAGGTGATTGATAGATGTATAGAAAACATAAAGTTATGTTAGTATTAATTACGATTTGTTGCGGAATTATATCGTTTATGTTTAAGGTTAGTTATTCGATTATTGCATCAGATGGTATTACAGTTAATTCAATTGTTTTGGCAATATATATGACTTCTTTTTCAGGTTTGGTATCTTCAGATCTTGCAAAGAAAATGCAGAGAAAAGAAGATAAAATACTTAATGGAAAATCTCAATTGGGAGTGTTAAAGAGCTATTTAAATACGGCAGTTGAAATAGGAATAATTAATATATTTGTCGGATGTATGACAATAATATTAGATGATAAGATGGGCGGGATTGCAAATAAAAGTATAGTTTATTATCTCATATCTGCATTAGGTACGGGAACATTGGTAGCTAATCTTTTTTTAATGTATTTGTTATTTAGATTTATGGTAAATAGACAGTTGTGGGATAGATGATTTCATAAAGCAAAACACGGTTTTTCATATGAAATGATAAAAATGCTATGAGTTTGTTAAAAGATATGAATATAGTATTAAATTGGAAGAAAAAGTTAAAGAAAAGGAGAAGGGCGATTAAATGAAAAAAATTGAAATAAAACAATATATTAAGGTAAAATTAGGTGAAACAAATTCTTTTATTTTTTCAATGAAAGTTGAAGATTTGTTACCAATATATTATGTTGCCGTAAGAGGAAGGGATGATGTTGAAGGAGCAGTTCAAAGAGTGTTAAATAAAAGGAGAATTAATTCTATTAAAGAGTTTGTGCTTGATGGAAATATTTTTTTTAATACGTTTATCTTGAATTGGGTTGATTATAATTTCCCAATTGAAATTTATCAAAATAAGTTGATGATACCGCAGGTTTCTGCAGGAGCACAGGTGATTGATGGACAGCATAGATTAGAAGGATTAAAACAAGCCTATGAGATTAACCCTGAAATCGGTAAGCGAGAGATCATTATTTTGTTAGCTCAGCATCTTACAACTCCTGAGGCAGCACGAATTTTTTTAAATATAAATACAGAACAGAAGCCAGTACCTAACAGTTTGGTATATGATTTATTTGGAGAAGTGAAGGAAAAGAATTACTATATAGTTCGTGCAACGGATATTGCAAATAAATTACATGAAGAACCAGAATCACCATATTATCAATGTATTAAAATGCCAGGGGCATCTAAAGGGGTAGGAAAAGTTGATTTATCAACATTTGTAAATGCTATTAAGCAATTTACAAAGGAACAGGGAATATTCGATGAGTACCATTTACGAGATTTTGAATCACAGTACAAAATAATTTTCAATTTCTTTTCTGTACTTAGAGTATGTTATGAACAAGAGGGAAATTGGCTCAAAGCAAGTAATCCGTTTATGGCTAATGCTGGGTGTTATGCCGGAATTGAATTTATGTGCAAAGAACTAGTTCCTAAATGTGCTGAACGAAAATCATTTGAGCAAAGTACAATTAAAGATTTAATTCCTTTGGAGCAAGAGGGATTGCTGTATAAAGATGAACTTAAGAATAAGCAAGGTAAAGAGCAGAGAAATATTGTATATCAGTATTTGAAGTCTGCACTTTTAAAGGATGTGCCAGCACAAAATGAGTATAAATTTTGATAGAAATAATTCTCAAGTTATGTATGAAAGTTTTATAGGAGTTGATTCGGAAAGTTTAATGGATAAAAAGGAAGAATTTAAGAATCACCGACTCACATACGAGGAAAAGGAATTGCTTAGAGATGCTTTGAAAACAGATTCGTTAAATTTTTTCTATAATGGAGTATTGAGTTTTGCAGAAGGAATAGATGCAGCCTTTAATAAGAGATTTTCATGGGCAACAGTTGAATTATATTACTCCCTATATTATTTGATTAGAGCATCTATGGCATCTAAAGGGATTGCAATGCTTAGATGTAAAAGTATGTATAGGTTGTTTGCACGGACTGGTGAGCAGCCATACTCGACTGGAAATAAGAAATATAATACGACACATGAGGGAACTATTAGCCATTATAAGGATTTATTTGGACAAAGCGACATATTGTTATCAAATAATATAGAAGGACAGGATGCGTATCAGTGGATGATGAATGCGAGGGAAATAGTTAATTATAGAAGTGCTGTTTTTTCAGAGCCAGACTGTTTGGATATATGGGAATACTTTTCGCAAAGTATTGACGAAGGGAATTTTACCAATGTATTGGAACAATTGGAAAATGATCAATATGTAATGTGCTTTCAAGAGGAATATGCAGTGATTGCAGTTCCTATAAAAAGATTGCAACAGACTATTTCAGATTTGTTAAATGCAAACTTACTTTCAGATTTTAGTGAAGAACGTCTTGGGGTTATAAAAAAAGTAATAGGATATGAAGAAAGAAATTTACATATAATGTCACAAATTTTTTAGGAAATAATTAGAGATAAATTGTTATTCTGATATTGGTAAATATGCCGACTTTAATTACATGAAGTCGGCGAGGGAGAATTAATTAAATTCCTTCATCGCATCCGCATAATTCTGCAGGCTGTTATTCTGTAATGATAGGTGGGAATACAGTGGAGGTGATTCTTTTGCCAGCCGGTACAGATATGCGATATTAGTCGGAACATCAAAGGTTTGCAGAGAAATTACATTCCTTGCAGAAGTAAACAAGAACTACTTGCTCTCAGTATTAACTATAATGTAGTCTGTGGTAGGTTCATACATACTGAATTAGAAATCAAGATTGTTGTTCATGGTGGTTTCTTTCCCACAGATATTTTGCACCATCTAGCAGGTCAATAATAGCTGTAAGCATATTGGTGTATTCAGTTTGTAATTCCTTAATGTCTTCTGAAGAAGGTGGTGTATGGGAAGTGCTGGTTGTGGTAAATGCCTTATGCATTTCAAGTAATTGCAGATACAGAGCATTAACAGTCTGCACAAGAGGATATATAGTTTCTTTCTTGCCGACAACGCAGATGCGGTTATAGATGTAGGAACGGACAAAGTAATATTTCTTCGTCATGCCGCTGGCAAGGATACGGGCTTCGATTTGTTTACGTTCAGAATCGCTGATTCTAAAACTTATAGTTGGATGTTTGTGTTGATTGCTCATAGAAAAGCTCCTTTCATAGTGGGTGTGGCAGCAGGCACGATTAAGCACCCGCAAACCACATTTGATTATTCGTTTTTAGTAGTAAAAGTAGATTATATCTGCCATG
>UMFR01043739.1_pt1 | contig 13609 bp, 11 predicted proteins | sample 1965041 | NCBI WGS metagenome assembly UMFR01 (sample SAMEA4836049, study PRJEB28245) | human gut metagenome | biome: gut microbiome; material: fecal sample | place: Denmark | collected 2008
TAAACAGCATACAGGCTTTCATTATATTTAGATAATACAATACTACTGTAAAAATATGGGCATTCGGTTTATGTAGTGTAATGCGTTGCCGACGACGAAGCCAGCCCCGTGGGGGCTGTTGCCGGGTAACCCGCCGCCTTGGCGGTGGGTAGATGGAGAATAAAGAAATCGACCTCGTGGAGGTCGCGCTTGAAGCAACTATTCTCTGATTTCTTAGCGCACGCCAATAACTAATAAATCATTTTCAAATCAAAAGATCAACAAGCTATCGTATTTGTTTTATTATTAACTTTTTAATATTAACATCCCAATTTTTATCACACAAGTAGTATTTAGATAATATATGACGCAGTTCGGCATAATCAAGTTTGAAAACTCCGTTTTCATTTGCTTCTGCCCTCACCTTTCACTATATTTGAATAATATAGGATGCGCCTCGGCCATACAAATTGAACAAGTTCTTTGTATTGCGCTCGGCTTTCACTATATTTGAATAATATAGGATGCGCCTCGGCCATACAAATTGAACAAGTTCTTTGTATTGCGCTCGGCTTTCACTATATTTGAATAATATAGGATGCGCCTCGGCCATACAAATTGAACAAGTTCTTTGTATTGCGCTCGGCTTTCACTATATTTGCAATACACTAATAATTAACCGGATGAAAAAGAGCATCGAGATAACCGATAAAGACCTGCAATTCCTGAAAACGGCTTCCGACATTGCACTGCGCAGCGTCGGCGAAGGCGGCGGGCCGTTCGGGGCTGTGATAGTGAAGGACGGAAAGATAGTGGCGGAAGCCAGCAATTCCGTAACCATCGACAACGACCCTACGGCACACGCCGAAGTGAATGCCATACGCAAAGCCTGCCGTGAATTAGGAACATTCAAGCTCGACGGCTGCTACATCTATACTTCGTGCGAGCCGTGCCCGATGTGCTTGAGCGCACTCTATTGGGCAGGAGTAGCACGCATATATTATGGAAACACAAAAGAAGATGCCGACGCCATCGACTTCAGCGACAAGTTCATCTACGACGAATTGGACAAGCCACAATCCGAGCGCAAAATACCGTGCATCCACATTCCCGGGACGGACGCCATCGACGCATTCCGCGCGTGGCAGGCGAAACCCGACAAGACAGAATATTAGCAGGTAGTTTTAAAATCAGAAAGTAAAAAGGGTTACAAGCTAAAATACACCTGTAACCCTTAATCTGTAACCTTTAGCCTACGGATAAAATCAATAGTATTCGTTGATTTTCTGCTGCGGATAAAGCAACATATCGTTCATAATCTTGTCTGCACGCATCTTTCCCAACTCAATTTTCAGAATCTCGTATGCAAGATTCAGCGTTGACGACGGACCGTTGGCAGTGACAATATTACCGTCGACCACCCCGCGCGCATCAATCATCTTCGCCCCTTTGCACAACTCCTCAAATCCCGGATAGCAAGTGGCCTCCTTGCCTTCAAGCAACCCCATCTGCCCAAGCACCACAGCCGGGGAAGCACATATCGCGCCGATTTTTCCGCCTTTCGCACCGTGTGCCGACAGCATCTCACGCAAAGCCTCACACTCATACAGATTGGTCGCACCGGGCATACCCCCGGGCAGTATCAACCATTCCGCATCCGATGTATCTATTTCGCTGATCAATGCATCAGCTATAACCTTCACTGAATGGGCTCCAACAACTTCATTCGAATCGGAAATGGAAACAGTCTTCACATCCAATCCGCCGCGCCTGAGCACGTCAACAGTCCCGAGGGCCTCTATTTCCTCAAAACCATTTGCCAAAAACAAATAAGACGTTTTCATAAATCTGAATATTAATGGGTTAACAAAATAACATATATTAATAGAGCTTTCTACAACGTAAAAATATGTATAAATTTTCTTTTTTCAAACTTTTAACCACATAAAATTATAATTTTGCACAGAAATAGCAGATATTATATCAAATGAGCAATAATCAAAAACGCACAAAAGCCATAATACTTGCGATAATAGGCATCATAGGCATAATCGTAGTTTTTACGATAAAGCCCGAAAGGAAAAGGTGGATAAACAACTCGGGAATAACATGGAACACAGAATACAATATAAAATACTGTCACCACACGAACCTTTCCGATTCAATAATCTCAGTGTTGAGGGAAGTGGAATTGAGCGTGTCGCCTTTCAACAAAAAATCACGCATCACAGCCATCAACGAGAATCGTTCCGACACTCTCGACGGATATTTGTCACGCCTCTATGACAAATCTGTCGAGATTAACCGCGAAAGCGGAGGAGCGTTCGACCCCACTGTATCCCCTCTCGTCAATCTTTGGGGATTCGGATACGAAAAAGCGGAAAAAGCCAACCGGCAAGCCGTAGATTCGATACTTATGTTCGTCGGAATCGACAAGACCCGCAAAGAGGGGATAAGAATCGTGAAATCCGACGGCAGGACAACTTTCAATTTCAGCGCGATTGCAAAAGGAATGGGATGCGACGAGGTAGGAAAAATGCTTGAGCGTAACGGTGTTACAGACTACATTGTAGAAATAGGCGGAGAAATTACGGCAAAAGGGCATAATCCGAAAGGGCAAAAATGGCGCATTTCCATTGACAAGCCAATAAACGCCAACGACACGGTAATACACCATTCTGCGGGGATAGTCGAAATAACCAATTGCGGAATAGCGACCTCCGGCAATTACCGCAACTACCATACCGACAGCGCAGGCAACAAAGTGGCGCATACGATAAACCCGCTAACCGGCATGCCTGAACAATCCGACGTGCTGAGCGCGACGGTAATTGCCCCCGACTGCATGACAGCCGATGCCTACGCCACTACGTTCATGGTTCTCGGACTTGAAAAATCAAAAAAACTGATTGACAAGCATCCTGAAATATCGGCGATGCTGATTACCTCCGGCAACGGAAACTCTCTCAAGATATGGGAAAGCGGCAACTTCCCGACAATGCGGCGACACTAACCGCCTATTTCAAAAGTGACACGCAACAAACCCACGACATCGCAATTGCCATTTGCCACAATGCAATGAATAGCGGGCTGAAGCGAAAGATACTTCCATACCGGGCATATCACCGACAGCTCAACATCGGTCTCGTCATCACCAAACGGACAGAATACCCGGTTGGCCGACAGCCCCATCGACAAATCCATTTCCGAAATGCCTGTGGCAAGAACCGCACCGGCAACATACCCGCGACACTCCACACTGCCACCGGGATGCCATCCCCCTTGCGCCAGCACACTCAACCGCATATCTCCGACAGTTGCCACCAATTGTTCCGCATTCGCCCAATAGCTTGAACGCACACCTGCCCTATCTCCGCCGGAATCGAGCATATAGCCCAATTCGTAGACTGAGGATTCCCCGTCATCGCCATCCGGAAGATATGAAACAGAACCTATATTGAGGACACCGTCGGATGCAGGACAAAAACGGAACTGCCTGCCGAGAGCATCAGAAGCGATGCCATTATATAAACTTTCCTTAAATTTCCATTTATCATCAGGACTATATTCAAGATGCAACGCCAACGCCGACATCGGGAAAGTAGGCAAAGCATATTCCATGGAAAACACCGGGAAATTCCCATAGGAAGATCCCGTGAAAAACGAAGTCACCGGCGTGCTGAAATAATCCTCGTCCATCGAACGGAGACCGGCAAAAAGATACAGCCGGTCGTCAAACGTATGCCCTACACCCGCTTTCACCAAACGGAATGCCTTATCTTCTCCGGCATCAAGGTTGGAATATCCCTGCACATCACCAGCAACCGGAGTACCGGCACAATACGACGATATGGCAGCAATTTCAAACCCGCCGTCATCCCACAGCTCCATATCGGCGCCGACTTCCAGCAAATTAGCCCAACCGGTCGCCCCTCCGGTCATATTCCATTGCCCCTCGGTATGCAACGCTGCACCCCATTTAAATTCAAAATCGCCACATTCCCCCGCCGCACACATATACAACGGGAACATAGAAACAACAGCGCGTTTCGACAAGCGCGTTCCAAATAAATTCATCTATATATAGTTGCGTAACCTTTAATAATCTTTTAATGCGGCATCAAGCTGTCACCGTCAACAAAGTCGTAATTCCAACAACTTCAACAGAAGCGACCTCCGCCGGAATAAGCACCGTCTCGCCACGCCGCAAACTCACAGAAGTTCCATTATCGCAATGCAATTCGGAATTCCCGTCTATACACATTACAACCATGAACGAGTCATCATCGCATTTTATATGAAACGCACCATCTGAAATGACCCTTTTTACCCGGAAATATTCGCAGTCGATAAGCCCGACCTCGCCATGCCGCTCCCGGTCGTAATCTATCTTATAATTATCCTCTACAGAATAGTTTATCGCCAATTTTGCCATTTCGGTATGAAGCTCGCGCGGCTTTCCGTCGCTGTCGAAACGCCCGAAATCATATACGCGGTACGTGATGTCGGATGCCTGCTGCACTTCCACAAGCAAATTCCCGGCTCCAATAGAATGTATGCGCCCCGGCGGGAGAAAGAACAAATCGCCGTCATGCGAATAATGATAGGCCACTACATCCATTATCGTATTGTCGGCAACACGTTTTTCGTATTCTTCCGGCGTTATTTCCTCACGCAATCCGGAATAAATCTTTGCTCCATCGTCGGCCTTGATGACATACCACATCTCCGTCTTGCCTGTCCCGCTATGCAGCATTTTAGCCACACGGTCGTCAGGATGCACCTGAAGCGACAGGTTCGATTTAGCGTCGATTATCTTCACAAGCAGCGGAAAATCGCATCCGAACTTTTCATAAACATGTCTGCCTACCAACCGCTCTTTCAACAATCCTATCACCTGACGCAGCGTCATTCCCTCGAAAGGTCCGGACACAGCAACAGTCTCCTTCCCATCCAAGCAGGAAAGTTCCCAGCTTTCACCGATATTGTGCAAATCGGTAGCCATCCCCTTATAAGAGGCTATTTTTTCGCCGCCCCAAAGCACTGTCTTTAAATAAGGAGCGAATTTTATAGGAGCTATCGCGTCTATGTCCATACCAATTCTATGTCCGCCACACTGTGGCGGAATGAAAATAATATGCAAAGATAATGCAAATCGGGTGCAAAACAATCAAACTTGTTTGAAATTGTTGTGCTACAAAGTCAGCAAGCAATACAAAAAATGCACGGAATGCGCAAATACACAAAAAAGAGGCGCACCTACAAAAGTGCGCCTCAAAACAAGAACCATTAACTATGTATTACAAAACAATCTTTTTCACCTCTTTGCCTGCCACTACGACATATATGCCTTTTTCAAGGTGTATCGTTTCCATTGCTCCGGCAACAGCATCGTAAACCAACGCTCCGGAAATAGCGTAAACCTTTACAGACTCGCCTTCTGCTCCGGAAACAGTCAGGCAACCGTTAGAAGCATTGATTGCAACTTTTCCATTTTCCAATTTCTCAACGCCTGATGTCGGTTCATCATTTTCAGCACCAAGAATATAGTCTTCCACATTATTTGTCATCGGAGCAGCATAATCAACTTCAAAGCGGAACCGGAACAATACCTGCACACCACGTTCATAAGCCATTGGTTCAAGCACTGTTGTTTCATACTCTGTATCATTAACCTTATTCATATTGACATGAGATTCTTGGCCATTAATAATCCACCATACTTGAGCATTTCCAATACCTTCTGAATACACCTCGCTCAAAGTTATATGGAATCTTAATTGATTCTCCACTGTGGTTGTTACGGTGTAATTAATTATTGGAGTATAGCCAGTTGTTCCTATAGTACCCATATTCCATTGCGTATCATTATTAATGACACCATACCAAACAGCTTCTTGCAAATCAGGAGCTTCTGCCGTTTTAACCTCTACCTGCAACACATCCGAAGAATAATTGCCTGCACCGTCCTTTGCCTTTACATAGAATGTATATGCTGTTTCAGCGGTCAATCCGGCAACTTCGACAGTCTGGTCGCTACCGTCAGCAACGATTGATTGCGATGCCAGAAGTGTCTCGCAGGCCTCATCCTCATACACCTCTACTACAACATTGCCCGTATTGTCTGTTGCAGCAACTGTCAATGTCGCAGCGTTGTAAGTGACGCCTGCAAGCTCAGCCTTTGTCAACACCGGCGCTTCCTCATCGGCAACCTGATTATCACTTCCAACAACATATTCAAATGTAGTTTCTGAAGCATTTTCCGGCCATGCAAAAAGAACTGTTATTTGCATAGTTTCGCCAACAGGCGTATCCACAGTCGTAGAATATCTGTAAGTTGTGCCTGACACTAATGTCAGTGGCTGGAATCCCGTCGTAGCACCCAAACGAACCTGAGGGTTAAATCCCACAACATCTAACACATCTGAAAAAGTAAATTCTGCCGTCAACGAAGTTGAAACAGCCTCATAAGTAATAGAATAATCAATTACAGGTGAATAAGTCGCAGCTCCGTTACCTACATACGGTCCATCAGTCGTCCCTTTCCATGTGGACGTCTGTGCTACGGCAGTGCCGGCAAACATTGCGACTGCCACCAGCATCATCATTTTAAAAGTAAATTTCTTAATCATTTTCCAAATCTTTTTGAAAGGGGCTGAAGCCACAATCCCCAACCCCAAGGTTACTAATTAACTTATCTAACTACAATTTTATTTACAACTTCACCTGCCTTCACTACATAGACACCGTCAGAAAGGCTTATGCGTGCAGATTGCACATCTGCATCGAACACACGCACACCTGCAAGGTCATAGACTTGAACTGCAACAACAGTTGCGGCATCAACACAAACTCCGCCATCGGCTGCATATACTTTTACACCGTTTTCTTCGCCTACAGTTTCAACACCAGACTTGTCTTCTTTCCAAAAATAGATGTTGTCGATGAACGCTGTGGTCTGAGATCCCGGCTCTGCCTGCATTTTCAACTGATATATTTTAGTATAATTCAATGAAGGATATGCTTCCGAAAGGTCGATATCAATAGAGTTCCACTCGTTTTGGTTCACCGTCACGTCGTAAAGAGCCTCGCTACCCCAAATCGGAGTGATTTGGAAACGTGTGATATTGGGAGAATAAAGGTCGATGTGCAGATACTCCATCTCAGAGGCATCAAAAGCAGCTACATTGCCGTTCAATTCCATACCTATGTAGTTGAAACGGTCGAAGAAATAAGCATTGTCGCCATCACCAAGTTGCACTGCCGTTGCGGTAGTAGTCTGACCCCAGCTGCCGAAAATGAACGTGGTGGCAGGCTCATAGACATCGCTATAAATGGAAATCACATTTTCCGCCTTTGCCGTAGGAACAGCTGCAGGAACAGGAGCCGCAACCGTAGTAGTCTGTAGAGGCACAGTGGTTTCGCAGACATTGCCGTCGAGATCGGAAGCCGAAACTGTAAAGTTATAATCCTTCCCAGCTTCAAGATTACTTACTACGAATTCTGTTTCCACTCCGGAAACCGCGCCTTGCGACACGTTCACACCGTTTGCTTCGTCAACGACAGTGAATGTCACTGCACCTGAATTGTCGGTGGCAGAACATTTCAATGTTGCGGAATAATATGAGGCAGAAACCACTTCGGCTGCCAAATTCTCAGGAGCCTCTTCATCGACATCCGTAGAAGTAGTGTAAAAATACACATTGTCAATCCAGAATGTACGCTCACCTATTTGGTCGAACTTCAACTGATATATTCCAGACACATCAGCTCCGCCATCTGAATAGACCGACAAATCAAGATCAACACTTGTCCATCCGTCCGCATTCACTGTAACGGTTTGAGGGATTTCGCCCGACTGAGTACGGCAAATCGGGATCAAACGGAAAGTGAACCCTTCTTCCGACCATACATCAATATGGACTTTCTCCATCGTCGCGGCATTCACGTCCTGCTGCAACTCCAAGCCGAAATAACCGAGATCGGTAGTCACGAATTTAGCGACATGATCCTCCGAGCCGGAAACCGTCTCTTCTGAATATTGCGTGCCGCTATTCCAATCTCCGAAATTCCAAGCAACCGGCGACGAATAAACATCACTATAGACTGATATCACTTTGCTTGCAGCATATTCCGGAGGAACAGGGGCTGAAGAAGAAGGTTGCGCAACGGCAACCGCAGCTGTACCGCAAGCCATGGCAGCACAAGCCATCATTCTAAAAGTAAATACTTTCATAACCATATCATTTAAATTAGTAAATCATTCAACAATGAACTTCACTGTCTTGCCGTCCTGACGGGCGATATACATACCGCGGCCCAATCCGCCGACCGGAATTTCGCCACCAGCACCATTATATACAAGCTGTCCGCTTACGGAATACACCTGAACGAATCCGTATCCCCCGGCATGGAGCGTCCCATTGGAATAGTACAATGGGAACTCGCCGTAAGCGGCGTTTTCAGCCACACCGGCATCGCCTTTCTCCCCGGTAGCATAGAAATAGATTGCGTCGAAATCAACGATAGCCCCCTGCTCGGCAGTTTCGGAGACAAGCGAGAAATAGTTCTTGCCCTCCTGCGAGCCTTCCCATACAAGGCCTTGCGCGAACAAGTCGGATACAGGGAATTCTATCTCGTGCCATTCGCCGTCGCGCGGCAGATTCTCGGCATCAATGTCGTAGACGCCCTGCCCCAAGCCTTCGAAGCGCAACTGAATCGGCATTTCCGATGTGGTACGCAAGGCGATATGGAAATTGTAGTCCTTATATTCAAAGCAAGTGAAATCTTTCGGCGCGCTGTTCATGATGCCGAAGCCGAACCACGACGACTGCACCTGCAAGGAACTGTAGTCAGCTCCCTCGAAAGCCTCGCCAACGACAGGGGCATTCTCCACGGCCGTATTTTCCCACACATACAGATTAATGTCCGTGCCGTTAGGACGCAAGTCAAGGAAGTCCTCCCCTACCGGCACCACGCCCTCTTCCGAGGCCACAAGCACATAGTCGGGCAATTCATCGACATTGACCTCCGGACGTTCTTCCTCTACAGGCTGCGGCTCGCCGGCCTCGATGGTCACAGCGTCGAACGAAAGCAAATAATCCTTCGTAGCCTTTTCCGAAACTATCGAGAAATAGTTTTTCCCTGCTATAGGCTCATGCCAATCAAGCCCCTGATTCAGAAACTCCGTCATTGGAATCTGCACCACATGCCACTGGCCGTCGCGGCGGAAATGGTACTTACCTTGCAGGTATACCACGGCCGACGTGTTGTTATTACCCTCCAATTTCACGAACAACGGCATCAACGAATTGGTGGCTATGGCAAAGCGCAGGTAATACGGCTGCTCGTACATCGCCGACATATCCACAGCCTCGTCGCTCACCACACCGAAGCCGAACCAAGTGCCGTTGGTTATGTGCAGGCACGAGAACTGCGAGCCTTCGTAAGCTTCCAAATCAGAGTCAGGATAGTCGGCGGCAGTATCATCCCATATGTAAAGATGGCGGGTAACGTCATCGGGACGCAAGTCGACATACGCCGGATTGCCCTCTATGCCGGTATGCTCGGACGCTATAAGGTAGGACGACGGATTGTCGCCGCTCACTTCCCCAAGCTGCAAGCCTTCCCACACAGTGCCGTCCTCGCGCGTACCGCTATGGAAATAGATATAGTCCAAATCAATTACCTGCCCGGAAGCAGACCCCTCGGAAACCAAAGAGAAATAGTTCTTGCTTTTCACGTAGCTGCCCCAAACCAATCCGGCAGCCTGAAACGCGCTGACCGGGATTTCGACAACGTGCCATTCGCCGTCGCGCGGCACATCGTACAGTCCTGTGAGATTAATCGTGGCCGTACCGGGATATGCGCCGCCCTCGAGTCTTACCTGAAGCGGGCAGGTGGCAGTGGTGCGCAACGCAAAATGCAGCACCATTTCCTTACGCTGGAACACCGAAAGGTCAAGAGGGGCATCGCTTATAAAGCCGAGACCGAACCATCCGGAATTGACAGTAAGGCGCGTATATTCGTTCCCCTCGTATGGAGAGTCGGTCAAAGTCTCGCCAACGACAGTGTTTTCCCACAAATAGAGATGGCGGGTCACGTCGTCGGGGCGCAAATCCATATACTGCGGATTACTTTCTATATTCTGATGCTCGGCGGCTACAACCACATAATCGGGGTCGGCCGCCGAGGCATTAAAGTTGATTGCGGCCACAGCCGCCATGGAAATAATGGTAAACACGTTTCTCATCTTACATAAATTTTAAGTTGGTGCAAATTTAGAACAGAAAGCCGCACTCCATACACAAATATCACTCACTATAAATTCACAATATACCACAACAAAAACTCAACATTAATTAACCATTTATTTGATTGACAGAAATTTAGACAAAAACATATACTCACTCCACCGCAATATCACCACCAAATCCGCACCCAGCGAGACACCTGTTGCAATACAACCTTTAAGGCAGCGTACAGTTGCCTGCGGCGGCGCATTACACCCCATAAATCGAATGCCCTCATTTTTAGCGGACACCAATATTTCAGAATATCTTCTGCTTACAAACCAGAACCCGCTTAAATATTTCTTGAATTTATGCGACAAAATGATTGCGTATGTCGCAAAGATGGCATATCTTTGCACCGCAAAATTTAATATTAACTAATCAACTTATTTAGAATGTATTTGAATTCTGAAGACAAAAAAGCGATCTTCGAGAAATACGGTAAGTCGAATACTGATACTGGTTCTCCTGAGTCCCAGATTGCATTATTTTCTGTCCGTATTGCTCATTTGACTGAACATCTGAAGTCAAATCACAAAGATTATAACACGACACGCGCTCTTAAGAAGTTGGTAGGTAAACGCCGCCGTCTGCTCGACTATCTGATTCGCACAGACATAGCACGCTACCGCGCCATCATCGCTCAAGAAGAGCTTGGAATCAGAAAGTAATCCGCAGATTGCTTAAAAACGTAAGAATAGGGATATGCAAAATATGCGTATCCCTATTTTTTATTGCAAAATTACATTTTGTATGAAAAAACAAACGTATCTTTGCAATAAGAAACAAAACAGCAATATTCAGTAACAGAAATGAACAAAACAGGACTATTTCTAACCGGTTTGGCAATGCTTGCCGGAAACGCGGCGGCATCGGCCGAACAGACAATGACATTTTTCGACGACGTAGTGTTTTATGACGGCTACAACGAAACCATTTTCGGCGCAGACGAAAATGACGGAGTACTCCGTCACCGCAACTCGCTCTACGCGGTGAAGATGACCGACGAGCAACTCGACGCTTTCGGAGAGACCACGGAAATGAACGTCACCATACGCGCCCTTTGCGACAATTACGACCGCATAGGCAACATCAACCTCGCCTTCGTCCCGAAAGGGCAGGAAACCTATACCATCGACGGAGAAGGGGTGGAACGCATAGAACTGGGACGCTTCATCACACCATTCATGAACTACCACAAGCTGCCGAACCGCGTGCCGTACTCATTCCAGGTTGACTATCTCGGACATCTGTTCCACGACAGCAATATGCGTGCCGCATACGACTTTTGGCTCGAATTCGAGCTATTCGGCATGCCCTACTCCGCCAACACCCAGATTGCCGGATGCGCCGGCCGCAACGACATATTTTCAGGGACGCTGGAATTCGTAACTTCAGAGCCAGCAATGGCTAACAGCAACGACAACGTCATAGTGCCTATAGTGATGAAAAAGCCGGAATATCAGGGCAACAACCTCAACAACTACAACTCTGCCGCTACCGACGAAATCGGGAAAACGGAAAAAACTTACTTTTTCACATTGGCATCCGACGTCAACGACGCTCAAATCGTGCTCATCACCTCCAACCACGGTGCAAACGCCAACGGCGAGGAATACAACCGCCGCTGGCATTACGTGTATATGGACGGAAGCGAAGAACCTGTGCTGACCTACAAGCCGGGACGCGAAAGCTGCGAGCCTTTCCGAAAGTACAACACGCAAGCCAACGGCATATACGGAAATCTCAAGATGAGCGACGAGGAATGGCAGTCGTTCAGCAACTGGTGTCCGGGCGACGTGATTGACAACCGCATAATCCGCCTCGGAGCGATGAAAGCTGGAGAGCATTCCGTGAAAATCTCCGTTCCGGAAGCCGTATTCCCTGAACAACAAGGCGACATACCAGTCTCAATGTTCTTCCAAGGACTTAAGACAGGAGAATTCAAAGACAACGCAAGCATCGACACCACAGTAAAAGAACCGATGCTCAGCATCAGCCGCAACGGCGACAGCATCGTGATAGGAAGCGACGAGGACATAATAGAGGTAGAAATCTACTCCATGGCTGGCACATGTCTGTACCGCTCAACAGACGGCAACCGCACGGTATCGCTTGCAGGACTCGACAAGGGAGTCTACCTGCTCAACGTGTATTTGGCCAACGATGTAATAGTGACACGCAAAATTGCCAGCAACTAAACCAACGTTAGTCAGATAAAATGTAATTATGCTTTTTTAACCAAATTGGGGGGGGGTAATGCCCCCTTTTCTGTATATTTGCAATACCGAAAGACCATTTAAAATTCAAACCAACTAACTATTTATAAATTTAAAAACAAACCTTATTTATGAAAGCCAAATTCTTAAATTTGATGGCAATCGCGCTGACAGCCAGCGCAATCACTTCTTGCGGCGGAGCAAACTCATTCGGAAAACTCGCGATGGACTCCCCTGAAGCTGTAGAAAAAGTAAAGGAAATCACTACCAAGAACGTCGACCCTAAGGAGTGGAAACTTATCCAAGTCGAATGGAGCGAAGGCACAAGCGACTCTGAGAAATTAGAAAACAACCTTAATTTGGGCAGCATTTTCGTGAAGCTCGTAAAACCGAACGGACAAGTGTTCAGCCAAGGATTCTTAGGCCAACTCGGATGGAAACCCGCCGACATAAGCCCAGACCATTGGTACAGTCAAGGTCTCGACTACGAGAAGATAACGCCTATCGACGCAAGCAAGCTCGACCCTGCCGCAATCACAAAGCAAATAGAAGAGGCAAAGGCTATGATTCCCGCGGAATATGAATTTAAATCGCTGGCAGAGTACAGAATAGAAGCCGGAGTCCCCACTTCAAGCAGCGGCAAAGGTGAATACACGTCCGACTACCGCACGGAATTCACATTCAACGTAATCGAAAAAGGCAACGAAACCGTGTCGAATGCCGGGACAACATCAATCGTCTACTACGAAATCGACTTTGAAGTAGCATCCGATGGCACGCTAACGATGATACCACAATAATAGCCATCACCCACCTTGCAGGGTGGCAGCGGCTATGAAATCCGGACTCGTACGAGTTGAAAGCACAGATAAGCTTCTGCCATACACGCAAAGTGGAGGCGCGCATTGAAGTTGAGTGTTGAGGGTTGAGAAAATTTACGCTCAACCCTCAACATTGAACCCTCAACTTTTAATGCGCAGCCTCGTAAGGTAAGGCTTATGGGATTTCTCCACATTTCCACGGCTTCAGCCGTGGTTTCCTGCACGAAGCCTCTTTGAGGCTTTTAACTGTCACACAACTTGTTATCTTGCCTACCGGCTTTTGAAGAATTTTTTATAT
>UMFR01045264.1_pt1 | contig 13500 bp, 4 predicted proteins | sample 1965041 | NCBI WGS metagenome assembly UMFR01 (sample SAMEA4836049, study PRJEB28245) | human gut metagenome | biome: gut microbiome; material: fecal sample | place: Denmark | collected 2008
CAACGAATTGCACATCGACAAATCCACCGACTCCAGCCCGGCTCCTTCAAATGCGCCGTCTGCTATCCGCACTAAAGAGGAAGTAAAGACAAACGACTTCAACGATGCGCACTGGCTAAAAGCAGAGCTCCCTATGTGAGCTAACGAAGGCAAATCCACAGAGGACAACATAGAGCATTTGCTAAAAGCATATTCGCCCACTTCTACCAATCCTGAATAACTTTTGACTGTCTCGAGCGACGAACAGCCGGAAAACGCCATATCCCCCACCGAAACCACATTCGCGGGAATCTCCACGCCGCGCAGCTGTGCGCATCCGGAAAAAGCGCCGTCGCCCACCGACACAAGCGAACGCGGAAGGACAACCGACTGCAATTTCATTCCGGCAAGACAGAAAGGAGGCAATTCGTCCTGCTTAAAGCTCAGATAATTTCCGAAAACCGGTTTCCTACCGGAATATTCAACAATATCGACTCCCGACAAATCAAGCGCAGCCAGACCCGGCATTTCCGACTGCAGGAACCGGAAATCGCGAGCATCCATCGAGCCAGTTACCGTCAACGAGGTCAACGATGCCAAATTCTGGCCGGAAAGCGAGCTTTCCAAACCGCCGGGCACGCATTCCACCGGATATGCATAGACAGCCGTGACAATCGACAATGCAACTGCCACGACCTTTTTTAAAACTATTTTCATCAGATTGTTCACAATTTGCCGTAAAATTACAAAAATTATCTCTTAGCCACCTACATCCTTGTGTCTATATGGATTATATTGTCAACAAAAAACAATTTCCTTATGGCGTCACATGGCAGCTCTATGTCGTCGTACATCTTGTTCTCGCTCCGCAATATCACCATCCCGTTCTTCGGATGACGGCGCAAATATTTCACCATCCGGTAATCATCGAGAACCACCACATAAATCTGCCCCCAATAGATTACCGACATATCGCGTATCTCGTGCACGGCAATATAGTCGCCCTCATTTATCACCGGACGCATACTGTCACCGCTCACCTTGACTATACGGCTCTCCTGACTGATTCCCGGCACATTGATACGCCCGACAATGCGGTCGTCGGCAAATATCATCTCACGTGAGGCCGATCCGGCCGTGACATCTATGTCGTAGACCGGCGTGCCGCTCTCCGCTTCCGCGATGTTACCGGCGGCGATAGTGGCGGGCGGCTGCACTCTCGGGAACGGCACGCCCGCACCAGTGGTAAGCCAAACCTTCGACACTCCGAGATTCACCACTATCTTATTGACAAGAGCATCACTTATTGGCAATTTGCCATTAAGATGCTTCGAAAGATTCGACACATCCGTACCTATGCGGTTGGCAAACGAATTTTGCTTCATCCGCAATTCGCTTATAAGAAACTTTATCCGGTCAATTACACTTTGATTATCCATATCCTCGCAAATTCCGGCGCAAGTTACCAATAATTTGGCACATTGCCAATTATTTACCATAAAAAACGGGGCGGAATCTCACGATTCCACCCCGAAGGAAACATCAAAATATGAAAAAATTCTGCTATTTCACTATAAATCTCATAACCTTAGCTCCGTCGGAAGTCTCCACTTTCGCGAAATAGATGCCCGCTTCGAGCGAAGAGACATTATAACGGAAGTTGCTGCTGTCGGATGCCGGCGATGAATAAACCAAAGCGCCTGCCGCATTGTATATGTCCACTTTCTCTATCGCCGAACCGCCCGAACTGATTACAATCATCTCGGTTGCCGGATTCGGATAGAGCGACAATGCCGCGATAGCATTTTCAGCCACTGAGCTTACCGGCTTGTTCACCGTGATGTCGTCGAGCATGAATACGAACGCATCTTCCGAAACACATTGTATCGCAAGATAGACATCCTTGCCGGCGTATTCGCTCAAGTCAACACTAACTTCCGTCCAAGCCTCCTCAGGAGCCTCGCGGGTGCTGCCTATCATCTTGAAGCTTTCAAGGTTGTCGTCGGTTTCCGACACAAGGACATTGTATTTCTCCAATCCGTATTCGCCGATATAGCTCTTCACGAAGAACGACATCTTTGCGTCAGTTGCCGGAAGCGTCAGCTTAGGCGAAATCAGCCAATCGTTGTTCTGAGCCAATCCGCTCGGATCGCCCGAAGCAGCGAAACATGCCGCAAACCGCTCACCGCCATGAGGCGCAATAGCTGCCTTGTCTTCCAACGACGGCGTTGTCAATGCCGGATTGAAGACTATGTAAGCAGCCTTGCCGCTCGACGGAGCCGGGAATGAAACATCCTGGAATCCGTAAATGTAATTGCCGTCAACATCCACCGTGCGCCATGCCGGGTTGAACCCTGAAGTGGCAAAGTCTTCGCATTGCTCGAAGTCCATCACATACGGGTCGGCAGGCTCAACAGAAACGACTGTCTTCGACGCGCTGTTGTTGCCCGGGTTCTCATCACCTTCAACCGTTGCTACAGCCTCCAGCACATATTCGCCCGGTTTCGACAAGTCGGCCTCGAACGTGAATTCTGCCGAGGCATATCCGCCAAGAGTAATAGATTGCGAACCGGCATTCTCGCCATTTATCGAAAGCGCAAGCGTACCTGTGATTTCCTCGTAGCCGTCATTCTTCACGCTTACCACAACTGGCTCGTTGGTAGAGAACAGCCCACTGTCTGCCGGCTTAGAGAAGCCTGCCACAACGGCATCCTTCAAGACAACCTCTCCCTCGCCAAAGACAGTGCGGATTGCGGGAGTACCGAGATTGTTCTGCATTCCGACAGGATTGCCCGATGTCAGATAAAGCATTCCGGGAACATCCATATTAGTCACAAGACAGAAACCGGAGAAAACAACCGAAGCCATATAGTCGCCGGCCTCCAATTTACGTGGAGAAATTTCGTACACAATTTGTCCGGTCTCAGTCCCCTGCGGTACTACTTCGCTGAAAATCTCGTTGCCAAGCATCAATGTGGTAGGGTCATATTCATATACCGCAATCTGTATGTTCTGCTCTGCAACCGCGCCCCAGCCAAGAGAAATGCCAGTCAGCACATCTTCAGCCGCCAAATGGAACGGCACGCCGCAACCGATTGCGCCACCCTCAGTACCGATGCAATAGTCGTCGATGTACATACCCTCGGTCACATAGTCATAACCAAGCTCTTCCTCCGTTACGGAAACCTGCTTGCTTGCAGAGTTGTCATCGCTTGTGTCGTCGCTCTCGTGTCCGTCAATCGCAACAGTCACCTCAAGCTCGGCAACAGTTCCGGCAACAGCGTCAGCCAAAGCCACTTCCACAGGGACGGCCACCTCTGCACCGACAGCGATATCCTGCGCCGTCGCTCTTCCCACCTCGGCATCACCGTCCTTGACTGCAATAGTGGCTGATTCTATGACATTTGAACCCTCGTTGACCACATTAGCGGTAACCACGAACTTGCCGGACTGCTCCACTGGAATCCTCGACGGCGCGCTGACAGAAGCAAGGCTTGCGTCGTATGCCAGCTTCTCCGTGAGGCTTGTTGATGCCACAGTGAATGTACCATTAGTGTAAACCGGCACGATAGCAATCGAATATACCCCGGATTCTGTGCAAGTGAAGTCAACGTTGTCATACACAAACGCCTCCTCCGTGTAAACCTGCTCATAATTCTTCAGTTCAGTCCATCCGTCAACCGGAGTGCCGTCCTTGCCATAGAGTACCTTGAAATCGTCGGGCATAGTGAACATTCCCAAGAACGACGTTCCTGCCATGTATTCGAAACGGAATCTGTAAGCCTTTCCGGCTTCAAGGTTAATACCGCGCGAAATTAGCGGCTGCTCCATTTCGGCGTTACACAGCATTCCTCCATAATATTCATCGTAGCTCCAAGCGTCGCCCTCGCAAGTCCATTCGGAGCGTTGGCTCTCGTCGGCGAAATCCACCGTAAACGGGACATTTGCCGGAGCATAATGCCTGACAGACGCAGAAGCCGTGTTATTGTCGTCATTTTCTTCGGGCACTTCCGACACAACATTATCTGTCACAACAGATACCTCATAAATGCCTTCTACCGAGAAATCCGCCTTTTCGTCGAATTCTACCACCTTGCTTTCGCCCGGCGCAAGAGTTCCGAATTTCTGAGAGACACGGCTGCCGCCATTAATAATGTACGACAGTCCGAACTCCGTAATCTCGCCATCACTCCGGTTGCTCACCTCTACGCTTATGGTTTCCGCATCGGAAAGCATCGTGGACGACAACGGCACTACCACCCTGTCGACCGACAAATCGGGTGCGGCCACATAGCGGCCCTCGTCAATCGCCACATCATAAAGTATGATTCCAAACATATCGGCATCGGAGCAGGCATGTACCGCAAAATAATATACTTCACCCTCTTCCGCCGTAAAGTTGAAAGTCTTTGTTTCCGGAGTTTCTGTCATAAATCCGTTGATTTGACCCATCACTTCCATTTCTGACAAATCGGAAGTCTTTCCGTAAAGCACACGCAGGTTCTCAGCAAAATATGCCGAGCGTCCGGCGTAGGTCAGGCTGAAATGCGCGTCACCGGCCGGGATAACCACAGGAGCCAACGTCACAAGATAGTCGTCAGATGCCAAAGTCGCGCTGTAAGGTGCCACCACCCCTCCATCTGATTCACTATAAGCCCATGTCTTGCCATCCTTGTTAGCGTCCACCACTGTCCAGTAATCCATATTTTCGGGAACCGAGAGGTCAAACCTGACAGGCGGCATTAGAGCCTGCAGGTTGATTACCGATTTTTCCACCGCGTTGTTGGTGGCATCGGCATCGCCGTCGACAGAAGCCTCAACCTTTATAGTATGCTTGCCTCCATTCGACAAGTTGGCCTTAGCTGCAAACGTGTATTCCTTTTCTGCTCCCGATGCGAGCATCTCGCTTACCGTTTCGGTAGCCACAACACTGCCATCAACAGTAAGGGCCAACCGGTAAGACTGCAAATCATCGGTTCCTCTGTTGCGCACACGTACAGTCACATCCTCCGACGCGCCGAGTCCCATAGAAGTTGACGGAGAAGTAATTTCCACGACGGCCAAATCGACAGGAGCGACCACCGACAACGTGCAATTATCGCCGGACTCGTCCGCACTGAGAGTGACAGTAATCAAGTACTCCGTGCCCGCATTAAACTGATAGTCATCGCCACAGGCTCCGTCACCGCCGGCAACATAAACCTGGCCGCCCGCTGGGTCAGGATTGCCTACCACGAAATCATACGTTCCAGCCGGAAACTCTAATGATTCCCGCTCGCCGAACATCACGCACCCGCCGGCATCGCCGCTACCGTCAGGCTTTGCGTCGGACGGAAGTTTGTATTCAAATTCACCGTAGCTTTCTGTATCGATACGCATAGCCATGCCACTTGTTGACGGATATAGGAAAGCTGTCCCATAAGTATCGTGGTCAGCGTCGAGGAGAAGCTGGTAGCCGGTATTGTCGCCCCAATCCATTTGCACATCGAGTGTGATCCGGGCATTGCCGTCAGCGACAGCCGCCGGCCCTATCTCACGGATTTTCATCACTGGGGCATGATACACCGGTTTACCGGTTTTTACCCCCACCCTTTTTTTTGAAAATTTTTCCAGTTGGATTTTCTGCAAACCGGTCAATCCGCCGTCAGCATTCCGCTTCTGCCGCTCCAACACAGCCACATCCGCGCTTTTCACAGTTTTCGCCGAAAGCATCTCGCCATTAGCCGTCACCTTAGGCGGTTGCCCGTAAGGAGCCATGGCTTTCTTCATCTGCCCGACGGCAACCGCCGACAGAACAAGGGATGTAACACCCACAGACATGAAGAGTAAAAATTTTTTCATAACAATTTGTTTTAAATTAAAAACTATAATCAAAAACAAATTTATATTGTCACTTTATAATATCCAAATTTTTGTTGCACTTTTTTTACTTTTCTGTGATTTTTATTAAAATATTTAATCCGAAGCCCGGAAATGACGCAAAATTCAAAATATCGAAAACAAAAAAAACGACCGGTTGCAGAAAATTTCACACATGTTGCAACTTTCCGGCATATCCGTTACGTCTAATGAGTGGATTACCAAAACAGATGATTTATGAATACAAAACTACTCGCCATACTACTCCTGACAGCAAACCCGGCATTCGCCCGCGAAACGGAAACCAACGACTCCCTGAAAAGCGGCATTACGTTGAAAGAGGTGGAGGTGAAAGGCTCAACCATGATCGACAAGAGCGACCGCAAGCTTCTGATTCCAACGTCGGAACAGACAAGGCTGTCGAGCAACGGAGTCGATCTGCTGCGCAATATGCAAGTGCCGATGCTTACTATCGATATTGTCAACGACCAGATAAAACTTATCGACAACGGCACGCTCACCATCTGCATCAACGGACGCGAGGCAAACATACATGACGTGAAAGCCATCGACCCCCGCACGGTGAAGCGCATAGAATTCCACGAAAGCCCGTCGATGCGCTACGGCGGTGTGGATGCCGTGGTTGACTACATCGTGGAGCAGCCCACGTCGGGCGGCAACTTCATGGCCAACGGCAACCAATCATACATCAAATGGGGAAACTACAACGTATCCGGGAAGATGAATAAAGGCAAGTCGCAGTTCGGATTCTACGGCAATTTTGGAGAACGCTACGGATTCACGCAGTGGCGCGACAACGAAGAGCACTACACTACCGCCGACGGAAAGCAGTTCACACGCTCGGAAAAAGGACTGCCTGGCATGCTGACCTGCCCATGGTACAACGCATCGCTCGACTACAGCTATGCCGATGCCGGAAAAAACATTTTCGTGGTGCAACTGCGGCTTAACGGCCGGCCGGATTTGCTGGCGGAATACATCGGCGACCTGTCGAACTCGTATTCATCGGGCACGCAACACGTCACAGACCGCAGCACACGCGACTACACAAAACCCGCGCTCGACCTCTACTGGCAGCACAATATGGAGGGCAACCAGTCGCTGATGCTCAACGTGGTGGGCGGATATGAACATCAGACCTCGTCGCACACATACACCACATTGAACTACGGCACAGGACTTAATGACGTGTCGATGCTAAACGAAATAACAAGCCGCAACTATTCGCTCATTGCAAACGCCAACTACGAGAAGCGGTGGAGCTCCGGCAGGCTCACGGCAGGCGTGCGCTACTCGCAAGCGTGGGGCGACAACGACTACACGACAAGCGGCATAAACGACAAGACACGCGAGTCGAAAACTCTCATCTATGCGGAATGGTGGCAGCCGCTCGGCAACAGGTTCGACTACACACTGAGCCTTGCCGGCAAGCAACGCTCGTACCGCATAGCCGACAACGACCCTACCAACACCTTCGATATGATTGCGGCCGTGAAATCGCGCATAAAAATCGGCCAGCACAACACCGTCAAGTTAGAGTTCTCGACATCGACCGACACGCCCGATGCCAACTCGCTGACAAGCGCGCTTCAGGACTTGGACGAATTCCAGAAATACCGCGGCAACCCGAATCTCAAGCCTTACCGCAACTACCGCGTAAAAGCGCAATACGAATTGACGAAAGGCATATTCTTCGGGCGGCTGAGCGGAGCGTTCGACTACTACAAGAATCCGGTGATGGAGGACAAATATTGGGTCACAGAGAACGGCTCGACGTTCCTGCTCAACACTATGAACAACCAGCGAAACTACCGCTCGTTCGAGCTGCGCGCCACCCTGCGCATTGAAGCCATCCCGCAATGGCTGACAATATCGGGCAACGTGGGCTGGGGACGGCAAATCTCGAAAGGGCTTCGCTACGAGCACACCCACGACGGAATGATAGGCAACTGGGACGTGATGCTCACCCACTGGAACTTCACGCTCGAATATTCCGGCTCAATCAACGAGAAATGGCTGTGGGGAGAGACCGTCACCAGTTCCGAGAATTTCCAAATGGTGGAACTGTCGTACAAATGGCGCGACTGGAATTTCGGAATCGGCATCTGCAACCCGTTTATGGACAACTTCAAAGTGCCGGAAGAAAATCTCAACCGCTACGGAGGACATTACCGCGAGAACCACGTCGATATGGCCGAAAATATGGCTTTCATCGGCATCTCATACAACATCGAGTGGGGACGCAAGAACAAGAACATCGAAAAACGCCTCAACAACAGCTACGACGGCGGCACAGTCGGCACGACCGGGAAGTAAAAGGTTATTGGTTACAGGTTATGGGGTTATGGGATTAATTAAAAGAGGTGATTATTGAGCTACTCAACGTAAGTTCGAAATAATTCCAATAGAACTGATATTGTTTAAAAATCCCATATTTAAATGATAATTCACAATAATATATTGACAAACTCCAATAATTATCATATATTTGCAATATTGTAAAATATTTAAAATTACAATAGCCCATAACCTAAAACAAAATCCAATGGCACGTATCCATAGACCAACCCGCTTTTTCCTACCAGCAATTATGGCTGTTCTGTCATTTCCTTTCCAGCAATCACAGGCTATACCAGCCCGACCTGACACAATAAAAATTACAGGACCGGAAGGAAGGGAAATCTCAGCAATCCAATACGGAGACGAAAACTTCAATTTCTACCGCACCACTGATGGAGTCTTATTAAAGCGTATAGGCGACGAGTTTTTTTATGCCGAAATCAATGATAACGGTTCTCTACAGAAAGCAAAGAAAGCTGTAAGGACACTCGTCAATATTCCTAAAAGCACTTCTACCCCCCCCGAAAAATTAGCGGATTGATACAAGGCTCTACGTTTCCGACAAAAGGAGAGCAAAGAGCATTAGTAATCTTGGTAGAATACCAAGATGTCAAATTCAATCTGGAAAATCCCCTTGATTATTTTACGAGAATGCTAAATGAGGAAGGGTTTTCCGATTACAGGGCAACCGGAAGTGCCAGAGATTTCTTCATATATTCTTCTTCCGGGCAATTCACTCCACAATTTGATGTTTATGGTCCGGTAACACTCCAATATGAACAAGCATACTACGGAGGCAACGATGCTTTCGGGCAAGATCAGGCACCGCAAAGGATGGTCATAGAGGCATGCCGGCAACTTAATCCGGAAATAGATTTCAGCCAATACGACTTAGACAACGACCAATATATCGATAACGTTTTCATTTTTTATGCAGGACAAGGAGAAGCGTCAGGAGGCAGTTCCGACTGCGTATGGCCGCATTCGTGGGAGGTAGAAATCGCGGAAATGGGCTCCCAGCATATTTTCGACAACGTACACCTCAACCGATACGCCTGTTCCAATGAATGGGAGCTTTCAGCTTTGGGATATGGCTACCGCCCTGTAGGAATAGGAACCTTCATCCATGAGTTTTCCCATGTAATGGGACTCCCTGATTTATATTCCACCCAATATGTAGAGGACACATTCACTCCGGGAGCATGGTCGGTCATGGATTATGGGCCATACAACAACGACGGCTGCACCCCTCCTCAATATTCCATCTTCGAACGGTCAGCATTAGGATATATTAATCCGCCAGAGCTAACCGGGATTAAGAATATTTCCTTGAACACAGTCGATAAAAATGACGGATACATCATCCCCACATCTGACCCTGACGAATATTTCCTTATAGAGAACAGGCAACAAAAAGAATGGGACACCTATATTCCGGGACACGGCATGCTCGTATGGCATATCGACTACAATGAACAAATATGGGCATCGAATACCGTCAACAACGACCCGAGCCATTACCATATCGACATAATAGAAGCCGACGGCTCACAAAGCGAAGACTCACGCGACGGCGACTGTTTTCCCGGTGCATCTGCCGTGACGGCACTGACAGGCGACAGGCTTATCAGTTGGGATGGACATAATAACGATTTGACACTTACCGACATCGCTGAGAAAGAAGGCAAAATATTGTTCAGGCTTAATGGAGGAGAAGATGACATTGACGCTACGACGGCTCTTCCACCACAAAACATACTTGCCGGAGGATTCACCGCCCGATGGATGCCTGTCGAAGGAGCAACCGGATATACAATCTCGGTATATGCCAAAGATGAAACGGATAAAGCCGTCTACGTCAGCGGCTATGAAAATCTTTTTGTAGGGAACACAACCTGTTACGAAATCAAGGGTTTAACTCCATCTTCTACATATTATTATAATGTAAAAGTAGAAGACGGACTATACGGCAGCAGCCCTTCCAATGAAATAGAAGTCACCACGCTCGACCCTACAATCGATTACTTTGCCCCAACCGCCCTTGACGCTAAAGAAATCACAGACAAATCATTTGTCGCTGTATGGGAACAAATGAACGACGCTACAGATTATTACATTGATGTTTTCACACAAATACCCGGCACACCGTCCACCGACATTGTCGATTTCTCCAAAGGCGCCGGCAATCTTCCCGAGGGCTGGTCGTCGACTACTCAAAACACCTATGGGATGAGTTCATACAGCGGAGAGCAACCTCCGTCGTTACGGTTATCATCTGACGGACATTCCATCTCGTCTCCAGTATATGACAAAGACATCGTCAACCTTGAATTCTGGATACGCGGGAATCAAACAGGAGACAAAGAGAGGCTCGTACTCGATGCTTTAATTGACAGTGAATGGCATACCATAAATTCTTATCCGATTACTACTCAAGCAGGAGGGCAACAGATATCCCAAGATTTTTCCGACATACCGGGAGTCCGTCAAATACGACTAACATTCAACCGGATAGAAAAAGGCTCTGCCGCTATCGACGACATTCATTTGCAATGGGGGATTCCAATGATAGACGTTCCACTCAATGAATATACACAAAAACCGACCGGCAATGTCCAATGCTTAAAGATAGAGAACCTCCAACCATCTACTGATTATTTCTATAGGATTACCGCATCTGACGGAAATCTTACTTCTTTGCCGTCGAATATCGTAAAAGTCAGGACTCTCGACACTCCAAGCCGCGTACCTGCCACTCCTGAAAAAGTCCTAATCGTTTCAGCCAACGGAAAAGAATTGACCACTTCTCTCCCTGTAACAGTATACGATATAGCAGGACGGATAATAGCGGTAGATGTATGTTCAGCCAAATTGCCGTCGGCCGGAATTTATCTAATCCGCACAGACGGACTGCCAGTACAGAAAATAATCATATTCTGACACTTTTACTAACCACCTAACAATAATGCGTATGAAAAAATTACTATCCATGCTGTTTATAGGTATTATTGCCTATACTTCATCAGCAGCAGTAAGTGTGCCGTACTACACTGTCGATTTTTCCGAGTCCGGGACAGGGACATTGGAAGAACTCGGATTTACCGTCTTAGATGCAAACAAAGACAAGACAAAATGGGAAAGACGGTCAAGTTCTATCACCTTCAGGACTCTCGACGGCGAATCATTGGATGAACCGATTGTCTGCTATCCCGCACAAATAGAAAAGTCAAACATGGACGACTGGCTAATCACACCGTCCATTAAATTCGAAACAGGAAAGACTTATAAGGCAACATTCCAAGTAGCCAAATATCTTTTCGCTGCACATCCTGACATATTTGAGATTAAAATGGGCGGCGACAAGACCGTGGCATCCATGACAACTACACTTATAGAAAAAACGACCTTACCAGAAAAAGGAGGGAATACATTATGGACATATTCTGTAGAAATCAGCACTCCCAGCACAGGCGACTACTACATAGGAATACACGCTACAGGACAAAACATCGGCGCCTTAGGCTTAGCGAAACTGACAATCGAACAAGGGGTGTCACTTGCCACTCCCGTAGCTGTCACCGACCTTAAAGTGACACCCGATCCAAGCGGGGCGAAATCAGCCAACATCGAATTCACAACCCCATCGAAAGCGAAGAACGGGTCAGACCTCACAGCATTAACTAAAGTAGAAATCCTACGCGACCAAAATGTTGTACACACAATAGAGGCTCCTGCTGTCAATTCAAAGCAACAATGGACAGACAACAACATCGCCGTAAATGGTGAATACAGCTATTCCGTAATTGCATACTCGGAAGGAGGTCAAGGCGACATATCAGAACCGGTCACAGTCTTTGTCGGGGTAAATAAACCTGCGCCAGCCCGCAATGTAGTAGCCGTGCATGACGGAGATTCCCGTTCTGCCCGCGTATCATGGGAAGCGCCGTCAACCGACAAAGACGGCAACAATATCAATCCTGAGCTCATCTCTTACGACGTGACGCGGTATGTGCTTTATAAAGAGAGCAGCACAAAAACTGTAATAGCCGAAAATCTGAAAGAATGCACCATAAGCGACCGCCTTCCTGAAGACGACCCGAACCAGCCCGCACCGCTGCAACAATTCTATGTATATGAAGTAACAGCAAAAACTTCCGAAGGAGCTGGCGAAGAAGCAACCGCAATGCAGATTCCTATGGGTCCGGCTTATAAAGTACCATATTCCGAATCGTTTGAAAACGGACATCCTTCAGGCTTGTTCAGCAGTTATCAGGAAAGCGAGGTCTCGGCATATTGGAGCCAGGCAAGGGACTATGACGATATAGCAAGTGTGGACGGCGACTATGGGTTGGAATACCTGAATGGGCGGCAAGGAGGCGCATCCAGCGCAATGCTTGGGCTTGTAGACCTCTCAGGTTACGAATCGCCTACACTAAGCTACTACACATGGAACCAGACAGGTTGCGAGCCAGAAGACAACACAATGCAAGTAATCGTCACAGCTACAGACGGAACTACCAAAACCTTCGATGAATATATCCCAGCTAATGGATGGGAAAAGAAAATAATTCTGTTAGACGAATTCAAAGACAAAACCATATTTGTCAGACTGCTTGGACGGAAAAATAACAACGTAACCGCTATTTTGCTTGACAACATTTCCTTCTCCAACATTTTCCCATACGATTTAAAACTCACTGAAGTAAGCGTACCGGCATCCGCCAGAACCGATCAAGAATTTGAGTTGACTGCAAAAATTGTCAATTTCGGTATTGAGACAATCCCGGCATTTACGGTAAAACTCATCAGAGACGGACAAGAAATAGACGAGGCAACTTACGAAAATCTTGCTGCCGGTGTTTACCAAGATGTGGTTTTCAAAGAGACGCTAAACATAACATCTCCTTCAGAAGTAGAATACACCTTTGTAATTGATTACGAAGCCGACCAAGATCCAGATAATAATTCCGGAACAGCCAAAGTGACAGTCGTGAAACCGTCTTATCCAACCGTTTCCGATCTTACCGGAACATTCAATGACGGAACAGTGACACTTACTTGGGGAGAACCTGACACTTCCAAAGCGCAGCCATATCCATTTACCGAGACATTCGATGAATACGATTCATGGACCAACAGCAATGTCGGCGAATGGATTTTTGCAGACCTTGACAAAGCCCAAATAGCAGGATTCCAAGGAATCACAATGCCCGGAATAGACAACTATTCTCAACAATCATGGTGGGTTTTCGACAACTCTTACGAAGGATTTGACAATGGGTCGTTCTCCACTCTTTCCGG
>UMFR01062686.1_pt1 | contig 13426 bp, 10 predicted proteins | sample 1965041 | NCBI WGS metagenome assembly UMFR01 (sample SAMEA4836049, study PRJEB28245) | human gut metagenome | biome: gut microbiome; material: fecal sample | place: Denmark | collected 2008
ATCCAAGCAACCAGTGCAATATCTATAATATTGGTAACAATACTCCAAGGGCTAGAAAATAAACTAGACCAATATTGGAGATTGGACAATTGCTGAAAATTCATTTTCAGTGTCCTCTCTTTCTCAACCTAAAAACGTTCTTGACTATTATATCACTTTTCAAAATATTTTTCTGTAACCTTCTTTACTTTTTTATGATAAAATATTTCTTATGAAGATAAATACATTATTTGGCAAACTTATAGGAAAATCCTCCCATTTTGTGTTAAGCAAATTGGGACGCGGATCAACCTTGCCCGGAAAGCTTGCTCTGAAATTTGACAACGACATTTTAAACACACTAGCGCGTGACTACGAAGTGGTGGTAATCACAGGAACCAACGGTAAAACTCTGACTACTGCTCTTACAGTTGGAATCCTCAAAGAGGCTTTTGGCGAAGTTGTGACCAATCCCAGCGGAGCCAATATGATTAGCGGGATTGCAACGACTTTTCTGACCGCTAAAAAAGGAAAATCCGGCAAGAATATCGCCGTACTAGAAATCGATGAAGCTAGTCTCTCACGCATTTGCGACTACATTAAACCGAGCCTCTTCGTCTTTACCAATATTTTCCGCGACCAAATGGATCGTTACGGAGAGATTTACACGACCTACCAAATGATTTTGGATGCTGCTCAAAAGGTTCCTATGGCAACCGTCTTGCTAAATGGAGACAGTCCGCTGTTTAACTCTGTTACTCTCAAAAATCCGGTTCAATATTATGGTTTTGATACAGAAAAAGGAGAGCCAAAACTAGCTCATTACAATACGGAGGGTATTCTCTGTCCTAAATGTCAGCACATTCTAAAATACAAGCTCAACACTTATGCCAATCTAGGCGATTATATTTGTGAGCACTGTGGCTTTAGGCGCCCTGAATTAGACTACAAACTAACCCAATTGACCAGTCTTCGTCACAACAGTTCGGATTTTGTCATTGACGGTCAAAGCTATCACATCAATATCGGTGGCCTCTACAATATCTACAACGCTTTAGCTGCCGTTTCCGTTGCTCAATTCTTTGGAGTTGAGCCAACTACTATCAAGACTGGTTTTGACAAGAGCAGAGCTGTTTTCGGACGTCAGGAAACTTTCAAGATTGGCGACAAGGAGTGTACGCTAGTTCTCATTAAAAATCCTGTTGGAGCCACGCAAGCTCTAGAAATGATTAAACTAGCTCCTTATCCATTTAGCTTGTCAGTTCTGCTCAATGCTAATTATGCGGACGGTATCGATACGAGCTGGATCTGGGATGCAGATTTTGAGCAGGTTTTAAACATGGATATCCCGCATATGATTGCTGGCGGGGTTCGTCATTCTGAGATTGCCCGACGCTTGCGGGTGACTGGCTATAATGCTGAACAAATCAGTGAAGTAGCTGATTTAAGCCAGGTCTTTGAAAAAATTAAAAACCAAGAAACCAAGCATGCCTATATCCTAGCTACTTACACCGCCATGCTAGAGTTTCGCGAATTGCTGGCTTCTCATCAAGTCGTCAGAAAGGAGATGAACTAATGGTTTATACATCACTAACTTCTCCTGAAAATCGGGATTATACTTATGATTTGAAGATTGCTCATCTCTATGGCAATCTCATGAATACCTACGGTGACAATGGCAATATTCTCATGCTCAAATATGTAGCTGAAAAGCTAGGCGCTCGCGTTCAAGTTGATATTGTCTCACTTGAAGATGAGTTTGATAAAGATTACTATGATTTGGCGTTTTTCGGCGGAGGGCAAGACTACGAGCAGACCATTGTGGCACGAGATCTGCCTGCAAAAAAAGATAGTTTGGAAGAATTTATCAATCATGACGGCGTGGTACTAGCTATTTGTGGTGGCTTTCAGCTTCTAGGTCAATATTACATTGAAGCTTCTGGTCGGCGGATTGAGGGACTTGGAATTATGGGACATTACACTCTCAATCAAAAAAATAATCGCTATATCGGCGACATCAAGATTCATAATGATGAATTTGACGAAACCTACTATGGTTTTGAAAATCACCAAGGACGGACATTCCTATCTGAAGATGAAAAACCGCTCGGCAGAATTATTTATGGGAATGGAAACAACAAGGAAGACCAAAGCGAAGGCGTGCACTACAAGAATGTCTTTGGCTCTTACTTCCACGGTCCTATCCTATCCCGCAATGCCAATCTAGCTTACCGCCTAGTGACAACTGCCCTGAAGAATAAATATGGTCAAGATATTCCCCTCGCCAACTACGAGGACATTCTAGCGCAAGAAGTCCCCGAAGAATACGGCGACGTCAAGAGCAAGGCAGAGTTTGAATAGGGGTATAAAATGAGAGTGGGGATGTAAAAGTTGATTTATCAACGCATTAGAGTCCACTCAGCAGTGTTTGATTGGCACTAAAGTGCCTAATCAATTGTGCATTGGAAACTCTACATTGACTAAAGTCAATAGAGCTTCTCCAAACTACTGCGTCTTATAATTATGACTATATAAGCAAAGGAAACTGAGCACTTTTGTCTCAGCTTCCTTTTGTGTGCAATGATTTTTGATAAAAAATTGAGAAAACAGCCAGACTCATCACTCCAATGCCAATGACAATAAAAGAAAACAGGTGTACGCTTGGAATCAATGTCATAATTGCTGTTGCAAGCGGCATAAAAAGAATAGCCAGTGTAAAAATAGCAGAGAATACTCGACCTAAATACTGATTGTCAACCTTGGTTTGCACCTGGCTGAAAAAATGAATGTTAAAAACTGTCATGAATAACTCACAAAGAAAATTACCGCCATAAGCTAGATAACCAGGAACAGGAAAAATAGCAGAACTCCCTATTATTACAACTCCTAAACCTGTCAGACAAAGGGTGGTTAGCAAATTCTCCATAGTATCCTTAATCTTACTTGCCAAGAGTGCTCCAATGATAGAGCCGATAGCTCCCATTGTCAAAATGGTCGCATAAGCTCCTTTTTGCTGAAAAAGCTGATTAGTGAAAGGTAGGAGGTAGTTAAAAGCTGCAAAGAAAAAATTAACGCTAGATGCTACTACGAGTAGAAAGAAGATTTCCTTTTGTTGTCGAATATAAAGCACTCCTTCTCGCATATCTTCCAAAATTGCTCTTACTGTCAGCCTACCAGTTGATTTCATTTCTGATTCTTTGTTAGGTAGGAAATAAACCAAAATAAAGGCGAGGAAAAAACTCAGTGCATCTAAAAGCAAAGTAATCCGCAGATTGGCATAGTTCATGACTAAGAAAGAGAGGACAGGAGCTGACACACTGATTAACTGCAAAACCACCTCCAAATGAGAATTGTAAGCTACGATTTCCTCTTTATTTACAATCTCGGTGATATAGGATTTGTTTGCTGGTCGTGAGAAAGAAAAAGCAATAGCTTGCACCACATTGGCGAAAATGAGAGCTCCAATCATCAACTGTTTATGAGTAATAAAGGAAATTCCTAAACACAGGAGAGAACAAATCAAGTCAGTTGTCATTAAGACTTTTCGTTTAGAAAAACGATCGGTGATAACACCGCCGAAAGGATTGAATAAAATAGCTGTTATTAAATCGGACAATTGGTAAATTCCTAAAACGGTCTGACCTATAACTCCTAACGACGCTAGCCAAATACTGTTTCCATAATCATAGAGCATATTGCCAATCTTGTTGATAGCTCCGCGTGCAATGAGTTGTACCGCTTGTTTGTTCATAAAGAAACCTCCAAATTATTTTTTTAGGGAATTATATACCTGTTTACACAACCGCAAAATATAGTTGTCAAATTTACAAAAATCTTGTTTTAAAATACTACATATTGTGATTGGTGTAAACTGCTATATAGTTCCCTTTTTTTATATTTTAACAAATAAAAAAAGAAAGGCACTATTTTTCCCGTATTTGGGAAAAGTGTCTCTCTTTTTATATTTTTTGTGTAATAAATTTCTGGTAATGTTCTTGATAATAATCAACTTGTTCGGGTAATTCTAAGGTCTCAAAAATCTGAATAGCTTCTTTCATTTTTGCAATACCTTGCTCCTGCTGACCTTTTTGATATGCTTCAAAGCCCTTGACATAGAGAAAAATTGTCCGCTCGTAAAGCTTAATTTCTTTATCTAAAATTTTAGCAACTGCGTTCTTGAAATACGTTGCTTTCTCAAAATCCTTTCCCTCTAAGCAATGCAGGTAAAAATTCAGAGCCAAAATCAAAACCAACCGACGATGCTTGTTGATATTTTCATAAAAATATTCACGCTCTAAAACTTCCTTACCCATCCGATAAACATAGTCCACCTCATAGAACGAATAAAGATTTCCGATTAAAATCAGCTCATACATTCCCCAATTTTCTCTCTGAAAAAGGTAATCCGCCACACGCTCTAGGTCAGCCGGTTTCATCTCATAACGATTATCTCGCTGACAAATTAGTCCTTGTACCAAGATAATATTGAGCTCATGAATGAGGCTATCCTGTAGCTGTCTAGCTTTTTCTCTCTCCTGATGCTGCAACTTCTGAAAACCTTCAATATCTTTAGCATAATAGAGCGGGACAATGTGGGACATAAATTCAACAATTTCAGCTCGTTGGTAGTTTCTAGCTGCATCCATAAAATTTTCCACACTGACCTGAATATTATCCAGAACCGCTAAGAACTTATCCACTGTTAGCTCAGACTCTCCTCGTTCAAAACGGGACAGCTGAGAAGTTGATACCTGATTCCCCGCTGCCTGAGCAAGAGAATAATTACCATTCAAGCGAAAATCACGAAACACCTTGCCTAAAGCTTCCATTTCTTCAATATTAACTCCTTTCACAATTTTTAGTCTTTTCAGATTTACATTAAAGCTGTACTACTTCAAATCTAGTATTTGAACCTCTAGGTCAACAGGCATTTCATCTGCTCTTCTACAAAGATTGCTACTTCCATATATCGCCCTCAAAAGACTGGGGACTACTGATAAAGCAAGTAAATGGAACACTTCCCCTGACTTTCCCCGTCAATCAAATTCTTTCTTCGCCCTAAAAGTTCCTTCATTCAAACGGGCGAGCAAAATAACCTTACTAGAAAAAATGGGATATGGGTAATTCCGTCTCAAATGTTCGGATTTTACTTTCGGAAACGTCTTTTTTTATCAAAATCCTCTTGTCCGAAAATCGGCCGACATTATTTTTTCAAAAAAGCTTTGTCCGAAACAAGAATGTTCGGAATTTGCTCCAAAAACATCTTTCCGAAAACTGGACAAAGCCATTTTCCCCTAAAACTTCTCGCCCGCATGTGGAAAATGGCAAATTACTTAAAAGTTGCCTCGTCCTTCATGAAGGACGAGGTTTTTTGCTCAAAAAACTCTCATCCCCGTTTGAAACGTTCGGTATTTACTCTTAGGGACTAGATCATAAGTTAGAAACAGGAAATTATTCTAGTAATAGGAAAAGAACAGACGATTATCTATATGGAATTTTTGATTGAGTTACTTTAATATCCGGGTCAACATATTTGATATACGGCGCAATAAAATCAATATCTTCACACTTAGGTCCCAATTTAATTTTGGAATATTTTAATTCCTTATCAAGATAGACATACAACCCAGGAATTACACTATTAGCATTTTTAAAAGGAAAAACCTCGTGTTCTTTACCTTCATAAGATTTTATAATCCGATACTCATTTTCATAGCTATAATCTTCCTCTTTAAATAAATATCGAATACTATCTATTAGACGTAAAGCCGAAAAAAGGGTCTGCTGTTTTTCAGTATCATCGCTCTTTCGGATTATTTTAAATTGCTCTTTTATGTTATCAATAGCATCTTTAAACTCTTGTTTTTCTTTTGATACATTATAACAAACTCTATAAATTTCTATGTCTTCATTCACTAAATCTTGAATGTAATTTGAATGATAAGTTAAATTGATTCCCTTCGCATCGTCACCATACTGTTTCCACATTGGAAGACTGTCCTCAAGATTTTGGTCACCTCCTGTTTGTGACATTGATGCAAAATAGAACGGAGACGTTTCATAATCAGTAACAGGAAGTTCTTCTTTCTTAACCCCTATAAGTTCAAGTAATGTATACCCCTCATTTGGATCATTCATTTGTCTCGCATTGCTTAATCGTAACCTAGGGTAAGATTTGTCTTCGTTCTTTTTATTAGGCAGCAAAAAATTTAGAGTATTCAATGATGTATAGTGAATAAAATTTTTATTTTCTTTAATAGTATCAAGTTTATATTTCAATTTGTTCTTGATAGTATTTACATTTTGTAAAATTTCATTTAAATTCTCATCATCAATAGATTTTAAATCAGACTTCAATTGTTCAAAAGTCGTCTTATCAAGCAACGATTTTAAAAAATCATATCCTTCATAAAATATCTTTTCAAAAGGTTTATCCATATATGCTTTAACTAAATTACTTAATAAAGTAAAATTATAACCACTTCCTTTTACAATAATTGAGATTGACTCTTTCTTATCATTTAGTTGATCTCCTTGCAATATATCTAAAATATAATTATAAATCTTGTTAAAATGATTATCGGTAGATAGATAATTTCCAACATTCAAACTTTCATCTATTTCTCTAATTTTTTCGTTTAAGTCTAATATATCCTTACTATTTGTGACCTCATCATTTCTTAGCAGAGCTTTTTTAACCCCTTCATTTTCTTTTATTTTTTCCGGTAAATCAATGACCGTTAAATCACGAAATACTGTTAAAAATCCTTTATAATAATCTGATCCAAGAGTATACAAATTTTGATAAAAGGAAATGTCATGCGCAAGTGAATAGTAGTTCTCATTTATATTTTCAATATAACCATTATCATTATAATTATAAAATGTTTCATTATCATTATAAGAAAAATCACCTTCACTATCTATTTGAAACTTTATCCATTTTTTTCCAAATTCATAATCTTGACTCTCAATAATTGGATTATAAATTCTATAATTTCCTAACAATATTTCATTCAGATTTTGATCATAATAGCATACTGTATAAGTTAGATAGTAGCCGTAATCATTCCAATTATCTGGGTAAAACACAAAAGTATTATGTGCTTTACAACTCTTTTCAGAATTATTGTGATATAAATTATCATCCCAATTTATATAAAACATAGTTTAGTATCCTTTCCTCCTACACCTGTTCTGCCACTTCTTCCCACTCTGTCATGGCTGCTTCCTGTCGTTCAGTCAGCTGGTCTAGCTTCTGCTGAAACTCCATGAGCTCGCTCGCATCATTGGTTTTCTGCATAGCTGTAGTCAACTCGGTCGTTTGCGTCTCAAGTTCTTCGATTTCAGCTTCTAACTGCTCCAAACGGCGAGCTAATTTCCGAGCTTCTTTCTGTGTTTCTTTCTGGAGTTGGTAGTTGGTTACTGGCTGAGGCTGAGTGGACTCTGTTGCGGTAGCTTTCTCCTCTCTCAAAGTTTCCAGCTCTGCTTTTTTCTCCAGATAATAGTCATAATCGCCCAGATAAAGAGTAGAGCCAGTATCAGAAAGCTCGATAATCTGCGTGGCAACGCGGTTGATAAAGTAGCGGTCATGGCTGACAAAGAGCAGAGTGCCGTCAAAGTCAATCAAGGCATTCTCCAATACTTCTTTACTATCAATATCTAGGTGGTTGGTTGGCTCGTCTAGCACCAAGAAATTTTTATTTTCCATAGACAGCTTAGCCAGTAAAAGCCGCGCCCGTTCCCCACCCGACAGCATACTGACAGACTTTTTGACATCATCGCCTGAGAAGAGAAAGGCACCCAGACGATTGCGGATTTCCACTTCTGGTGTTAGCTTAAAATCATTCCAAAGCTCGTCCAAGACTGAATTGCTCGGTGTCAATCGGCTTTGGGTCTGATCATAGTAGCCCAGTTCCACATTTGCCCCCAGATGCTCCTGCCCACGGATAAAAGGAATTTGTCCTACAATGGACTTGATAAGAGTTGTTTTCCCAATACCATTTGGTCCGACAATAGCTACTGCGTTAAATTTACGAATATCCAGATTGATAGGCTCGGACAACACTTGGTTATCATAACCAATAGCCGCATCTTCTACAGTCAGAACGACATTTCCAGAAGGCTTAGCCGAGCGAAAGGTCATATTAGCAGAACGACTGCCTCTGTCTGGCTTGTCCAGACGCTCCATTTTTTCCAGCTGTTTGCGTCTGGATTGAGCGCGTTTGGTTGTAGATGCCCGAACCAGATTGCGATTGACAAAATCCTCCAAGGCAGCAATTTCCTTCTGCTGCTTTTCATAATTCTTAGCCTCTGTCAAGAGCTTCTGCTCCTTTTGCTGAACAAAACTAGAGTAATTTCCCACATAGCGGTGCAACGAATGCTGGGTCAAGTCCAGTGTCACAGTGGCTACTTTATCAAGAAAATAACGGTCGTGACTGACGATGATGAGAGCTCCGCTATAGTTGCTCAAGTAATTTTCCAGCCAAGCAATCGTCTCTATATCCAAATGGTTAGTAGGCTCATCCAGTACCAATAAATCTGGCTTTTCCAGCAGCATTTTCGCTAGAGCCAATCGAGTATTCTGCCCGCCAGAAAGCTCTTCTATTTTCATCTGCCACATGGACTCGTCAAACTTGAAACCATTGAGAATCGCACGAATATCTGCCTCATAGGTAAAGCCGCCTGCCTGACGGAAATCCTCTGACAAGCGGTCATAGTCTGTCATCAGTTTTTCCAGATCCGTCCCAGTCAAATCCCCCATAGACAGCTCCATCTGTCGCAATCGTTGCTCCTGCTGACGTAAATCATCAAAGACATGCAGCATTTCATCGTAAATGGTATTGACAGACTCAAAGCGACTATCCTGCGCCAAATAAGACAGGGACATGTCTCGCTTTTTATTGACTTCCCCAGTGCTTGGGGCTTCCTCACCGACTAAAATCTTCAAAAGAGTGGACTTACCAGCTCCATTTTTCCCTACTAAGGCAATTCTATCTCGTTCATCCACTTGCAGGTTGATATTATCAAAAAGAACCTCCCCTGCAAAAGAGCGTTCAATCTTATTTGCTTGTAAAATAATCATAAACCTATTATAGCAGATTCCTATCTCAACTGCTATCTTAGAAAACAAAAATACGGTTCATTTCGACCGCATTTTCATTTAAAGCTACTTAAAATTTCTTGATTTTGCATCACAAGGTAAACACCTAATAGAATAATCAAAGCAAAAAGCCCTAATTTGATGATTCCTTTTACAAAACGAATGACCCAAAGAATTATCATCGAACCAATCAACCACATCACAGCTGAATGATTGAAAAATCCTTGAATAGCTTGACTATTTTGACCAAAGAAATTCTGCATGGCAGGAACATGTTCCTGCCATGCAGCTGTCACACCGATATGATTGGCAATATCAGAACCACTTTGCCATAGCCAGGCAAAAATGCTGGAATTAAAGACAAACAAGAAAACTTGCTCTGGGAAACGTCTAATGATTTTAAAGATACTTCTTATCATGCTATGCTTGATACAACTCCTTTACTGCTTGAACATCTACTGCTTGAATACCATAAAACGAGCCAACAGATTGCATAACAGATTTTTCTTCATTGTGTTCCAATCCAATCGCATGTCCCAGTTCATGCTCTGCTGTGTTTACGATTCGCTCATAAGAGTAGCTATATTGACTGTTTAATAGATAATAACGATTTAGTCGAACCGTTACATTTGTAAAACGCTTGGTCAGCAAATTGGTTTTGGATTCTGCTTCGCCTGCCGCACTGACAGTGCTATTATTCATCTCTGTAGCTACAATATTGGCTTGATTTTTATCATTTACAATCTGGAAAGTAAAGGCACCCGTTTGATTCCAAGCACGAATGGCTTCTTGATAAGCTGAGTGAAATGTCTCATCTTGTGTATCTATATAAACCGTAGCGCTTGCTGTGTCCCATCGAACACCAGACGCTTGGTGAACATGATTGTCCGATAGCTGTTTGGTCAGGTCTTTCACATTTTGCCCGACGCCTAGTTGACTATCCTGTCCACTTACATATCGGTAAATTTGACTGACATCTTGCTGAAGTGTTGTCGAAAAACTGCTTTTAGAAGGACTCATGATATACAAGATTCCCACTAAAAAGAGTGCTGTTAATGCAAGACTATAAACTAAACGCCATATCAAGCGCAACAGCGCCGAAAATATTCGAAATATAAACCTCATACTTCCCTCCTAATCTCAAATGTAAAGAGTAAGTATAATGAGATTCTCTTAAAAATTTCTTAACATAGAGAACTGTAAAAGAAAGAATAAAATATTGACAAAAAAATGTAAATTGCTGTCAAAAAAGTCATCTCTCAAGCAACTTTAGGATAAGCGCTCCTCCACTTCAAAATCAATCGGCAACCATTTCAGAAATTCTTCTAGTTGATTTTCCCAATAATACCACTCATGCTTTCCCGGATTATGATGATAGGTGATATCTAAGCCACATTCGCGCAATTGTTTAACAGCTACTTCATTTGCTTGATAAAGAAAATCCTGCTCCCCACACCAAGCGTAAAATTTAGTCTTTTTATCTGACTTCTTTGCCATTGTCGTCAAAAAATGCCGCTTGACATCAGCTGCTTTCAAATCGCCAAACACACCTTGCCAATAGTTGAGCGTCCCACCTGGAAGTTCTTCTATGTCCACATCATCTAGACCGAGCCCAATAGCGCCTGAAAATGACCCTGCATAAGAGAATCGATCTGTCGTCAAGGCTATTTTATAAGCCCCATAACCTCCCATTGACAGACCTGCAATAAATGTTTTCTCCCGTTTCCGACTCATATTGGGAAAGAAACGCTGCATAACCTCAGGCAATTCTTTTGCTATGGCATCATAATAATTCAATCCATAAGCAGTGTTGGTGTACCAAGCAAGATCTGTTGACGGCATAATGACAATTAAATTTGTATGGCGCAGTAAACGCTCAATATTCGTCCGTTTTCGCCACGAATTTTCATTGCCTCCCATGCCGTGCAAAAGGTAAAGAACGGGAATATCCGTATCTGCTACCTGATCGGGAGCTACTGCATCCGCATCAGGATAGATTACATTGACACGACGCTCCATTTCCAACACTGCTGAATGATACTCTATTTCAAAAAATGCCATTTTTTCTCCTTTTAATATAAATGTAAGAAAGGGGTTGGAACAAACGTCCTGACCCCACGATTTTTGTAACTATATAAAATGTGCTAATTTAACCTACTTAACGCACTTCCATTACAACAGGTAAAATTGCCGGACGACGTTTGGTTTGCTCAAAGAGATATTTCGCAAGATTGTCACGCACCGAGCCTTTCAACTCACTCCAGTCAAAATTATCTTTTGCAAGGTAATCTTCAACTGTTTTATTGATTAAGTCAGCACTCTCACGCAAAATATCACGGCTTTTCTTGACATAAACAAATCCACGTGTATGAACCTTGGCTTTGGAAATAATCTTCTTGTCACGACGGTTTACTGTAATGGCTACGATAAAGATACCGTCTTCGGACAGAACTTTGCGGTCACGAAGAACGATAATTCCGACATCACCAATCGCATTTCCGTCAATCATAACATCACCAGAAGATACCGCACCAGCAGGTACAAAATCACCCTTTTCATATTCCATAATGCTACCACGCTTTGGAATAAAAATGTTCTCTGGCAACATACCAATTGCCATGGCAGCTTTAGCATGTGCTGCCAATTCACGATATTCTCCTTGAATTGGGAACAAGAATTTTGGCCGCAAGAGGTTTAACATCAATTGCAAATCGCGCTCATTTCCATGTCCAGACACTCGCAAATCTTGCGTAATTAGTTTGACAACACCACCTGCTTGGTAGATCATGTTTTCTACACGTGCCACCAAGGCTTCTTTTGCGATAGACGGTGTTGTAACAATATAAACCAAATCACCTTCTTTGATTTCTACATAACGGTGACGGCCGATAGACATCTTGCGCAAGCCATTGATTGGCTCACCCATACGCCCAGTTTCCAAAATAATCAGTTCATGATCTTCAAACTTAGACATTTCTTTTGGTTTGATTAGCAAACGTTCGTCCACAAGTGATAATTTCTTCAAGCGAATAGCTGTACGAACGATATTTTCAATGTCAAACCCCGTCAGCACAACACGACGACCCGTTCTAGCAGCAGCTTCAAAAACCTGTTGAATACGAGAAAGATTGCTTGCAACCGCCGCAACAATCACGCGTCCTTCCCAGTCTCCAATTGTATCGCTAATTTCCTTTGCAACTTCGCTCTCACTTGCCACTTGAATCGTACTATCCGCATTTGCAGAATCACTAAGAAGAGCTAGAACACCTTCACGACCAATTTCCGCCAAGCGAGCAAAATCTGTTGCGTAAGACTGACTAGCCGTTTGGTCAAACTTGAAATCACCTGTGTAAACAATATTCCCTTCAGACGTTTTCAAAACAATCCCTAAACTCTCTGGAATAGAGTGCGTTGTTTTAAAGAAAGATACAACTGTACCTCCAAAATCAATCTCTGTGTCTTCATCAATCACATGAAAATCATTGAACTTTTTGACCGTATCATTTCCTTTGACAAATAACTTAGCCAACTCAATCGTCAATTCTGAGCCAAATACAGGGACTTTCGTTTCAGCCAATAAATAAGGCAAGGCACCAATTGCATCCGCATGACCGTGTGTCAAAAAGACCCCTGCAATACGGTCCTTATTTTCAAACAAATAGTCCATATTTGGAATAACAAAATCCACACCAAGCTGTTCATTTTCTGGATATTTTAATCCGACATCCAGGACAAAAATAGATTCATCCACTTCAGCGATGTAAAGATTTTTTCCATTTTCACGTACACCGCCCAAAGCAATCAATTTAATATTGCTCATTGATTCTCCTTTTCAAATTTTTTTACTAACGGTCCTTGGAATCCCAAGTCGAATTACAGTTTTGCAAATCTTTTGCATATCTAATTTATTATACTACTTTTCATGATTTTTTTCAAAGAACAGAGCATACAAAAACTCCTAGTTACTGTATACCTACAGAAAGCTAGGAGCCGTCTCTATTTGCTAATAAGTGATAGATAGACTTTCAGAAAGTAATTATCTGAAAAGAGATTCTTATGATGATTCCATCGTTATTTTATTAAAGAATGATTTTCTTGTCCACAATATATCAAAAACAAGTTTTTTCATCTAAAACAATAGCGGTTTTTTTACTAAGCATGAAAATCATTAAAAAGCTTCTACCGACTGCATCAAATAACATTCTTATTTATTCTTACTTTGCGTTCTTCATACGCGATGCAATTCTACAAACCACTACATGACATCTTCAGAAATATTTAATCAAATACCTCCAATTAAGAAAAACAATTAGCAAATAGAAACTAATACATCATAAACGATTT
>UMFR01031147.1_pt1 | contig 13324 bp, 14 predicted proteins | sample 1965041 | NCBI WGS metagenome assembly UMFR01 (sample SAMEA4836049, study PRJEB28245) | human gut metagenome | biome: gut microbiome; material: fecal sample | place: Denmark | collected 2008
TGATTCAAGTTTGCGAACGAGCATCGCGAGTTTCGCAATTATCTATCTAATACTGAAATCTAATTTTTAAGAAGCCAAAACCGCTTCCATGTGATATATTGCGCCATTTTGTAATTCGTCAAAGGATTTTCCGGTATTTTTTAATTTTTCTTATTTCTTTCCGTCGTAAGCATTTCCCTCTGCTTTGTTGCAATAAATTTTCCAAGGTTTGCATCCGCTCTCGTTAGCCTACATCCCACGTTTACCCGGCTTTTCCCCGCCGGGATCACCCTTAAGACGGTTCCTTCCAGCCGGAACAAAGTGGGCTGCGCGGACCATCCGATTTTTGTCTTAAACTGGACCTCAAGATGCATTCCTCTTTCCAGTCCAAAACCTTCATCACACATCAAGCCTATGCCAGACCGGGAAATATCTCGAATTATAGCATCTTTTGTAGTTCCGCCCATTCCAATGATTGCATCTCCCATTAACGGCAGACGGTATTCCGACCGCCTGTTATACGGTTTAACATTACCTGTACTGAACGCCATGTAGCAGTTCCCGGAATCCGGAAGGTTGATAATGATAATTTTCACACGATCCCAGATGTATGGACGTCCATCGATCAGCGCGGTCACGGAACACACCGCTGTTTTGCTCTCGAAATTAACAACATATTCCTGTTCATAGACGACTGCAATCGGAATTTGTGACAGATTAAACGAACGCGGACACACCTGTTTTAAGTATTCCCTGTCATTTTCTGTCACTTCCAAGACACTGCTCGCAAAAGACAGGTTCTTTGTGCCATCAGAGGCATCAATCGTTATATCTGTACCTGGTTTTAAACATTCAATTTTCATACGTTTCCTTTCTACGGAGAATATCTTAAATTGCCCTCCCCCCCCCATATTAATTTGTGTCACTGAAAGTACAACGATGATAACTCCGCAGATCAGAACAAACCATTCGAGCCCTTTTTCTTCCTATGGTTCTTCCCACGGCTTCCATTTTTCTGACACTTGGCGCAGTTTTCTGTCAAGGTAAGGTATTTATCATTGTATCTTTTATGTATCTTTTATCATTTTAACTTTATTGACCGCTTCGATTTTCTTGAAAAAGTTATTTGTTGCGACAGCCTCCGACCGGATCCGCGCTTCAAATTCGTATCTTGACCTTCTGGTAATATCTTCATCGTGATACCCGATATTTACAAAAAACTGGACAACCCTTCCATCAAAGTCGTACCCACATGGGGAAATGTCCCTTACCGGGCGGCACTGTGTAAATCCATTGTCATTTTTGATCCCTGAAAGGATTAACGGGAGCACACCAAGTTTCTGCTCTTCTGCAATCCGTCTTGGAATCTCCAAAAGCATACTCTCTGTAAGCGAGATTGCGGAATAAGTAGAGTATTTCGGAAAAATAAATTCCTCAATACATTTATCAATTCCGTAATTCTGTGATGCCAGTCCTTCAAGAACATCAAATGCCACCATTACTTTAATGTCACCGTTCTTCTCGATAAAATAAATGCAGCCTTTTTCAAACCAAAATTGCAGGTTTTCTTTTGCATATTCTGCCCCACAAAATACCCCATGCTTTTTTAAAATTTCCACATAATACTCATACAGCTTATCCAGATCACAGTATTCCGCACGCTTTGCCGTATACTTTACCTGCACAGGCTTCTTGGAATACATCATGCTCCGGATAGGCACATATGTCGAAACTGTAAAGCTATCCAGTGCAAGGTAATTATTCCGTGAAACGAAATTAAAGGATTTCACATAACTTTCATAATATCCTTTCAGCTGTTCCATTGGCTTTTCTTTCAAATATGGAAGATACTCTTCCGGTTCAAATATCTTGTCGTCTTTCTTTTTGTTACACTCCTTACACAATGGTACAAGATTGTAGCTGCGGTTTACCCCTCCTTTTGTCAACGGAATATAGTGATCGACCGAAAACTGGTAGCCAATGTAAATCGGCTTCCCACAGTGCGCACATATCCCCCCGCTTTTCTTTAAAACATCTTCTTTTTCCTCATTTGTAAAATTTGTTCTTTCTACTATTTTTTCCCTGTTCAAAATTTTCACTTCCCTTCACTTTGTATATTGCGCCATTTTGCAAATCGTCAAATAGAATCAGCTATTTTTAGTATTTTTCGCGGAAACTTTTTTATCTCATATTGAAAATGTGAACTAAAGAAAACGCATCGAAAGGAGAAAAATTTATGGATACAGAAACAAACAAAAAAATAGAAGAACTTAAAAAAGCCTTCTATGAAGCATATAATGAGTACCAAAATCTGGAGGAACATCCCGAACTCATACAGGACATCCGGGCACTGTATGCATTAAAACGCAAGCTGACGGTATACAGCGTTCTGGCTGACCGCTTTGGACAGGGATTATTTACCATTCGTGTCCAGAATTCAACCTACAAATGTATCAAGCATTTCCTTGATACCGAAAAAAGCAAGGTAGACTCCTTCAAAACAATGATGGAACTCTTTCTTGAGGAAGAACAGGCGTGCTAACAGCCTGCTCTTTTTTTATGCAAATTTCCTCTCTCAAAACAGGAATACATATTAATGATGTAACTGGCATACAAACCCATCAGGACCATCAGGAGGAAGAAATTATGTTTTTTGGGATTGGAAATAAAAAGAAAAAGCAGGTACAGACCGGCGCGGGAAATCTGCCTTTCTCCACGTCTGCCGCACCGGATCGGAAATCAGCAATAAACGTATCAAACCGGCAGACGGACATCCAAATTGATGAGACATTACTGGAATCTGCTCTGCAAAAGCTTAACAAAATGACAGGACTTTCATCCATCAAACAGGATGTGTACAATCTTGTCCAGCTGCAGAAACTTAATATTGAACGGGAAAACCGTGGAATGAAAACAGCACAGATCTCAAACCATCTCATTTTCCTTGGAAATCCCGGCACTGGAAAAACAACCGTTGCCCGGATTATTGCTGATATCTACAAAGCCTTAAATGTGGTCGAGCACGGGCAGTTAATCGAGACTGACCGTTCGGGACTTATCGGGCAGTATCAGGGACAGACTGAGCAGAAAACAAAACAGATCTTAAGTGAAGCTGACGGAGGAATCCTGTTTATTGATGAAGCGTATTCCCTCGCGTCCGGAGAAAATGATTACGGACAGCGAGCAATCGAAATTATCCTGAAAGAGATGGAAGATAACAGGAATAACCTTGTTGTAATTGTGGCCGGATACCCAAATGAGATGCAGCGTTTCTTAAACTCCAACCCCGGGCTTTCCTCCCGTTTCGGGAAAACCCTGCAGTTTGAAAATTACTCACCGGATGAAATGTATGTGATCTCGCAGTCCTACGCCATGGAAAGCGGCTACATTCTCGATAATAGCTGTTTCGATGTCCTTAACAATTATTATGCATCAGAATGTAAGAAGCCGGATTTCGCCAACGGAAGACTTGCCAGAAAGACTGTGGAATCCTGTATTAAGGCGCAGGCAGTAAGACTCACCGGAAAAAGTCCCCTAATTGCATTTTCCGACAGAGACTTAAACACCATTGAAAAAACTGACTGCCAGAAAGCTATCCAGATGTTGTAATTTCCAATAGGATTATCACGAAGAAAAAGCTGCGCAAAATCGCGCAGCTTTCTTATTCAGCAGCCTCCACATACTCCGCATTAATCTGCAGGGATGTTTTGCCTTTATACGTATTTGTTGACAGTCTGCCTACAACATTCAGTTTTTTCGGTTTTCCCATCTCCTTGTACTTTTCAGAAGCATTAAACCACAGAACATCAATTCCCTCACAAAAGAGTTTCAGATGCTGTTTTTCAGAACCCATCTCTCGGAACAAATCACCAAATTTGTTTTCCTTGAGTTCCAACCCTTTCAAGCAGACAACCGGTTCTTCGTTTCCAACCCCGTATGGACCATATTTCCGGACATCTTTGTAAAGCGCATATAAGGTATGCACATTTCCATCAATATCATAAAATACGACGTCATCTCCAGGCTCTTCCACTTTTTCAACCAGATCACACATCATTTGCCGGAGCGTATCGATGTTTTCAATCTGGATGGAAGCTCCGCACGCAGCCGGGTGCCCTCCGTACTGGAAGAACAATCCGCTGCATTTATCCATTACGGCTTTCAGGTTACACCAGTCACGGCTGCGCCCGCTACCAACGCAAATACCATTTTCCGGAGCACCAAATACAATGCTTGGAACCTTGTATTTCTCTGTCAGGTTTCCCGCAATAATTCCGCAGATACCTTTCAGAAAACGGTCATCCTGCAGCACCAGTACAGAATTGTTCATCTGTCCGGTTTCCTCGACCATTTTCTCTGCCAGTTCCGTCAGTTCTTTGCAATACGTTTTCCGCTCATCATTCATCTGTTTGACGATCTGTGCGGCATTTTTCGCTCCGTCAGATTTCCGTCCGGTATAAGATAACAATGCGGCAACTTTGCGACTGCCTTCATCCTCCAGACGCCCAAACGCATTGATAGCCGGTACAAGGGAATATGCAATGTCTTCTACAGAAAGTGTATCGCTCAGCTTCATTTCTTCAAGAAGAAGAGCAAGCCCGGTGGAAACACGTTTCTGCTCGATTTGTTCCATTCCTCTTCTTACAAGGAAGCGGTTTTCAGCTTTCATTGTAACACTGTCACCGACGGTTCCGACTGCAGCAAGTGCAATCATGGAAGACATGATACCGTTTAAATCAGCAGGTCTTCTCTTTTTTGCGAAAACTTCTCGCATGAAACGGTATGCCAGCCCCGCACCGCAGTAATCCTCAAAATCAGCTTCTGTGATGTGAGGATCAATCACAACATCAGCTTCTGGAAGGAACTGCTCACCATTTAAGATACGGGCTTCATGGTGGTCAAGAATGATCACTTTCATACCCTTTTCTTTTGCGGTATCAACCGCTTCATTTGCTGCGATGCCGTTATCTACGGTAATCAGCAGTCCGGACGGATCCATGTTCTCAAGATTTTTTACCTTGATTCCATAGCCGTCTGTAAAACGGCGCGGAATAATAATGTGCGGCTTAATCCCGATGGAATTGCACCCGATGGAAATAATACTTCCGGATGTGATTCCATCGCAGTCGTAATCACAGTAAACATAGACTGGACTGTCAATCATTGACCAGAAGAGATCAACCGCTTTATCCAGCCCTGCTATGTTTAACACGTTTTTGCACTTTCCGGAAACTTCTCTCTCCAGTTCCTGCGGGGTAACTCCAAGCCGGGATGCGACCAATTCCATAACGGAATTCGTTTTGCTTCTTTTTACAATCCTTTTCTTTTCTGCACTCATTTGCTTCTCCTTTCAAACTGTAGCAATTTGTTTACACAATCAATATGAAATGAGAAAAGAACCACACAAAAAAAAGAGACGCCACATAAGCGGCATCTCTTTGTAAAATTCAAAATATTAAAATTCATCCGACAGATCAAAATCCTCGATATCATCCATAACCGGACTCTCTTCTATATCCGGCTCTTCTCTTACCGGTCTGTTAATGTCATAGTCTGGATCATCGTTGAATCGGCTGCCGTAATCACCGTTACCATAGTCGATATCCTGCTCGCGGTCCTCAATCGTAATGTCTGCACGACCCTCATCGACCGCAGGTACTTCCATTTCATACATCTGTGAAGTAAGGGAAACGGAAGAAAGATCCGTGCGGACTTTATCAACAAATCCCTGCATGTTTGAAGAATCCATCTCGATATTATTGGTTAATGCCGTCACGGTGTTGTCGCTGTCATCCGTGATATTCAAAATTCCAACTTCTTCCATCACACGATAACGTCCGGCTTCAATAATCCCGGCCATATATGAAGAATTCCCATTGTATTCCATCAACGAATCATTTTCCATGTTTCTGATTTCCATATATGGCTTCCGCTTTGAGTCCGGCTCCATATGAAGCTTCAAATCCCCGTTTTCAAAAAGATGTTCCATGTAGTCTTTCTGGATCCCGTTCATCTGCTCAATTATAGATAAAGATACATACGGCTTTGCAAGTTCTCTTAATGAAAATTCCTGTATTCTTCCTTCTGTCGAAGCGGGACAGACATAGAAATGGAATGTATCCTGCAGCTCTTTGACGCATTCCGGATTTGCAAAATTCAGTTCTTTTTCAATCGCCTGATTCTTATATACGATCGCTCCTCCCGTTCTGAGGACAATATAATTTTCCGGATGTGCGGAGTCATAAATCGTAATGCCCTTTACTTTTTCGCCGTCCATGATCCGGCTAATCGGTTCGAACGCTTTCATATTGACAGCCTGAACCTGCTCCATCGCTTTGTAAAGCTTTGTTGTCTTCTGTAAAGCTACAACCCCGACCGCTTCATTGAAGATTTTTTCTTTTTCCGGAGAACCAATATCTTTTTCTGACACAAGGAAAAGGTTCTTGTTCGGGTCTTCCCTGATCCGGGAAGCAATTCCTTTTTCTGCGAGAATAAGCTGGACCTGTTGCATCTGTGGATAAGAAAGATTTTCCATCTGACGGACAAAGCTATCATTCATGAGATCATTTGCCTTGTCTGCATCCATGAATAAGGACTGGCTTTCAAATTTTGCTGCGACATCCATGATCTGTTCCATGTTGTCGCCGGATACCATATAGATCGAAGTGTAATCCTGTGCATGGACCGGCATCATGACAAATGGCATATGACCTGCCGCCATTTCCCTTTCAAAATTGAAGCAGTCCCTGTTGTCCAACTGTACGAATCCAATCGAGTCACCATATTTCTCAACCCAGTATTTATCGGCTTCTTTAATTGCAAGATCTTCCGCTTCTACAACGGACAACCCTGTCTCCCTCTGAATCTCATCCTGCTTGTCCTGTTTGAACGTTTCCACATCCATGCTCTGTTTCTCCAGTTTGTCCAGCAGGTCTTTATTTGCCATCTCTGCTTCCTGCAAAAGCATAGATAACTTCTGCACCATTGTTAAATGTCTTAAAAGTGTATCGACTGATCCTGTAACTGTCCCGACAATCACGCTTGCCATTGGATCAAGAGTTTTTATTGTGTTGTTCACCACTTTGTTTGCTTCTTCCATCTGTCATTCCTCCTGTAATTTCCTCCGGATATCCGGATAACAACAATATGTATTATTATTTCTTCCGCTTGGCCAGTCTGCCACATCAGGATCTGTCAAGATCTTCCGTAAAATCAAGTTCCTCCCGTCCTGTTTCCTCAAGATTACTTAAAAGTGAATGCAATTCTTCACGTATCGATTCACCGTTTTTCTGCAACTCAATCCCTTTTTCGATGCATTTCCTTTTGTAGTCACGTTCCTTGATTTCCCGTTTTAATCTTTCATTCTCCTCCTGTATCTGCTTAAGAATTTTTCCCTGTTCATTTTTCTCTCTGTAAGCATCATCTCTCTGCTTCACCAACTCTTCTGGAATTTTATTCTTTTCCTCATTTACAACCGATCCATCACCGCCATCCATAAAATCATCTTCCGCGGTCCGTCCGTCATCAAGGATTATATTTTTCATATATTCCTGTCTCTGGTTTACTTCCTTCGTAAGCTTCTCTGCATACCGGGAATTCTTTTTCAGATGTTCCGTACTCTGCCGCCTTGGGGTTTCCCCTGTGTTAAATCTTACGTGGTACTTTTCGTTGCACAGCTTTTCAACTGCCTGGTTCATTTTCAGGATATTGGTCAGGGAAGAGAAATCCTTGTTGCTTAATTTTCCATTTACCTCCGGAACAACCTGAATGTGAATGTGAGGTCTGGATACTTTAATCATTCCGTCTTTCGCATCCGTGTAAGGAGCGATCTCATCAAAGTGACTTGTTGCGCTGATGATATTTTCATCCCCGAATTTTTCCCGGCACATATCGTAAAAATCTTGAAACAACTCCTTTGCTTTTTCATTTGTCATTCCAAGCGGTACCGGCATTTCCAGACTTGTCATTTCAATCCGGTCATCCCTTTTGTTTGTATTTGTTGTTCTATCTAGTTCCACAAGACGTTTTTCCCATTTTTCCCTTGATTCCTTCCATGACATTCCTGTGAAGTTTTGGTTCTGATATGACTTTGACGGATCAATCTCGATATTGCTGTGCTGCTTTGTTGGATCAGCTCGGAACGTCTGATCACAATGCTTTAAAAGATTTACTCCGCGGATATGATCTTTTTTGCTGCATTTTGCACTTCCGTGATTGCCGCCCCAGTTAACTGAAGACATATTTTATTCTCCCTCCTTACCCCTGCAACCACAATATGAAATAAAAAAAAGTTTGCGACAGGACTTTGGCAAAGTATTAGGTGCTATAGGACTTTGCCCCCAGTACTTTCTTGCTTTCTCGCCTTCTTGCTTTCCTCCCAATCCTCTACTCACACCTCTCATCTGCCATCTGCTCCACGGAACCCTGTTTCCACATCATCCTTCCTTTCTCATATCTCACCCCACATTTATCCCCTTTTTTCTTCCACGAAGCTTTTCTTGCGCTTTCACGTTTTCATGTTTTCATGTTTTAACGCTCTTGCACTCTTGTATTCACTCTGTCCGCGCTCCGCCCAGTACTTCCTGCACAATAAGTCCGCGCTAACCTCACACTGCACCACAGTCCACTTACCCGCGCTCAGTTATAAAACCACCGTACATAAGTCCGCGCCCACACCACTCCACGCATTAAGAAGTTTACGGAAACATCCTCCACTTTCCCCCTATATATCCATCTTTTTCCCCACCTCTATACATTTTCGCACCGTACAAATAAAGTATTTCCTCCACTTTAGCACATTTCTTGCATTCTTGCGTTCTTGTATTCTGCCTGCAATCCACGCCCTCACACCTCACATCTGCTACCCACACTACAGGTTCCTTGCCCGAATTCTTTTCTTGCATTCTCGCGTTGTTCCCTTGTGCTGTCCGCACGCTCTGCACGCCATGCATCGCGCCACGGAAACATACCACATTGGTGATACTATTTTACACATTCCAAGGTAGTTCCCAGTACCATCCCTGATCTTCCTCCTGTATTTCCAGTACCAGTACCGGTATCACCTTACTGATACTAAGTGATACCACCTTGGTGATACTATTTCTTGAATTCTTGCGTTCTTGAGTTCTCGCGCCCCACACGTTTTGTCCGTGCTGTATTCTTGCACGTCCTTATGAACTTTTACGGTATTCTTTCTTACCTTTCCCTTTTTCTTCCCGCATTCACCCTTCTGCGGCGCCACACAAGCACATTTGTACTGTATATGCGCCGCAAAGCATCAGTGTCTGTAGTTTCATAAAGCGGTCAGGCCGGCTCTGCCCGGAATAAAAGCACCAGATGACCGCCGGGATACCCTGCTTCTTCCTTGTCTCTCCCACGTACCCCACACGTTTTCTCTGTCCTCTACCATGTATCATATCAATAAGGTGATACTTTTGTTTTCTTTTTACTTCCCATCCCCTCCCCTTATGTTCAAGGTGTATCCCTGTTTTGTCCTGTTATTCCTGCTTTCTCGCGTTCTTGCGGTAAGATTTGTACCAGTAAGGTGATACGATACGGTACCACAAAGGTGATACTACATAATACCAGTAAGATGATATGAAAATGGATTGCCGCGGTCATTTCTGTATTCAGTACCATAAAGGTGATACTGTTTAGTATCAGCAAGATGATACTTTGAAACATAAAAAATACTCACATCCCCTCCCCTGTCTGCCACTTCCTATACTTATTTCACAGGCTTGCGTGGAACCAGGGAGAAAATGGGAAAGGAAAAGAATACCATAAAGGTGATACTGCTTAGTATCAATAAGGTGATACTATTTAATATCAGCAAGTTGATACGAAAGCGGCAGGATCTGTATGTTTTCCTTTTGTTAAGTATCATACGGGTGATACTATATAGTACCAATAAGGTGATACTATCCAATACCACAAAGGTGATACTATTTGGACGGATTTATAAAGGAATAGTAGTATCACCCGTAGTATCACCCAGTTTTCTTATATTTTCTGTGCTTCTGCCCTAGTCTTTACAGTATTTGCCTAAACCACTCGAATTCGATGGGGTTTAAAATAGTATCACTGAAAAATAGTATCAGGCGATATCCGTGCGGTGAAAATAGTATCAGCAGGTGTGGGGGGAAATGTGCGGGGACGGATATGGAAAATAGTATCAGGCTAGTATCAGGCGATATCCATGCGCAGCAAGTATCTGTACGGGAAATAGTATCAGCAGCAATCTGTCTTTATCCGGATATTTCCTTATCGGTATGTGGGAGCTGGTTTACTGAAACTATTTTTGAGGTGATACTATTTTCTGTTCTTCTGGTGATACCATTTTTGTTGTTTTTCTTTACTCCGGCCTGCTTTACTGATACTATTTTCCACCGAAAGGCTGCTCTCCTGCTGTACTCTTCTGGAGCTTTGGAAAGCTGGTATTGGAAAATTCTGCGTTGTTTTCTTGGCAGAAGGGTTTCTTTCTGTACGGAAGCTGGTTTCTAAATTGATCTGCACGCAAAGACGCGGCAGCTCCCAACTTAGTTTTCTTGTGATGGCCGGTTTCCGCAGGTGCCCTTATGTTTTACTGGATTTTCTACAGATTTTTGGGGAAATAGTATCACCTCGAAACAAAGTCATCACGCAAAGTAGTATCACTTCCCGGGACGGGACTGCGGATTTTTTGGAAACAGTACCACTAAAACAGTACCACCAGCCGCACAAAGCAGGAAACAGGGCAAAGAGCGGAGGCAAAAAGTATGGCAGGCAGCGGGGCAGAAACTCATAGGAAAATGGGGCGGAAAGTAAGAAAAACAGGATACGCGCCCCGTGCCCCGCTCCAGACGGCTTCAAAAATCGTACAACCCGCGCTTCCATTCTGTACAATTTCCCGCACAGGAAACTATGAAAGAAGCCGTGCGGCGCACAACAAAAAACCGTGGGATCTGTAATTTTTATGAGAAAATGGAGGAAAATTTATGTTTGATATGGATGGCAATGAAGCCTCACACGGCCGAGACCGCGTGCTTCCATGCCTGTTTTTCTGGGGCATGGACTCGCTGACTGAAGATACAGTGAACTACGGACAGCCGGTTCCCGGATGCGTTTTCGTGGAAGCTGAGGCAGGAGCTGGTAAACAGAGGCGAAGCACCATTGGGTACCACAACACCTGATGCGCAACCGCGTGGCTGCATTCCCAATGCCGGGCCCACCCGATCAGACATCCATCGCTAACTGATCTGCACGCGAAGACGCGGCATCTTCCAGCTTAGTTTTTCGTGACAAAAAGGGCGCAGCTCCGGCCGTGTCTTTTTTTGTTCCATATTAAAGATGTAAATAAAAACATATCTGAAAGGAGAAAATGCATGATTACGAAAGAATATATGACATCTGTTGAAGAATTAAAAGAGGAATTCAAAATTGGTTCCGTGGTCGAACAAGACGGGAAACTTCTTAAAGTCGTGGAGATTAATAACGCTCTGCCAACAACCTGTTTTGCATCTTTCCCAAGCGTGACATTCGAAGAAGTGCAAAAAGTTTCCCAGTCTGGCACCACCAGGTAATCCGGATAAAAATCCATCACACTTACAAAATGAACTTATGGCACAGCTTTGGCTGTGTCTTTTTTTTTGTTTCATATTGAAGATGTAAACCGATTTTTTAAACATCGAAAGGAGAAAAACCATGAAATACGCAAGATATGATATTATCCTCCAGGAAAAGGAAGTAAACGAGGATCTTTTAATCAGAATTGACAACAGCGAGGCATCCGGTGCGATCCCGCTTGAGCTGCTGTCACATGACCGAAAGGAAAAAGTTTCCGGTTACATGAACTTTCAGGGAGCGAAAGCTCTCGGATACAACCTGTCAAACAAGGAGCTGCTTGACAAGCTGAGTTTTCTCATCTTCAACACCCGCTCCGATTCCAGGTGCAGCTCGTATGACGAATTCGAGCTGGGAGATCTTAAGGTGCTGGTATTCCGCCATATGGATCCAGAGGAAATTCCGGAAGATATGAGGGCAACAGACTCTGTATCTGAGATTTTCCCGAACTGCATCTGGCACAAGTTCCCAGATGGGTCCGGGTATCTTGATGGACCAAGGAAAGGCCAAAAGCTTATCCAAGGTTACGACCTCTCCACTAACGAATTCAAGTATCGCGGAAACTGGTACTTTTTCGCTGACACTGACTCTGGACACTATATTACCTGCCAGGAGGCGATCAGCCAGATGGAAGTCTTCTTGTATAAAATACCAGATACTTTCGTCCGGCTTTACATCAACTGGTATGGCTCCTGCAACGAGGATGCCCTTGAAGCAGAAACCGGAGAAAATGCAGGTGCGCTTGCCCTCCAGAAATTCCTCGAAACCGCAAAGGAAGAGGAACTGGTTGGATACATGCTCTATTCCACAGGCGGCCGTCAGGATGAGATGTTTGATTTCCTGATGACCGGGCTCCCTGGAGTATCTGGGAAGAAGAAGGAAAATATCAGAAAAATCATGGAGAAAATGTACGCTTAACCGCGGACACGCAAAAGAGCTGCAGATTTTTGCAGCTCTTTTTTACTGTCTGTTTTTTCACTTTTTTCTGCAGTTTCCATCCATGCGCCTCATGAGGCGCAACAAGCCGGTAGCATCCGCAGCCTGATTGCATTTCAACCCATACATCCCATAAGGGATGCAACTGTAAATATACTTACTACATAAAAGATAGGTGTTATTCTTTCACTTTTTGGTTTTTCTTCTATTCATTTTTAATCATGCTCTTTAAATTTCCTACCATCATTTTCCAAAATTTAAGCAAACCTAAGCTGCCCGGTCTGTTCCTCACGAATTTTCATATTCCCAGTGCGTTTCGCTACGCATAATTCCGGAAGATTTGCTTTTACAAGAGCAGCCGGAATCGGAGGACATACAGCATTTCCACACCTGCGTACCTGCTCGCTTCTTGGGTATTTTTTCCTGTGTAATCGTGGTCTATGATGTAATCATCTGGAAAGCCCTGGCAACCGCCTGGTCTTTGTACTTCGGGACATCCGATAATGAAAATTTTTCTTTAGCCTCAGATGTCACGATGGTCGTGGAGTTTGTTGCAGAAGAGGGCTGCGGAATATATTCTACGGCCATTGCAAACATCAAGGTAAACAAAAGAATCTTCTGTTTTGTCAATCTATTTTGTCTCATAAAAAATCCTTTCTTGTGATGGTGGGTGGGTATAGGGTATTTCCCTTTAAGTCATGATAGTTTTCAATATTGTACTACATTTTCGAGGTATTTTTTCCGTTCCGCTGCAAAAGAGAGCAGTATTGTTTTCTGTTGAGCGTCTGTCAGATGGTACCATTCTGCC
>UMFR01082281.1_pt1 | contig 13208 bp, 11 predicted proteins | sample 1965041 | NCBI WGS metagenome assembly UMFR01 (sample SAMEA4836049, study PRJEB28245) | human gut metagenome | biome: gut microbiome; material: fecal sample | place: Denmark | collected 2008
AATGGGAAAAAATAATGTCGTACATACGAGGAGAAGAGAAATATGAACAGTGAAATATTTAGAGTAGATCAAACCTACAGTTTCATGGGTTACGATTGGACGGTCTGTGAGCTGATCAATAAAGGTAAAACCCTAGTGATTCAGTCCCATGGTGTAACCCATGGGGAATGGCCGGGCTTTGTAATGCCACAGTTTGGAAATGGTGATTACTATTCCAAATCCATTGATGGCGAAGATATCAGTGCCTATGACAACAAGATGAAAGAATTGTACGATACCATCAAGGATGCAGAGGATTCATCCGTTTCCTATGGTAAGGGATTGTTTCTTATTAACAAGGAAAAAGCCAGTTTTCCGGATTTGAATGAACCTGGCTCTGGAAATTACTGGAAAGCTTTGAAGAGAGCAGCGGAAAACGCTCAGTCATTCGGGGCTGCCAGCAGCAGCGCGTGGCTTGGTGCTGTCGACGGCAGCTACGGCGCATGGTGTGTGGACCGGTTCGGTCACGTCTACAACATCAACTATCAGTACGTTGACTATGTGGTTGCGCCGGCTTTCAATCTCGACTTGTCCAAAGTTGAGGTTGTTGAAAATCAAATTTATTTTGGCAATAATTTAACAGGAGGAAAAATAAATGGTACAGAAAGAAGTTTTAGAGCTTAAAAGAAGGTTTAAGAAAGACAGCGCAACATTTCCGCGTGTATGCGGCGTGTATGTGGATTCCAATAAGCAGAAACAGGCTGCGATGAATAAGCAGTTTCTGAATCTGGACGAAGAGGTTATGCATAAATACCTTGAAATTGCAAACAAGACATTATCTGGTAAGGTCGGCGATGCACTGCTCAATGTAAATGTGCACGGCGGATCAGAAGATCAGGAAGATATGACCAAGTTGCTTATGGGCGTTAAGGACAGTCATCTGGAAGATGATGGACTTCTCAATGCTTTTTATGACCGTGTGATCGAGACTTATGATTCAGCGGAGCCGTATTACATCATTTTGTTTTACGATGCCTACGACGTGATGACAAAGACGAGCGACAACGAAAAACTGGATGAATCCGAAATTGTTTATGAGTATATTTTATGCAGCATCTGTCCGGTTAAGTTGTCCAAGCCTGGGCTGAGTTATTACGAAAAAGAGGATGAAGTGGATCTTCGGGAAAGAGACTGGGTAGTGCAGATGCCGGACGCTGGTTTCCTGTACCCATCCTTTACGGATCGCTGCCCGGATGTCAATGAATGCCTGTTTTACAACAGGAAACCTAAAGAAGCGGCACATGATTTCATGAACGATCTGTTATGCTGCAGCACAGATCTCACAGCTTCTGAAAAAAAGAATATTTTCGGTCAGATTCTTGAATCCGTTGCAGAAAAGGAAAGCGATATGGAAGAGAAAATCTACCATATGCATGAAGAACTGCAGGCAATCGCAGATAAAAAAGAAAACGACGATAATGCAGATGATCCGGTAACAGTGGAAGATATTAAGGAAGCTGCAAAGGAAGCCGGATTTGATGATGTTAATGCGGATTTGATGGCGAAGAGATATGAAAGTGATCTGAGTAAAACTAATGCCACAGCAGAAAATCTGGTAGACAGAAAGCTCCTTGACCGGAACGATGCACTGAAGCAAATTGAAAGCCTGAAAGGACAGTTGAAAACACTTATGGCAGAAAACAAGAGATTAAAGGAAAAACTGGGCGAGTAATTTATGGGAAATACCTATACTATCCGGGTCAGATCCGGGTCAAACAGTGTAAGAAGATACCGTTTCTCTCTGTGGTGGAAACGGTACATATTCAATCCGCGGTCGAATGGCCGCGGGTTTTATGAAAAAAAAGATTGTTCCAAATGGGAAAAAACCAAAATGTTCCATTTCTGCAGAAGAAGGAAATTGTCTCTTGACGCGGTTCCAACCCAGTACACCAGGAGCAGGAATTACCGGAATGAATTTTTTGCAAAAAATAAAACAGTATCCGGGAGATACCGGTGCGCGTACTGCGGAAGAAAACTGGCAAGGGAGAAGATCACAATAGACCATATTTTCCCTGTACATTGTATGGAAGAGTACCCGGCAGTACGCAGAAGGGCGGCATTGTTTGGAATACGTGGATCCAATGATTTAAAAAATCTCGTGCCGGCCTGCAGAAGATGTAATCTCCGCAAGGGAACCCGGATGGGATGGTGGATTATAAAAGGATTCCTTGGCCGGACGTGGTGGTACTGGCCGGTACGCAAACTGTTACGGCTTACAGTTATACTTGCTGTAGCGTACTTATGCAGATGAAAATCATACACAAGCGGAAATCACAAGCTTTCTGATTGATGTGATCATTGGCCGTGTTTCTGAAAATATAGATGTTGAAGCTGCTTTGGTGGAATATAAGTCAGAGATTAACGAGGAACAATTTTCTCGTTAGGTGAGAATTTGTTTCAAATTTCAGATTAGCTGGAACAGAATGCAAAATAATAGGAGGATGAAAATAAAATGATAAGACTAAGCAAAAAAGAAAAAGCGCTCATGGATATGTTGAGGAATTTTGAAATAGATCTCAATTATGTAGCCTATGTGTTTACAATTACTGGAGGTGGATGGGGTTCCTATCACAAATTATATATTATTACAAATGACCGGAAAGTTTTATATTCCGATATGCAGTCCAAACCCGTTTTTTTATTTGATTTAGAAGAAGAATTGGACTTCGAAGCTCATGGAAATACGGTAGGCTTTGACGCTCCAGACTGCTCAATGTTCAAAGTACAGGATAGTATTCGTGGAAACTGCAAACAGTTGCGTGAATTGTATTGCGTGGGAATGTATGATAATACTCCTGCGGTTGATCGGATCGAGCATCTACATCTTTGTAAAAACACAGGAAAAACCGAACATTCAGAAGATTGTATCTATGATGAAGATGATGCCATATTGTACTGCAAACTGATCCTCAATGATCACGAACTATTAGTATCCGCAAGAGAGGTTCAGGTATTTGATTATTACCTGGATGCGGCGAAAAATGATGATAAAGATCTTAAAATTGATATGGATGCCGCAGAAAAAGAACCGTTTTCCTTGGTGTATGGCGGATTGATGTTTCATAACCACAGCTATGAAGAAATTGCGGGCTTAGTTGAACGATTAAAGGGTTACGCGTTCCTGGATCTTGATAGAGAAAAAGACGATTTATCCGCATCCTGCTATCAAGATATACTATTGTATCCAGAATTAAGCAAAGAAGATCAGTTCATACCATTTGTGGCACTTATGCAGACAACGCATCCATTTGATGATTCGGATATGTCTGTGACTTTATTTCCTCTCATGGGTGAAGGCCGTGTTTGGGAACACATGGCAAACAAGCCGTTTCTTCTCGCCTGTAGAAGGAAGGTTGAACTGGATGAAGATGTGACAGTAGAAAACTGGAAGGATCGTATAGATATTGGCGAATTGGAAGCTGCATATCAGGTTGCAGACTTATATACCGGTCCAATCGAAGCGTAAGTGTTATTGATGTATTTATTAGATTAGTGAAAGAAAATGCAGTCGGCATAAATATACATAAGACTGCACCACCGTAGGGCATACGGGAACAGTATAATCTAGCTTGTGGACACTGTGTAAGACATTGCAATATCGTAAGGTATCAGTCAATGCAGTAGTGGTGGAAGCAAGAATCCCCCTGCTTAGCTGTGGGGAGCGTCAAGTGGGTATACCGGAATGTTTATGAAGTAATAATTTTGGATGGGATATTAATGAAATGTGAAGAATGCAAATTTTGCAAATACGATAATTCGATCAAAGAATTCGTTTGTTCAATAGAACCTGATTTACCAGTAGTTGCTAGAGATGCAAAAAATAATTGCAAAAAGGCAATTGCGATTGTAAAAGATAGCAAAAAAGAAGGGGTGCATATATAATATGGGTAATTGGAGTCAAAAAGTAATACCGTATACAAGGTAAGAAGTTGGTTACATTAACCACAAACGAAAGGACTATTTTATGAAAAAAAAATTATTTGCCGCGGCGTTATTGATTTCAATGATATTTACCGGATGCCAACAGAATAATTTCTCTGAGGCATTAGAGCCTGAAACGGCAGTATCAGAAACAACAACTGTTTCGGCAGCAACAAAATTCGATGTTAAAAGTGTTCCTGCTTATTCTGGAAGCGCTTCTGTAGAAATCAACCAGAATAAACCATATTTTAGCAGCAGGGATAAAACAAGAACAGATGCTTTTGAAAATTATAGTGAACTTGATTCACTAAGCCGTTGTGGAGTTGCATATGCAAACATCTGCAAAGAGCTTATGCCAACTGAGGAAAGAGGAGAAATCGGATCTGTTAAACCGTCTGGATGGCATACCGTCAAATATAATGGATATGTAGAAGGAAATTACCTGTATAACCGGTGTCATCTGATAGGCTATCAATTGGCCGGAGAAAACGCGAATGAAAAGAATTTGATTACAGGAACACGTTATATGAACTGTGATGGGCAGCTGCCATATGAAAACAAGGTTGCTGACTATGTTAAGGAAACCGGAAATCATGTTCTTTACCGTGTTACACCGATTTTTGAAGGCAAAAATATGGTTGCATCCGGTGTGCTGACAGAAGCATATTCTGTAGAAGATAAAGGGAAAGGTTGCAGTTTTTGCGTCTATTGTTATAATGTCCAACCGGGAATTACTATAGATTATAAAACCGGAGATAGCCACTTAACCAAAAATTATAGCGGCGAATATGCAACATCCAGCTATTATTCAAAAACAACAAATTATTCTTCAAATAATAGTAAAAATCAAAACAAAATAAAAGAAAGCTCTGCGTCTGACAGTACGAAAAAGAATACATATATTCTCAATACAAGATCGCACAAATTCCACAAACCGGGATGTTCAGGAACAAATGGTATGGCTAAGAAGAATACAAAAAAGGTTAAAATGTCAAGAAAAGAAGTTGTTAAAAAGGGATATTCGCCTTGTGGAATTTGTAATCCATAGGAAAGGAGAAACTATGAGTTTATCAGAAGATATGAGAGCAATGAAAGATAACACTAAGATAAAGGATGGAAGATCAAGGCTGTATTTAAAAAACGGTTATATTGATTATCCATCACGATTGGAAATCCTTGATTTGGCCGGGTGTGACGATAACTGTACATATCTTGGGGCTGTGGAAGTATCCGAGGTTCATGCTCCGGTAGCAATTTTTCGGAGTCCATTTGCTCCCGGTGAGATGCCAGATGAATTCCGGCAGGGAATAGAAGAAGCGTATTATTATCAGTTTCCTGATGTCCATAAAAAGATTGAAGAACCGAAAGGGGCTAAGGTTCCTCCTACACTTGGAGTTTTTATTTTGCCACCAGGGAGAAAAAAAGAAAAACAGCTTTTGGGGTGCTATAAAAGAAAGATTCGCTTGGCAGTAATTTTCAGAATCGAAGCCATTATGTATTTACGGAAAATGCATAGTGGCTTTTTATAGTATGGTTTTATCGTTTCTTTCATGATCTCCGATTTCTTGCGATAATTGTATATATATGATATAATCAACAATATAAAAGTAGGTGATACTATGATATATGCAATTAAAACTATTGACGGAAAAGAGGTCAACAAAAAAATATCAAACTGGGATACATGCAAATCGCTTGTTATTGGACATGAAGCTGTATATAAGACATTTCGGGATAACGAAGAAAATGAAGCTGATCAATATCTGATTACTGAGTCTGCAGATAAAAATTCCCTTGGAGAAGGATATGCTCCTGTGTCAATGGATACACATCTTATTTATGGACGTTTTCTTTTCCAACGGTTTCATTCAGATGATTATTCCATATTTGTATTTAAAACAAAAGATGGCAAAGTGGCTTGCAAGGGTACCACATTACCGGATAATGAAAGACTATTGTATGCCATGTCAGGATATTACGAAAAGAATAAAAAATACGGATATCAATTTATTGTGACATCTTATAAGGAATATGTTACAGATGATAAAGATAGCATTGTAACATACCTTTCCTGTGGAATATTAAAGGGAATCGGGCCAAAGCGAGCAGAGGCAATTTATCAGATGTTTGGCGGGAAAACAATGGAGATCCTCGATAAATACCCGGAGAGACTTTTACGTATTAAAGGAATAACTAAGCGGAAGTTAGAGGAAATCAAAGAATCATACCAGGAATCCAAAGCATCAAGAGAAATTGTTTCCTATCTGCTTTCTTTTGGTATTTCACAAAAATATGGAATGAAACTGTATCAGCAATATAAATCGGCAGCAATGAAAATTTTAATGGAAAACCCATATATCCTTTGTATGCAGAGAGGTTTGACTTTTATTGACGCAGACAGAATAGCAAGAAAAGAAAACTTCCCAATGAAAAGCCCGTTGAGGTTTAAATATGCATGCTTTTATGCCATTAAACAAAAGGAAAACAATGGTGATACAGGCATCGACCTGCAAAAGTTTGGTTATGAACTTCTCAAACTGCTGCAGGAAGATGGTTATACAAAAGAAGAAATAAACGAAAGAGTTTATTGTCTGGTACGTGAAAAAGAGCTTAAGATTCTAAGACTGCCAGAAACAAAAGGTCAATATGTGTTTACAGCTTCTACTTACCGCAAGGAGAGTGAACTCGCTCATATGATGTGTGAGATAAGCTGCGATCCGGTAAACATCCAAAATGCACAGCGTTTTATAGAAAAGACTTCTTCCGATGATGGAATTACACTTGACAAAGATCAGTATAATGCGATTTTAAGATCTCTTGAAAGCAGATTATCCGTGATTGATGGAGGACCCGGTACAGGAAAAACCATGATAATAAAATATGTACAGGCAGCATATCATTATTTATTTCCAAAGAACAATACCATTTTTCTTGCACCAACTGGAAGAGCTGCAAGGCGAATGACAGAATCAACAGGAATAGATGCATATACGATACATTCTTATTTGCATTTAACAAGAGAAAATGTAATCAGTGAAGATGAAGTTTTGATTAATGATTCGCTCATTGTAGTTGATGAATTTTCCATGGTAGATATCAATGTCGCGTATGCGTTATTCCATGCGATTCAAAATAACTGTAAAGTGATTTTGGTAGGAGATATTGATCAGCTTCCTTCCATCGGTCCTGGTGCGGTATTAAGGGATGTTATTGATAGTGGAGCTTTTCCGGTGTCAAAGTTAACAAAAATTTACAGAACCAGTGAAAACTCGGAGATTAACTCCAATGCCAAAAAAATAAAAAATGGAATCACTCAACTGAAAGAAAGTGATGATTTCAAAATTTTCGACTGCAATTCCATGGAAGATGTAAAAAACATGATGGCTGAACGCGTTGTTACTTTGACGAAGAAATATGGACTTGGCAATGTAATGTGCTTATGTCCATATTGGGAACATACGGCAGGGATCAATGATATGAATGCCTTACTGCAGGAAAAACTGAATCCGGCAACAGCTGAAAAAAATGAAATTTCCAGAAAAGGTGTGATTTTCAGAGAGGGGGATCTTATCATGCAATCCAAGGTTAATACCGAGGATGCATCTAACGGAGATATTGGCTTTATAACAAAAATTGTCAATCAGGACGAAAACGTACAAATATATGCGAACATAAATGATAAGGACATCGTGTATAAAAAAGATGATCTGGATCTTTTAATTCACGCGTATGCCATGAGTGTACACAAGTCTCAGGGAAGTGAAAGCCCGGCATGTGTGTTTACACTTATGCCATTCCACAGAGGAATGCTTTACTATAATATCCCATACGTTGCCGGGTCCCGCGGGAAAAAAGAAGTAGATTTTGTGGGAAGTAGACAGGCAATGAAAGAAGCAATAATGAACAGAGAAAAAAATACGAGAATTTCCGGACTAAAATATTTTCTTATGTTGGAATCTGGTCAATTCGTCAGAATATAAACAATATTTAGTTGGAAAGAAGGAGGTAATATGTCAGCTACTGAAAATGAAGAGTTTCGATATTATCATAGCAATATTGTATATCGCAATGGAAGAATTTTTAATGCACTTGGAAAGGAAATTCCTATAAATAAAGAAGGAAGGATAAGCATTTATATTGACGGGAAAAAATGTATTCGTCTCGCCAAAAATGTTATTTATGAAGCTTTCAGTGGAAAACCATCAAGGAATAAAATCATCACCTTGAAGGTAGCAAACAATTATTCCTATGACAATATTATTGCAGGTACAAGAAATGAGTGGAATAAGGAGAAAAGGGCGCTTACAGATGAACAGTGCCAGATGATCCGAAAAGAACATGACGAACCATATTCTTTTGTAAATAGCAGGGGAATAACTGTAAATTACGGACAAACGCCCTATCTGGTTCTTGCCAAAAGATATAATTGCTCGAAATCAACCATTTATAATGTGCTTAATGGGGAATACCCGAAACAGCACAAAAAGAGAGGAAAGAAAAATGAGTCATAAAAACATTGTTAAAAAATTCCGCAGTATTTTTCTGGTTGGAACTGTGTTGCTTTCCATAATTTCAATAACTGGCTGCGGACACAAGGCGATTTTCAAAGAAAAGACAGATCCAAATGAGATCATTCCTATTGATGTAAAAGACATTGAGCCAGACATGTACTATATAAAAAATGGCACCAAATTCTATGTGGTTTATCAGCCAAAAGGAAATTCAGCTTCTCAATATAGTCCGGAAAGCGTTTACTGGATGCAGAAGGATGAAAGCCTGATGCCTGACTACTATAGGGGAGAGATTATCGCATATGCGTCGGAAAACAGCTCCTTAAAGCCCTTGCAAATACAGCGATACAAATACAACGGATATTCTTTCGGATTATATGGGGCAGAAATAGATGATGATGGATATATTTCATTTTCTGTAAAAAAGAATACCATTGAAGACTCAGATATGGGTAAAATTCTATCAAGAGCGAAATCAGATACAATAAGGCTTGTATCAATTGACGATAAACCTGTTACCAAGAAAAATTTGAACAATGCAGGATGCATTACTGGACTAAAAAAGAATAAAGAGTATCATTTAACATTTTACGCCGGCACATATTACCAGACAGCAACTATAAAAGCAGATGAGAAGTTTCTGCAGTATTATGAGGCATATGTTATTGAAAAAGCGGAAAACACAAAGAACGGTTATCTGAAATTCTCTATGCCGGACGATGCTAAAAGTGGTTATTACATGATTGAAGGTGCAGGATTTTTTAAATATTACAATTTTAAACGAGGAGAAAAGAGTGAAGCAAAGGCTGACATGAACGATGCATTTTATACATCACAAAACGAACAGTTTGCGCAATACTCTCAGCAATATTTTGCTTTGGTAAGTGAAGATACAAAGGATGCAGTGTTTCAAATTACTTACGATACAAATGGGTATACAGATAATGACATCATATGCACGCTGATTGCTCCTGATGATCAGACCGTTTATGAAATGCCTGCATTAAATGGAGTAGCGACAGTGACTCTGGATAAAGCTGTTGCCGGCCGATACACAATGAATATATATCCAAAAGATATAAAAGTCGAAAATGCGGAAGTTATATCTGGATATACACAAAAAGACGCTATTTGTGATAAAGAAACAGAAACTCTTAAAAAAGATGATTCGTTTATTATGTTTTCAGCTGATATTGTCGGCGATGACTACAAAGAGGATGATGTATGGGGAACTGTTACATATGAAGATGGAACTTCTTACGAGATGGAATATGATCATGATACTGGAAAAATGGAATATCTTATGGATTATGCGAAGAAAGGGAAATATACCATTGAGATATACCATTACGAAAATATTGCAATTCAAAACATACGTGCCAAAAAAGATGAAAGCCATACATCACATGAAGTTATCAATATTGAGGAGTAAAAAAGTATGCATTCTACAACGTCTTTATATATTAACTTTATTGTATGTATTTTTATTCTGGTTCAGGTTTATTCAGGAGCAAAAAGGGGAACCGTTAACACGGTTGCCCCTTTTATTTCCTACATAGGGGGAATGTTTTTATGCAAACCGGTTTCGTATGTGATCTTTCCCTTCATAAAAGCACCTATAAAAAATTTCATTGATAAAATTGTTTTCAGCGCAAGGAATTCTGCCGGAGGTCCAGTTTCCACGAAGCTGTTCGAGCAGTACGGTATACAACTGGCTCTGATCGCAATTTCCTATATTTTAGCTGTGGTTCTGATTCGCATAGTATTGTATATGTTACATACAACAGAAAAATTACCTGGAATAAAGGAAGGAAGCCACATACTATCTGGATGTCTTGGTTTATTTGAAGCAATTTTTCTGATATGGATATTCAGTTTGGTATTGCAGATGCTTGGAGGTATGGGGATACACTGGGCCAAAAATTTGAATATCTTGTGGGAAAGCTCAGTAATCATACAAAAAATAAATGAAATAAATATCCTTAAGCTTTGGATCAAATAATGTGTCGTGGTTTTCGGCGACACCTTTCCAAAAGCAGGATACGAATGGTGCATTTCATCCATTGACATCTGCTTAGATATTTCATTAAAATTTATGAGGTGTGTTGCAACAATGATTTTCAAGTCAATGTTGCAATACACCTTTTTGTTGTATACCAATGCAGTCCGCGGCGGACTCTTTTCTTTACAAAAATGTATATATATGATATAATCTACTACATAAATGATCCGAAATAGGTTGCGAGTAGACAGAGGGGAAAGAGAATGGGAAAACTTCAAGCAATCGGAAAAGTACATATCAAAGATATCAAGGTTCTCAAGGAATGGCATGCATCAGGTGAATTCAAGAAGTGGGATAAAGGGAACTGGTCACCATCCTGTGCTGCCTCGAACCGTATCAAATGGGAAGATACCGATCAGATCGGATTCTATCAGATGCAGGAGAGAATTCCGGAACTTTCCAAAAGTCTTGATCGGACAGACTCATGGATTGGGGAACTGCTTGAAATGGCAGAGTACCTGCAGTCCATCGGCCAGTCCCTTAATCTTCTTTATCTGGACGATCAGCACCGGTTTACGATAATCTCTGGTGTAGATACAGATAAAGCATACACACTTCCATGCCGGTTCCTCGAAATAGAGGAATACAAGGATTATTCCGACTATACACCAGATCAGATGTGTTCCATCGCAGGAGAAGCGGTATCGTCCATTGTTCCGGCAGATCAGGGATTTTCTTCCGTTACGGATGTAAAGAAAGGTATATGTAATAAGGAAGAAGAATTGAAAGAACAGGAGAATGCCCTGAAAAATTTGCAACAGGAACAGGAAGAAAAGCTGGAAGAACTAAAACGCCAACTTATGGAACAGTATCGTCCGCTCCGGGAAATGATCGAGAAAAAGCAGGCAGAACTGGAAGAGGAGAAGAAAAAACTAGAAAATCAGCTTACGGTACTGGATACACAAATTTACGCCATCAGGTGTATCACAGGAGAGGTTGTGGATTTTACACAGCTTGTAAATGGCAGGCATGCGGACACAAATTCCCCGGTTGTAATTTACCAAAAACTCCGTTACATGGACGAGGAGCTTGGGAAGTATCTTGCATTGTATGACGTGGACGGGGACGATACCGGGCAGTTTGAGGACATTCTCAAAAACCGTGAGGATCTGCGCGATCTGTTCTGTCCGGGTGAAAAAGCAGTCTCCTTTGTCAAAGTGAGCCGGAGCGGTATCGGATATAAGAACCACGAAAAATTTGCCAACATGCTTCAAAAATATGAGAAATACCATGGACATACCATCGGTATCCTTATAAAAGATGGAGAAAATCTGTACATGGGCTGGACAGATGAAGACCGCATTGACATCCATGATGAGAACATCTTCTTTGCACCGCAGGAAGAAACAATATCACAGGAAACTGAAGAAACTTACAAGTCGACTTCCCAGGAAGAGAAGATTTCCCGGTTCTTCATCTTTGCATTACTGCAGGGACTTGTGAATGATGGAAAGCTGATCCGGCTTCCGGAGAAGGTAACGGTCATAAAACCGAATCCGTATGTAGTATTTTCCATGGCTGATGGGTGGATTGAGGACAATACCTACGGTTCGTGGAAGGATATTCTTGATTCTTCCAATGGAGAAATCAAAAAGGGCGATACAGTGCTGACCATGCAGAGGATCACAAGGGATGATGCCGATGATTATAAACGGAGATATGAAAAGTACAATAATGACAGGGGCCGTGGCGAGAAAAACCGGACACATGATGTAAGCATCAGGGATTGTACAGTATATCCAATCAATCTGGTTGATAAGGATGAAAGTTATAACCTCTATTATCTGGATTATCCATATGCTGCGGTTGAACATAGATACAATGAAAAATCAGATACCCACGGTGGAACAAGTTGTTATATCAGCTATGAATATTTAGAACTTCAAGGACCTCCAGTGCTTACAAAAGAAACCATTGTGTTTGAAAAAGGTCTTCACTCGGTATATGGCAAGATTACGGAAGATAATATTGAAAATTTTGTAAAATGGAAAGAGGCATATTATCATGAAGATTCTATTTACCGCGAAAGCAAAAACAGCTTTTTCAGTCATGATGATTCAATAAAGTGTTTTCGCAGAGAATTTTACAAGGCTGATCATATTGCCACAGAAGCACATTACTTCATATCAGAAGAAAAAGAGGATTCTGGATACGATTGGAGATTAGGACGTGACATAAAGAAGTCTCGTGCAAACATGGAAGTATATGAGGGTGAGTTCCTTAATCTTACATATTTGGATTCTGTCCGTTTACGGTATGCCATTATAAACCGTAAGGTAACAGCATGGAGGATCGGTGGTTGCCATGTGGATTATGCAGCAGCTCTTCAGTATCTTAACAAAGCATTGGAATACCTTGACGAAAGAGAAAAGAAAGAAAAAGAGATGCTGCTGAAATATATGGATAAGCTTCCGGAAAACTGGCAGGTGGATCTTGCGCTGTGGCGGAAGGAACATGGGTACCATGCATTAACGGAAGCTAGAGCGAAGAAATGGGCGTTGGAAAGAAAATAGAAGGAAAGAAGCGAGCGGAGGTGTCGCAATGGCGAGAATAAAATCCGATTTAAGGTGCTGCAAATATTGTTCACATCGGAAGGTGGATATAGCAAATCTTTCTTATTACTGTTCAAATCGTCAATCCGAGCATTACTTGGAAAATATAAAAGATGAGACACT
>UMFR01060600.1_pt1 | contig 13069 bp, 6 predicted proteins | sample 1965041 | NCBI WGS metagenome assembly UMFR01 (sample SAMEA4836049, study PRJEB28245) | human gut metagenome | biome: gut microbiome; material: fecal sample | place: Denmark | collected 2008
TTTAACTGGTGTTGCATCCGCTGCGAACAAGATGTCCGATCAGGTGCAGCAGTCTGCCGCTGAAGCAAACTCCGCGATCGGAAAGATTGGCACCAATACCGTTGGCATTCAACAAACCGTTGATGCGATTGACGGCATTAATGATGCGGCCAATCGTGTCGATTTGAGCCCGATTCAGAAGGGTGTTGAAAACGTCAAAATGGGAATCTCTTCCATGAGGGATTCCTTGACGAACAGTGTGAATACCTTCAAGGCCACACCTATCGGCGAGCAGCTTGATGCGGTTCAACCGCATTTCAAGGCCCTTGAGGCCATCGGCGTTGTTGCCATGGGCAATCTTGCGGCTAAAGCGGCTACGTATGGCATGCAACTTGCCAGTAATCTGACTAATGGCATTCGTAGTGGTTTCGAAGAGTATGAGACTCAGCTGAATTCGGTTCAGACCATTCTTGCCAACACCCAGAAAGAGGGAGCCAACCTCACTCAGGTCAATACTGCTCTGAATCAGCTCAATACCTACGCTGATAAGACCATTTATAATTTCACCGAAATGACCAGGAACATCGGTACGTTCACAGCTGCCGGCGTTGATCTTCAGACTTCGGTGAATTCGATCAAGGGTATTGCTAACCTCGCGGCCATTTCTGGCTCAAGTTCTGCTCAGGCCTCGACTGCTATGTATCAGCTATCCCAGGCATTGGCCACTGGTACGGTCAAGCTCATGGACTGGAACTCGGTCGTCAACGCCGGTATGGGCGGTCAGGTCTTTCAGGATCTGTTGGTTCAGACTTCTGAGAAACTTCAAACTGGCGCTAAGCAGTATATCGCTGCTGAGGGTTCCTTCCGCGACTCGCTTCAGAAAGGTTGGCTGACTTCGGATGTTCTGACCCAGTCATTGAACATCCTGGCCATGGACATCACCGATGTCGAGAAGGCCGTTCAGTCGCTCGTCTCAAAGGGCTACACCGAGGAAGAAGCTCGTCAGCTTGTCCAGCTCGCCCAGACCGCTCAGGATGCGGCGACCAAGGTCAAGACATTCTCGCAGCTTATCGATACGGCCAAGGAAGCAGTCGGTTCCGGTTGGTCTCAGTCGATGCAAATCCTGTTTGGTGATTTCGAAGAAGCCAAGGATCTGTGGACCGGTGTTTCCGATGAGATCAATAATATCATCAACGCCCAATCGCAGGCTCGAAACCAGCTACTGTCTTCCGGATTCTCGTCCGGATACAAGCAGCTGGTGAATCAAGGAATCGTCGATACCCAAAGCTTCCAGGATATTCTTACGAATCTTGGCAATCGAGATTACGTTAGCGGGCTTATTAATCAATATGGTAGCTTTGAGAAGTCGCTTCATGCCGGTTGGTTGACTGCCGGAATGCTGAAAGACGGCGTGGCTCAGCTCACCCAAAAAGTTGATGGCTATGATGATGCGACCAAACAAAACCTTGGCATCACCAACGAACAGATCAATCAGCTTCATGCATTAAATGCAGGTCTTCAAAATGGCAGTATTTCCGCTGATGATTTCGCCAAGAAGATGCAGCGGATGTCCGGTCGAGAGAACGTCATCCAGGGTCTTGCCAATATTTGGAACTCTCTGAAGACGATCATTCAGGCGGTGGGCAAGGCTTGGGATGAAGTCATGCCTAGCATGAGTGGTGATACCATTTATGCGCTTACTGAAGCTTTCCGCAAGTTTACCGAAGGGCTGAAACCTTCGCCTCAGTTGCTGAATGTCATCACTACTGCCACCAAAGGCGTCGCTACGGCGTTCAAAGCGTTTCTTGGTGTTGTCGGCTTAGCAGCCAAAGGCTTCGGCACATTGCTGGGCTTTGCTGGTAAAGTCGCTGGATCATTCATTAATATCGCTTCATCGGCTATTAATGGCGCCAAAGCATTCGCCGAATATGTCAAGCAATCCAAGGTTGTTACCAATGCAGTCAAGCTATGGGAAGCTTCATTCTCATCGTTTGGAACGGTCCTCAAGACCATTGGCGATTCTATCAGCGGCGTATTCGATGGCCTGTTCGATGGCGCGAAGAAAGGCACTTCCGGATTCCCCGATATTCTCGGGATCATCAGCAAGACCCTGGCTGGTTGCGCTCAAGAAGTCAATAATTACGGCACTGAATTCCAGACAGCCTTCCAAGCGAAGTTCGGCTCTGTTCCGGAAATCGCTCAGAAGGTTTCGGATAAGGTTTCTTCTGCGATCCAATCACTTCGCCCAGCGTTCAATTGGATTGGCGATCGTCTTCAGGAAATCGGAGAAGCCATTCAGCGATTCTTCGGCGATCTCAACGGCAAGATTACCCTCGATCAGATTCTGTCGTTGATCAATGGCGGCTTATTGACCGGTGTTCTTGTTGGACTCAGAAAGTTCATCAAGGGACTCAATGAAGTTGGCGATGATCTTGAGAAGTCGACCTTCAAAGGCGCTCTGAAGAAGACACTCGACGATATCGGTAATTCGTTTAAGGACTTCGCCAAGTCGTTTAAGATCGTTTCGATCACCGCCATCGCTGCGTCGATAAAGTTGCTTGCTGACGCCTTAACGCAATTGTCGACCATCAGGACCGAAAAGATCATGCCGGCACTTGGCGCTATGACCGCCATCATTACTGTCATGACTGGCATGATGGCTGGACTTGCTGCTTTGGCGGAAGTAACCAACAAAGCCGGAAAACTGGTCTTTGATTTCGATGCGTTGAACAAGGTCGCTTTGGCCATGGTGGCGCTCGGCGCTTCCATGAAACTTATGGCCGAAGCCGCCTATATGCTCAAGGACATGGATCCGGCGCAAATCGCGGTGATATTTGGGTCGATGGCCACTGCGATCGTCGCTCTTGGCGGATCAATCGCTTTGATGGGAACGGCCAAGCCTGAACGATTGAATGCCGTCGGCACCAATATGATTAAGTTGGGCGCCGGATTCGTGTTGATGGCGTCCTCCTTGGTCGTGCTCGCTAGAGCCATCCTCATGATTGCGAGCGTCAAACCCGATGACCTTGCGCGTTCGATGAATGCCGTCGCACTGGGTATCGTTCTTCTCACCACAGCCATGGGAGGTCTTGGCGCCGGTGCGAAATTCGGTGCTGATTATTCCGGTGTCGGCAAGAATATTCTCTTGATGGTAACTGCCTTGATCCCCCTCGCTCTAGCGATAAAGATCCTTGGTACTATGGACCTTGACGATCTTGCCAAGGGTCTCGGTGCCGTCGCCATTGGACTGGGCGTCCTCGCTGGTGCCATGGCTGGTCTTGGCTATATTCAAGGCATGGGCGGAAGTTACGGGAAGTCCGCAGCGGCCATCATGGCATTCGCGACTGCCATGGTGCTTCTTGCGGTCCCGATCAAGGTGCTCGGTGGCATGGATCTTGATGACCTCGCCAAAGGCGTAGGCGCTTTGGTCATCACCCTCGGCGCCTTCGCCGGAGCAATGGCTCTATTCAGCAAGTTCAATGGCCAATTCGCCGGAATGCTGATGGCTTCAGCCGCTATATTGTCATTCGCTACGGCTGCTGTGGCATTGACCATTCCGATCAAGGTCCTTGGCGGAATGGATCTGAATAGTCTGGCCAAGGGTCTCAGCGGTTTCGGTTTGGCTTTGGCTGGTATGGTTGCGGCCATGAATCTCATGCCCAACAACATGTCGGGTCAAGCCGCTGGTATGATGGCGTTCGCTGCTGGCATTACCGTTCTTGCCGTCGCCATCCGTCTTATGGGATCGATGGATATCAAGCAGCTCGTTACCGGGTTGACTGGATTCTATGGGGCTCTTGTCGGACTCGGATTCGCAGGTACGGTTCTCGGTCCGATGGCCGTAGAGCTTATAGCAGTCGCCAAAGCCATGGGCGTGTTCGGTCTAGCCTGCCTCGCCATCGGCGCTGGTATGGCACTCGCTGGAGCAGGACTCACCGCTCTCGCAGCTACAGGTTCCGCTGCCGGTGGCATTCTGATGACGGCACTCGACGCTCTGATTCAGTTCATTCCGGCATTGGCGAAATCGCTGGTGACCGCATTGATCGGCGTCCTTCAGGCGATCGTGGCTGCTTTGCCTCAGATTCTTGACGCGTTGTCGTCGATTCTCAGGGATCTTATGGCGTGGCTTGTCCAGCAAGTCCCGGCAGTCGCCGACGCTGTTGTGACAATGATCGATAAGATATTGCAGGTGGTTGCCGCACACGCTGATACCATCACCGACAGTCTCGTAACCATTCTGGTTGCAGCGCTCAACGCCGTAGCCGGTCATGCTCCGGAGATTACAGCAGCTCTTGGCAATGTCATGACTGCCATATTCACCGCCATCGCGGATTCGATACGTAATCTCGATCCATCGGTGCTTACTTCGCTACTTCTTTCCGTTGGAGTCATGGCCTTGATATTCAAGGCTTTGGCGAAGATGAAGAAAGACGTCGTTGGAGCACTGATGGTTGGCGGCACCATGATCGGACTCATGGCCGCCCTCACGGGCGTCTTCGCACTCATGAACCTGCTGAATCCGGTCAACACCGTGGCATCGGCGGTATCGCTATCCACGGCCTTGATCGTCATGACCGGCGCATTCAAGATCATGGAGACCGCGAAGAAGCACGTCATCGGTGCTCTGGCTGTCGGCTCGGCAATGGCTGCAATCCTTGCCGAGTTGGCACTGGTCTTCGGACTGATGTCCGCCATGAACATCGACAACGTTGGCACCATCGCAGCGTCGTTGTCCGGAACCATTCTGGCCATATCCGCAACGGCAGCGATCATGAGCCTAGTCAACGTCGGTGCCGCTATGAGTGGCGTTGCTGCTTTGGCGACGTTTATCGCCGGTCTCGCTGCTATCGTCGTTGCCGCTGGCGCTATCAAGCAGATACCCGGCGTCGACTGGTTGGTGTCTGAAGGCGCCGCATTCATGGCGAAGATCGGAGCCGCACTTGGCGGATTCATCGGATCCATTGCCGGCGCTATTACCGGTGCCATCATGGGGGCGATTGGAAGTTCGCTGCCGGCACTGGCTACCGGTTTGTCTAACTTCATGACCAATCTGAAGCCATTTATTGCAGGCGCCAAAGAGATTGATGGATCCGTCGCAACAGCCGTTGATACCCTGGCCAATGTGGTGCTCAAGCTCACGGCTTCGAATCTTCTCGATGCCATCACCAGCTTCATAACCGGTGGCAATGGTATTGAGAATTTCGGAACCAAGCTGGTACCGCTTGGCCAAGCATTGAAAGACTACTCTGCAGTAGTTGCCGATTTGAATTCGGCATCCATCGTGTCGTCTGCCATGGCTGCTCAAGCGCTGACACAGGTGCTGAATGCACTTCCTGCCGACGATGGACTTTGGCAGAGAATTGCCGGTAGTAAGGACTGGAGTACCTTATCCGACGGCCTCGTCCAAATGGGCATGGCGTTGAGTATGTACGGCGTTGCCGTGACTGGACTTCAGCCAGGACCGATAAGCGCTTCCATTGAAGCGCTCAACGGATTGAACGGCGTGCTGAACGCTGTTCCTTCCGATGACGGTTGGTGGCAGAAAGTTGCCGGTGGCAAGGATTGGAGCACATTGTCCACCGGACTCACCGGAATGGGCAAGGCGCTTGCCGGATATGGCAAAGCCGTATCTGGTGATGGAGTCAATATCGACGCCATTCAGAAGACGGTTCCAGCCATTAAGAAGTTGAACGAGGTTCTTCAGAACGTTCCTTCTGATGACGGTTGGTGGCAGAAGATTGCCGGTGGCAAGAGCTGGGGCACGCTTACTGAAGGTCTGAAGGGTCTCGGCGAAGCGCTTGCCGGATATGGCACAGCCGTATCGGGCGATGGCGTTAACGTCGGAGCCATTCAGAAGACGGTTCCGGCAGTCAAGTCGTTGACCGAGATTCTGAAGAGCGACTTCAGTCAGGTCGGCGATTTCGGTCCTATAAAGAACGCCGCAACGCAGCTTGGCAACGGTCTGGCTGGATACTATAACGCCGTTTCCGAGGTTTCGCCTGATGCCATCACACCGACGTTCGCTCCATTGCGTTCCTTGATCAATGTCGTCAACAGTCTTGGCGGCATGAAGATGGAAGGCACATCAGTCGGATTCATCACGGCCGCAACTCAGCTCGGTATCGGATTGTCGAACTACACGACGAACGTGGCCGAACTGGACTTCTCGAATATTTCGGCCAGTGTCAGTGCCGTTGGTTCGTTGTCCAAGGTCATGGGCGGAATGCCGGCCGAGTATGGCGGAGTCACGGCGTTCCAGCAAGCTGTATCCACGCTCGCCGCGACATCGTTCATGTCTCTGGCCAGGTCCATTCAAAATGCCAATAGTTCCATTAGTACTGGTCTGTCCGATTTGAACACGGCGTTGAGCACTGGCACAACGACCTTGACCGGATCAGTGAATGCTCTGAATTCCGCTTTCCGTGATATCAATCTGAGCGGCGATCTCTCGTCTCAGATGAGTGCTGCTGCAAGTGCTGCGAATTCTGGAGCAAATCAGATCCGTTCGGCATTGAACGCTCTCGCCACTTGGTTGAGCGGTTTCGCTTCGATCTGGCAGGCATCGTTCACGCCGATAATCGGAGCCACTCGTACCGGCCTCAACCTGGTCGCTCAGGCGATTTCCTCGTACAACGGTCGTTTCTCGCAAGAGGGACGTAGTTTGGCGAATAGTCTGGGCAGCGGCATGCGTTCTGGCATCGGCAACCTTTCGAGTATCTTCAATAGCGCTCTGAGTGCCGCCGTCGATGGTGCTCGTGCGTATCGAGGAAGCTTCGAGAGTGCCGGTTTCTACCTTGCGGCTGGTTTGGCCGTGGGCATATCACGCAATTCCGACGCTGTCAGCAGGGCAGCAGCAGATGCTGTGTCGAATGCCGTTGCGGCAGCCAGGGAAGCAGGCGACATCAATTCGCCGTCACGTGTCATGGCTAAGGTCGGCATGTGGTTCGACAAGGGTCTGGAGAACGGTATCGCCGATAATGTCGGTGGCGTCGTTCGAGCCGCAAAGACCATGATGACGAGAAGCATCGATGTCGTCGATGCTTCGTTGAGCAATATCGGCAAGATCGATATTCCGGAATTCGACGTCAATCCGACCATTACTCCGGTGATGGATCTATCGGTCGTCGAGGGTCAAGCCGCGTATCTGAATTCCATGCTGTCCGACACAGTTGGCATCGGATATTCGTCCAAGATGATTGGCAAGATCACTGCGATTCCTCGTCAGAGGGATACCGGTCATGCTGTCGAAAGTGTTGAGAAGACCCCTCAGCAAATCATTAACAACTACGACTTCACGCAGAACAACACTTCTCCGAAGGCGCTCAGTCGTTATGATATCTACAAGCAGACCCGTACGCAGTTCCGTCAATTCGAGCAAATGAATCGAAATGGAGGTCGATGATGTTTCAGTCTATGACTGTTACGAATGCTCGTGGCGACACGCTCGATCTCCCCATCCGAAACCCAATGGCGACTGGCTATAACGTCGTCGCCATTGACGGTCTCGGACCGGTCGATGCCGTGCTTCAGACCAGCAACACCGTCACCACCGACGGCGTGATCTTCAATGGCGCCCGTAAGGATGAGCGCGAGATCACCATCAATCTCGCGTATCATCCGGAATCGGGTAAGAACATTGAGGATCTTCGGCATGGAACATACAGGTATTTCCCCGAAAAAGAGGAAGTCACCTTGGTGTTCCATGCCGACACCCGTTCGGTTCGTACGACCGGCATCGTCGAATCGAACGAGATTTCGATATTTTCCGAAAAAGAGTCGTCGTCGATCGTTGTCAAATGCCCCGATCCATGGTTCAGGATAGATAACGAGCTGAATAGGATCACATCGTTCTCCAACATCGAACCGGTGTTCGAATTCCCGTTCAACTGGGCAAATAATCCGGTGAGTGAACCGAATGCGTTGTGGTTTGGTGCCATTCAGAATATGCATTCGAAAAACATCATGTATGATGGCGAATCAGAAGTCGGCGTGATCATCCGTATGTCGTTTGATGGCCCGGTGAATAATATTCGCATCTATAATGAAGAGGCCGGTCAGGAGATCGACGTCTTTACGGATAAGGTCGGACAGATCATCCCCGACGGCATCCGAAAAGGCGATGAACTGGTTATTTGCACGGTGCCGAAGCAGAAGTACGTTGAGATCATTCGAGACGGTATCTCGACTAACATTCTCAACGCCATCAATCGAGACGTGCGATTCATCACGTTGCATAAAGGCGCGAATACCATCGTGTATTCCGCCGATTCCGGTGTGGATAACATCCTCGTGTCGATCGAGAACGAAACGTTGTATACAGGAGTGTGACGTTATATGACTGAACAGTTGACCAAACGTTCCATGCAGCTGTTCGTGCTCGATAAGAGTTTCGAAGTCGTCAGCCTATGTGACACGTTCAGTTCGCTTATCTGGACTGAACGGTATTCCGGGTATGGCGACTTCGAACTCTACCTTCCAGCTTCCGTGGCCAACATCAACATGTTCCCTCGAGGCTTTTACCTATGGCTGATAGAACCGTTCGTATACGATAAGAACGGCAAGAAGATCGAGACTCGCAATGACGTCATGATCATCGAGAAGACTGAACTGAGTACGGACATCGAAGATGGCGATCGATTGATCGTCTCCGGACGTTCGCTTGAATCGCTGCTGCTTCGAAGGGTGATTCCGAAGAAAGTCAAGTATGAATCGATCGATCCTCGAGAGATCATCAAGACAATACTGAACGAAAACATCATCAAACCTTCGGAACCCGCACGCAAGATTCCGAACTTCAAAATGGCAATCGATTCTTCGCAACCACTGGATCCGAAGTACAGGCAAACCTTCGAATTCGATGGCGATTACGTCTATGATGCCATCAAGACGATATGCGATACTTATGACTTGGGGTTCTCTCTCGATCTGAAGTCCGATGATCATTGGCAATCGTCCTATCTGTCGTTTTCGGTTCTCGAAGGTACCGATCGTTCGTATGAACAGATCAAGAACCCCTATATGGTCTTCTCGCCGAGATTCGATAACCTCGTATCCTCGGATACCATTGAAGACGATACCGAATTCTATAATTCGGCATACGTCGCCTCGACCGAGGAGACCAAGGACAACGTGACCCGTCGTCTGATCAAATACGTGCCGAACAACTCCGGTCGTTCTGGCTGGGACATCCGGGAAACGTTCTATACGGATTCCGACGCCAAATTGAACGATGCTGATAACCATCCTCGTCCAGACCACGACATATATCCTGAACTGGAAAAGTACGGCCGAGACGAATTGAAAGTGCAGAAGTCGAACAATTCGTTCAATGCCGAAATCGCTTTGCTTGGCTCGGTTCGGTATCATCGCGACTACGAGATCGGCGACATCATCCAGTTCGACAACACCTACGGCGTCAACAAAAAAGCGCGCATCACCGAATACGTTCGTAATGAGGACGACAATGGCTACCGTGAGTATCCGACGTTCGAGCCGTTCTCCACCGAAGGCATCGATGCACTTGAGGATTCGTACGGCAATTACGTGCTGGATAATCACGGCAATACCATCAATGAGGGATTCATCTGATCGAAAGGAGATCGTAATGACATATACTTCAGGATTCTTCAATTCGGTCAATCACGACCGAACGTATGACGCCGATACCTTCGGTTCCATGTTCGATGGGGTCATCAACGATGGCGTTTTTCGTACATGGGGCGATGGTATGGTCGTGACCGCCGTCGGCGGCATGACAGTGGCGGTCGGCACCGGTCGAGCGTGGTTCAATCATACGTGGACCGTGGTCACCGCCGACGAACGTCTGACGTTGGCCGCTTCATCGCCGTCCATGCCGCGCATCGATGCGGTAGTGCTCCGCGTCGATAAGTCGACGTTGGTTCGACGGAATCGAATCTACATCAAACAAGGACAGGCGTCCGGTTCGCCGTCACGACCACAGCTCGAAAACACGTCAACGGTCCGTGAGTATGTTCTCGCTGACATTCGCGTCAATAACGGTGCCACCGCAATCTCTCAATCGAACATCACGAATCAGATCGGACGCGACACCCCATTCGCTGAACTGGTGAATAACACGTTCGATTCGGCGAACCTGATCAAGCAATGGGAATCGCAATTCCAGGATTTCATTCGCAACTCAACGCTGGATCCGAAAGTGTTGAGTCCGATTTCAAATTACACGATCGATAGCATGTTCGTCATTAAGTAAAGGAGTCAAAATGACAAGAATTCTCGATGCACACGGCAACGAACTCAAGCTGGAAGACATTGATCTGAATGCCGGCAAGCTTGTTGACGAGACCATTACCGTCCATCATGACGCTGTTGAAGGCGTCGAGGAAGTATCTCATGTCGAGGTGCTCAAAGAATACTACGAGACTGGTCCGGATGGCGAACCGGTTCTCGATGAGGACGGTCATAAGATCGTCTTCGGCAAGGATGTAAAGACCATCATTGATGTCCCAGGCGTTGAGGCCAAGCCAGCTTACGACGAACAGGAAGAGATCCAGCGATACATCCCGTATACCGCTGAAGAACTCGATAAGATCGCCAAAGAGAAGGCCGACGCCCAGGCCAGTGCGGCCGTTGCGGACGCTGAAAAGTTGGCGATTCGTCTCATTGTGCAGAAAATCGCTCCGTCGCTATCCACGGACGAACTGATGCAGGTCGCAGCGATTCTCCCGAACTGGGATGCGTCGAAGACGTACACTGAAGACGATATCGTCCGTTATCAACAGAGCCTGTATCAGGCCATTGGCGAGGTCCCGGCCAACACGGTTCCTGATGCGGCTACCGACAAGTGGAAGAACCTGACGAAGCCGGTCGATGGGGTCGCACGATGGATTCAGCCGAACAGCGCGGAGAACGCGTATGATTCAGCGGCCGTCGTCATGCATGACGATGAGCAGTGGTTCTCCGATGAGGATTACAACATGCATGAACCCGGTGTCGACGGCTGGACGTCGAATGGTGACGCCGTCGCCGAGTGGGCCCAGCCGACCGATGCGAACAATGCCTATGCCGAAGGCGCCGTGGTGCGTCATAATGGCAAGCGATGGGTTTCAACGGTGTCCGGCAATGTCTGGGAGCCCGGTGCTTCCGGAGTGACCCGGTGGGTCGAATCCTGATAGAAGTCTCATATGGCACGTATTAACAGTTATACCAAGATCACCGGAGCACCGGCTGATTCCGACTGTTTCATCATCGACTCGACGCAGGGCACCGCAGGCACCCGAATCGTGTTGTGGTCCGTGTTGAAGAGCGTTCTCACTGGCATATTCGCCTCTAAAAGCCATAAGCATCCGGGCAGTGATATCACGTCAGCTGTCGCCAACGCCAATGCCGCCATCAACGATTCCACCGGTCAGAACATCGCCTCGACGTATGTGAAGGAGATCACCGCGAACGGCAGGACCATCACGGTGAAACGCGGCAACGACACGACCTTCACGTTCCAGACACAGGATACGAACACAACGTATCCTGTTGCTGATGCTAGTAAGTCTGGTATTATGGCTGCTAGCGATTGGTCTCTTCTGCATTCGCTGAAGGCCATTAATAAGGCGGTTGATATATCAGATGGTACCAATCTGAATTCGTACAATTCGGTTGATGAATGCGGATGGTATTATGCCCATGGCGGCAACAATGTGACCAATAAGCCGTCAGGCGTCGACCATTTCGGTATGTTCCTCATGCGGATGGCGACGGGAGTGATCTCTCAGATCCTGTACGACAACAGTAACAAGATCTGGACGAGGTCATTTGGTTCTAATAGATGGAGCTCGTGGACCGCTCTGGTCCGAACGACCGATACGATCGACAACGCCACGAACGCCACCAAGGCAACGCAGGACTCCGCCGGTCAGACCATCAATACGACCTATGTGAAGTCCATTACCGCATCCGGCCGCACGGTCACCGTGACCAAGGGCAATGGTACGACCTCGACGTTCACCACGCAGGATACGACATACTCCGCAGCCACGCAGTCGGCTGACGGTCTGATGTCGTCCGCCGATAAGCGGAAGCTCGACGGTCTGTCCGGCGATTACACTTCAGCCATCGGTCTCGCCACGTCCTCGAAGGACGGTCTGATGTCCAAAACCGACAAGGCGAAGCTCGATGCGATTGGATCGATATCCAACAGTACGATCGACGGTTTCTTCAGAATTTGATGATATTTTAGGAGGTATGATATCATGGTAGCTTATCTTGACGAGGCGGGGGCTCGGTATCTAGTCAAGAAGGTTCTTGACCGGATCCAGCCCGTTGGATCTCTCTATTTCAGCACTAATAGCACGTCCCCAGCGAGTTTATTCGGTGGCACCTGGGAACGCTATGCGCAGGGACGAGTAATGGTCTCTGCATCGGACACCGATACAGATTTCACCGTCGGCAAAACCGGCGGAGAGAAGACGCATAGTCATTGGCTACCGCTTGGTATGGAGGATTTCTCCAACGGTGTGTTCTCTGTCACTTGGACGCGCAGTAACCAAGGTGGCGTCCGACGTCGAAGCATCGCTCCCGGCCATCACGATCTCTACTCCCCGGACTCCAGATCACCGCACTCGAACGGCACCGAGGAACAGTCGTATTCCGAGTCGAGTCTTCAGCCGTATGTTGCAGTGTATGTGTGGAGAAGGACCGCTTAAGCGGTGCGACGCCAAATATAGACAGCCACATATGGCTGCAAATTGTTATGCGGCATGTTTCCACCAGCCGATTTAGTTTGAGCAATATTGACGAACGAATCATCACGTCGACCGGCTTTTACTTTACCAGCGTATGGCGAATTAGTTCCATCAGCTACTGATATATCATGAGTGTGGGATGCCAACTCATCCACTGTAAGCGTATGCGTCTTCTCTCCGCCGGTTTTGCCGACTCCTCACGGAAAGGCAAGACCTATAATGGTTGCATATTTGGATCAGGCAGGTGTACAGCACCTCATTGCTAAGATTCGCGATACGTTTTGGCCGGTCGGCACGATTCTGGCGACGACCACCAACACATCACCGGCGTCCTATCTCGGAGGCTCCTGGGAGGCGTATGCTCCCGGAAGGAC
>UMFR01059167.1_pt1 | contig 13031 bp, 10 predicted proteins | sample 1965041 | NCBI WGS metagenome assembly UMFR01 (sample SAMEA4836049, study PRJEB28245) | human gut metagenome | biome: gut microbiome; material: fecal sample | place: Denmark | collected 2008
GATTATCTGTAGAGGATATTGCTAAGGCTACTTCACTTTCCGTTGAGCAGGTTGAAGCAATTAAGGCGGAATGAATTTGACAAGAAAGTGAGGGATGCCTATATGACTTACGAAATGCGTATGAAAGACCTGCGTGACGAAGCACATGCCGAAAGTCTGGCTGAGGGTAAGGCTCAGGGTCTCGCCGAAGGTAAGGCAGAAGGTTTCGCCGAAGGCAAGGCAGAAGAAAAGACTGCAACTGCAAAGCGTCTTTTAAGTATGGGATTATCTGTAGAGGATATTGCTAAGGCTACTTCACTTTCCATTGAGCAGGTTGAAGCAATTAAGGCGGAATGAATTGGATAAAGATTTTTTTCTTACAGTAAAGGCGTTCTCCCGCAGGGGAGAACGCCTTTTTACATTATAACGAAAGCAGTTAAGCTGTTATGGTATACGCTTTATAGACTGCTTGCGAAGCTGACACTTACCATTTTTCCGGAATTCCGGGGAAGTCGGCAATTGTCAGCATACAGCAGCTGCCGGTGGCCAGCAGTGTATTTGTATCAGTATCATATACATGAATCTGCATAGTAATCAACTGGTCATTATGCGAAACAACCTCAGCCTGTGCTTCTACCATTGCACCGGAAGGAGCGCTCTTAATGAAATCTACGGTCATCGATACCGTAACCACGCGCTTGCCCATAGCGGCGCAGGCGATGCCGGTGGCATTATCCACCAGTGTTGTAAGCAAGCCTCCGTGCAGCTTGCCGTTAAGGTTTGTGTGGATAGCAGGGTCGATGCGCAGGCCGACTGCAGCTTTGCCGCAGCTGATGCTGTGAACCTTTATGCCGCAGTGCCGCATAAAAGCGTTATGCGTGTAGATATCTTTTACGCTTCGGATAATTTCTTCCGGTTGCATAAATCATTCCTCCTTTAGACAGGCGTCCAGCGCTTGGGCAACGTCGTTGCATTGCTCAAGGCTTGCTACCCAATTTTGTAAACGTAATGCCTTTGCTTCACCGTAAACAGGTACGGCAAGGCTCATAAACTTGGCGCAGAGCTCCTCCCAAGTCAGAGGATTTTCCGGATCTCCCTTAGGATAATCAACCTGCATTGTAAGAGTTTGTCCGTTATGCAGCTGAATTTCTACTCTGGAAGCCAGCTTGGAAGCATCTGCTGCATGAAGCTGTTCCATAGCCTCATCGCGGATAACCTCGATGCGTTGCATTAAATCCGTAAGCTCTTTGTTGTGGATACATTCCTCGCTGAACTGCGCAATGCCTACTTCGCCGAACTTCAGCATTGCAGCGGAGCAATATTGAATACTGAATTTGCCGCCGTAGGGAGTTTTTGGCTGCGGATTATTAATCAGATAGTTCGTAATATCATTGACGTACAGCTTAATTTCAGCGATATCCTTGGGCTGCAGGGAATGAGCCTTGCGCAGCTCTTGAATGGCGTAAAGAGCGGCGTGAGCATGCTTGCAGCAGGCGTAGGGCTTGAAGGAGTTGATGTCGATTTTCAGCTTGTCGGTGCTCATGTTTTCGGTAAGCTTTTCCAAATGCGGTTCTTTGACCATGGCACGGCAGAAGCCCTTTTCGCCTTCTAAAATTTCACTGGCTGCAGTAAAACCCTTCTGCGACAGATAAGCGCTGAGAACACCGCTGTAGGAAGCCTTGCCCGTGTGCAGCGGCTTGCTCATGGCACCCTCTTTTAAAAACTCCCACAGGCCTGCTGCCTGGGTACCGGCGCTGCCGTAGCACATCAGTGTCTGCTGTGCGTCAAGACCGAGAGCGTTGGCGGCAGCAGCACCGGCGGCGATGGTGCCTGCGGTACCGGTAGTATGCCAAAAGAAGTAGGATTCCGGGATAACCGCTTCGCCTACACGGCCACTGGCTTCGTAGCCTGCACAAATTGCTGCAATGAGCTGCTTGCCGCTTTTGTGTTCGGCCTCGCAGACAGCCAGCGCGGGAGAAACAACAACGCAGGCCGGATGGATAATAGATGGGTTGTGCAGGTCATCGAAGTCCAGACTGTGGGAAGCAGCGCTGTTGATAAAGGCTGCGTTCAGGGCGCCGGCCTTTTTGGCGGGAAGGCTGCCGAAAATATTCGCCTGCGGGGCATCTCCCTGAAGAATAACATCATGGATGATGCGTACCGGTTTTTCCTGCGAACCGCGGACAGCAATTCCCAGCCAGTCCAGCAGACATTTTTTAGCCATTTCGATGCTGTGAGCAGAAAGCTTTTCGTAGCACAATTCTGCGGTAAATTTTGCTAATGCTTTAGTTGTCATTGTTAATACCTGCCTTTGCTTTAATTTTAACTATTGCCATGGTATTCGCCAAATGCAACGTAAACACCTGCCTTAGCCTTAAAACAAATTACCTCCCTGCTGGTATTCTCCGAAAACCTCGCGCAGTACGCCGCAGATTTCGCCTAAGGTTGCATAGGTTTTAACAGCATCAATCAGATAAGGCATAAGGTTAGCTTCACCCTTGGCAGCTTCCTTCAGAGCTTTCAGGGAAGAATCTACTGCGTGCTGGTCACGGTGAGCCTTCATTTCATTTACACGGGCAATCTGACGTTCCGCAACGCTTAAATCTGCCGTAATAACGTCATTTGTTTTGACAGCCTTGTTGTCCGCAAATTTGTTGACACCGATGACTGTACGCTTGCCTTTTTCAATATCTGTCTGATATTCGTAGGCATGGGCGGCCATTTCACCTTGCATATAGCCTTGTTCGATAGCAGCAACCGCACCGCCCATGGCATCAATTTTTTGGATGTATTCATAAGCTTCTTTTTCGAATTTGTCAGTGAGTGCTTCAACATAATAGGAACCGGCCATGGGGTCGATAGTGTCGGCAACACCACTTTCGTAAGCGATGAGCTGTTGGGTACGCAGTGCAAGCGTTGCACTTTCTTCCGTCGGGAGGGCAATGGCTTCGTCATAAGCGCAGCAGGCCATCGACTGAATGCCTGCAAGTACAGCGGACATAGCCTGCCAGGTAATGCGGGCAACGTTGTTCAAAGGCTGCTGTGCTGTAAGCACGCTGCCTGCGGTATGAACGTGTACGCGCAGCATCTGTGCTTTGGGAACGGTAGCTCCGTAACGCTCTTTCATGATGCGTGCCCACAAGCGGCGGGCAGCACGGAATTTAGCTATTTCAGAGAAGAAATTCAGGCCTGCGGTAAAAATCCAGCTGATACCTGGAGCAAAATCATCAACCTTTTGGCCTGCTTTGATTGCAGCATCAATATAGGCCATGGCATTAGCGAAGGCAAAAGCGATTTCCTGTACCTCGGAAGCACCTGCTTCGCGAATGTGATAAGCGCCAACGCTGATAGTATTCCATTTGGGGATATTCTGCGAGCAATAAGCAAAGGTATCTGTAATCAGGCGCATGGAAGGACGTGGCGGGAAGATATAGGTTCCGCGGGCGATATATTCCTTGAGAATATCGTTTTGAATAGTGCCCTTCAGCTGCTCCGGCTTTACGCCCTGCTTTTCGGCAACAGCAACATACATTGCCAAAAGTACGGCTGCCGGACCGTTGATGGTCATCGAGGTGCTGACTTTGTCCAGCGGAATGCCCTCAAAAAGCTTTTCCATGTCAGCGAGAGAATCAATTGCTACGCCAACCTTGCCGACTTCGCCTTCGGATAACGGTGCGTCGCTGTCCAGACCGATTTGTGTCGGTAAATCCATAGCTACGGAAAGACCGGTTTGGCCTGCCTGCAGCAGATATTTGTAGCGGGCATTTGTTTCTTCGGCAGTGGCAAAGCCTGCGTAAGCACGCATAGTCCACAAGCGGCCTCTGTACATTGTGGGCTGTACGCCACGGGTGAAGGGATACTGACCGGGAAAGCCGAGTTTACTGTTATAATCAAAATTTTCATCGATATCTAAGGGTGTATATAAGCGCTTTTCACTTAAATGCTGCCGTTCAGGGAATTTTGCGATTGCCTTGGCAACCTTGGCATCATAGGCATCTAAGCTAAGCTGTAAATCTTCTCGTGTAGTCATAATGATTTTCCTCCTTGGATTGCTCTTTCATCGTGCCTGTTTTTTCTAACGCTATGTGCATGTCGAAGGCGTGTTCCAAATCAACAGGCTCATGGCCGTTTTTTCTTTGCGCCATTTTCAGGTAATCATAAAGCTGTTCCCTGAAATCGGGGTGGGCGCATTTTTCGATAATCAGTTTGGCCCGTTTTAGAGGACTCAGACCGCGGATATCGGCTACACCTTGCTCGGTAATAAAAACCATCGTATCATGTTCGGTATGATCTGCGTGTGAAACCATGGGAACTACGCTCGAGATATTACCGCCTTTGGCAGTTGATGGGGTAGAGAATATTGTCAGGTAACCGTTGCGCATATAATCTCCGCTGCCGCCGATACCGTTCATCATACGGTTGCCCATAACATGGGTAGAATTTGCCTGACCGTAAATATCAAATTCAAGCGGTGTATTCATGGAGATAACGCCGAGGCGGCGGATGACCTCCGGATTATTGCTGATGTCGAGCGGGCGCAGAACAATGCGGTTACGGTAGAGCTCGGGATCTTCTTTATACATCTCCCAAACTGTCGGCGATGGTGTGAAGGCACAGCCGGAGGCTTGGGTGACCTTACCGCATTTTATCAGCTTAAAAACAGAATCTTGCAAAATCTCCGAGTACATAGTAAGATTATCAAATTTAGATTCTGCCAAACCCATTAATACAGCATTGGCTATGCTTCCTACGCCGGACTGCAACGGCAGCATTTGCTGCGGCAGACGGCCGTGGCGCTGCTCGTGCTCCAGAAAATCAACCAGGTTAGCGGCAATTTTTTTGCTTGCTTCATCAGGAGCGCTTAAATTGCGTACATGGTCGACAATGTCTGATTCGACGATGCAGGTAATTCTGTCAAGTCCGCAGCTTACATAAGGAGAACCGATGCGGTCGCCGACATGATAAATAGGGATTTCGGTGCGCTCAGGTGGTTTGCTGCAGATGTAAATATCGTGCATTCCCTCCAGCGTCAGCGGGATAGATGTGTTGACCTCAACAATAATTTTTTTCGCATGCTTTACAAGCATAGGCGTGTTGCCGACGCCCGGACCGAGAACAATGCTGCCGTCTGCATTGATAGCAGCGGCTTCAACGATTGCAACATCAACATCGCCGTAAAAGCCGTAGTCGATTTGTTGGGCAAAGTGGCTTAAATGCTGATCAATATAGGTTACGCTGCCGGTGTTGATCTGGCGGCTGAGTGTTTTGTTGGAGGCTGCATAATAAGGCATGCGTCCGCTGATACCGCCAACTTCGGCAAGTGCTTCTTCGATTTCCGGTCCGACGGAAGCACCGCTCCAAATATTGATACGGCATTTTTTGCCGGCCTTGATGGCTTTAGCGAGAGCAAGTGTGGTTTTCTTAGGATAGCCAGAGGGGGTGAAGCCGCTTACACCGACATTCATACCGTCGGTAATCAGTGTGGCTGCTTCGTCCGCGCTGACTATTTTGTCAAATAGGCAGGGGGTGCGCAAACGTGTTGCATCCAGCATTTCAAAAACCTCTTTTCTTTTTTGGAAATTTCCTTATCTGCTTACAGTTTAAATCTATCAACGTATAAAGTAAAATACGGAAAATACATTTTACATATAAAAAATACATATACGTTAACTCGTTCTTTGATGCGGGAACAGGATAATTCATGATATATAGTTGTCTGTTTTTAGAAAAAAACGAAAAACTTATGCTTTTATTCCTAATCACTTATAAAAATAATCTATTGGAGTTATATGTGTTTTGCATATGCTGTCATTGGTTTTATGAAAAATTTAATTTTAAAACTAAAAAAGTACTCAGAAATATTGCTGTATAGTATAATAAAGGCAGAGAGAAGTAAAGGAGAACCCTATATGGACATAGAATATTACCGCAATTTTATTGCCATAGTTGAAGCCGGCAGTATTTCTGCCGCAGCTAAGCAGATAGCGATTGCCCAACCGGCGCTGAGTAATCAGCTTAAGGTGCTGCAGAAGCGTTTTGGTACGCAGCTGCTGCATGTGCGCCGTGGCGGTCACAGCATTGAGCTTACGGATGCAGGCTGTATTTTATATAACAAGGCTAAGTATATCTGCTCGGTAGAAAACAGCGCTCTGAAGGAGATAGTTAACTGTCAGGCAGGCTTTAGCGGTACGCTGCGCATCAGTCTGTCACCTTCGATGTCAATAAACTTTATTAAAAACTTTTTGAGTGATTTTTACAGAGAGTTTCCGCATATTAATTATGAGCTGTATGAGGTGCCGATTGACAAACAAACCCAGCAGCTTTTGGAGGGGAAAACGGAAATAGGCATTGCCAATGCACCCCTAAAGCAGTCTAAACGCTTTGAAACGCTGTTCAGCCGTAAAGAGCGTCTGGTTGCGCTTTTTCATAAGGATAGCCCGTATCTGAAAAATGATAAGCCTAATATCCTGCTGGATGATTTGGAGGACATTCCGTTATGTCTGTCGCGTGGCTGTTCTGAGCTGTTTTTTTCTGTGTGCTCGGATTCACACATTTTCCCGCAGGTTATGAGTATTAATACTACTAAGCTTTCGGCCATAGCCTGGGCAGAAAAAAATACCGGTGTGGCAATTGTACCGGCACCGGCTGTAGAATTGTTTCCGGCGAATTTGGTCCGCAAGGAAATCAAGGATGAGCGCTTGTTTCTGGAGATGACGCTGTCTATAGTTAAGGGCAGAGAGCTGTCGCAGGTTGCGCAGACCTTTATTAATTATTATATGCAGAATAAATAAAAACACGCCTTAGGCTGTTGATGCCTAGGGCGTATTTGTTTGCCTTCTTACTTTATTTTTTTCTTCGGGCGATATTCTGAGATAAACAGACCAGTCATCGTCAGAATGGTACCGAGTGCTACCAGCAGGGTGATTTTTTCCTGCAGGACAATAGCCGAAGTAATGACGGTGATGACGGGAACCATATAAATATAAACGCTGGCCTTTACTGCACCCAACTCCCTAACTGCCAAATTCCAGGTGACAAAGCAGAGTGCGGAAGCACCCAGTCCTAGAAAGACGATATTGAAAAGATAGGTAGTATTGGCAAAGCGCGCCAGGTTCAGCTCAAAATCCAGAAAGCCCAGCGTCGGCAGCATAAAGAGAATGCCGTAGAAAAAGGTTCTGCGAGTGGCGAGGATAACAGGATAGCCGTAGCTGCTGATTTTTTTCGTCAGCAGGGCATAAAACGCCCACACGACGGCAGCGGAAATCGCCAGCAAATCACCTAAGGGATTGAGCTGCATGGCTGCGCCGTTGAAGCTGATGCAGGCGATACCGCTCATCACGATAAAAAAGCCGATGATGAACTGTTTGCTTAAGCTGCCGGCAGAATGCATAAAATAATGCGCCAGCAGCGCAGTAAAGAAAGGCGCTGTGCTGCCGATTACGCTAACGTTGGAGGCTTGCGTATAGGTCAAGGCGATGTTTTCCAAAAGGTAGTAGAGGCAGATACCGCAAAGGCCTGCGGCCATAAAAACAGGCTCCTGCTTTTTATCTGTTTTCAGCATTTTAGGATAGGCCAGCCAAAGGGCGAAAAAGGCCATAATAAAGCGGAAAAAAAGGATTTCCAACGGCTGAAAGCCGGTAAGTAAAACCTTGGTAGAAATAAAGGTCGTGCCCCAGGTAGCAATTGTAATGATGGCAGCAAGGTGACCGATGTAGCGAGTGTTTTGCATTTGCTTAGGAATCTCCGTTCTTTTAGTGCGCAGTAAAACGCACTCTATGATTTTAGCAGACTAAAATCCTGCTATGAACAAACTATCCCCTCTGCCGGTATGACAGAAGGGATAGGCTTTAAGTTTTTATTTTGTGTGCTTATCTTCGGCAGCCTGCTTATTGGGGGCTGCTGCTGCGTATTTCGTCAGGGCAACCTTAGTAATGTGAAAGTCGCCTACGGCAGCAGGACCGTCGATACAGCCGTTGGAGCAGGCCATACCTTCGATATAGCTGCAGTCGAGCTTGCCTTCGGCAGCAGCCTTGACGGTGTCGCGGCATTTGTCCAGACCGGAGCAGTATTGCGCATTATGTACCTCACCGCCCATATCGGCAACCGTATCCTGCACGGCAGCACTTACGCCGGCCGTCAGAGGGAAGCTCAGGCCAAGCTTGGAGGCATCGCGTTCATAAGCAGTATCACCGCTCATTTCCGCAAATTTGATATCCTTGCCCTCCAGCATGCACATAATCTCTTCAAAGGTCAGCACATAGTTGATGGTTTCGCGGTGCTCGCGTGCTTCCACCTTTTTGGCGATGCAGGGACCGATGAACACAGTAACTGCATAAGGATATTTTTGCTTAATCAGCTCAGCGCAGGTGAGCATGGGAGAAGGTGTATCCGAAATCTTGTCGGCTGCCTCCGGTACCTGTGTTTTAATCAGCTTAACAAAGGCAGGACAGCAGGAGCTGGTCATAAAGCCCTGCTTGGCAGGAACATTCTCCAGATATTCCTCTGCTTCCTTAACGCTGGTGATATCGGCGCCAACGCCAACCTCTACAACTTCAGCGAAGCCTGCTTTTTGCAGTGCCTCGTAAATTTGTGCCATGGTAATCTTCAGACCGTATTGGCCTACGATAGAAGGTGCCACAAGGGCGATAACCTGCTTGCCCTGTTGAATTTCGCGGATAACGCGGATAATATTGCTGCGCTCGTCGATAGCGCCGAAGGGGCAGGCATTACGGCAGGCACCGCAGGAAACACATTTTTCGTGGTCAATGACAGCCTTACGGTTTTCACCGATGCTGATGGCACCGATGGCGCAGGCACGCACGCAGGGACGATGGATTTCGATAATCGCACCGTAGGGGCACATCTGCTTGCAGCGTCCGCATTCAATACATTTCGTTTTATCGATAAAGGCGCGGTCCTGAATAATGCTGATAGCCTTTTTCGGGCAGTTATTCATGCATTTGTGGGTAATGCAGTGACGGCACATATCGGTAACGTAATAAGCATCAATCGGGCATTGGTCGCAGGCTGCGGGGAGCACGTCGATAATCGGCAAATCCGTGCGCTCAGGCTCGTTCAGCGTCAGCTTGGCAGCCTCGATGATATTGCTGGAGCACTTCTGGCCCAGCGCCATATCAATACGGTTTTTCAGTACGGCTCTTTCTTTATAAACACAGCAGCGGTAGCGCGGAGTATCCTCGCGTACCTCCTGCAGAATATCGTAGACGTGGTCAGGCAACTCGTTATTCCAGGTGTAGCGGGATAAATGCTCCAGCACCATGCGGCGCAGCTGCGCAACAGCGGTTAATTCCATAAGGGTTCCTCCTTGGCAATTAGTTATATTGCGTTTTGCATTGCATACTCTATATTGTACAATTCTTTACAGAACGTAAAAATCCTGCTGAAGCGTGTGTAGTATAACCGTTAATTTTATATTAGCATTAGTTTTTGAAGATATTCATGCGAAAAGCAATTAACATATCGGGAAGTGAATAAAAATTTTAGCAAATGAGTGTCTGGAATCATCGAAGTGCTGCATTGTTTGAGCGCTATTGTATGTTTATCTTGCAAAAATTCCTAGCTTCGCGCGAGTTTTGCAGCACTTCGCATATGGTTCCACACGAAATTTGCGTTGTGCCCTTTGGGCACGGAAAATTTTTTCTGAACGGAACGAAATGTTAATTGTGACGCTAACAGAAAAAGCGTTTTCCACGAAAAAATTAAAATTTTTCCTCTTACCCTCTTTACAAATTGAAAACCTAGTATTATAATAAGCGCATAAAGCAACAACGTGGTTGTTGGATCGAAAGGTCCAAACTTCGTGGTTGCTTTTTCTTTTATATCAGCGGTGAGAATTATAATTTATATCTTACCCATGATAAGTGCAACGAAGCACCGTAGCAGCGCAGGGCGCAGCTGACGGTGCTTTCTTATTTACAGAGCCAGAGAGAAGAAAATCTGTAAAGCACAAAAAATGTAATTCAAATGAGGGGCTTACACTTCGTAAACCCAAGGAAATTCTCAGAGAGAAATTAGGGAGGTTTTACAATGAATGATGTACCGAAACTGTTTGGCAGCTTAGTTTTTAACGAAAGCGTTATGAAGGACCGTCTGCCGACTGCAACCTATAAGGCATATAAGGCAGCAGTGCTGGCAGGCACTCCGCTGAATCTGGAAATTGCTAATATTATCGCCAATGCTATGAAGGATTGGGCTCTGGAGCATGGCTGCACTCATTTTACTCATTGGTTCCAACCGATGACCGGTATTACTGCTGAAAAGCATGAAAGCTTCATTTCTCCTACTGCCGAAGGCCGTGTAATCATGGATTTCTCCGGCAAAGAGCTGATTCAGGGCGAGCCAGATGCTTCCAGCTTCCCGTCCGGCGGCTTGCGTGCAACCTTTGAAGCCCGCGGCTATACAGCATGGGACCCGACCTCCTATGCATTTATCAAAGATAACTGCCTGTGCATTCCTACAGCCTTCTGCTCCTACACCGGCGAAGTGTTGGATAAAAAGACTCCGCTGCTGCGTTCCATGAATGCAGTCAGCAAAGCAGCCTGCAAGCTGCTGAAGCTGTTCGGCATTGATACTATCCGCGTCAACAGTACTGTTGGTCCGGAACAGGAATATTTCCTCGTAGATAAAAAAATGTGGGAAAAACGTAAAGACCTGGTTTACACCGGTCGTACCCTTTTCGGTGCGAAATCTCCGCGTGGCCAGGAGCTGGACGACCACTACTTCGGCATTATCAAACAAAGAGTACTTTCCTTCATGAAGGATTTAGACGAGGAGCTGTGGAAGCTGGGCGTACTCGCCAAGACCGAGCATAACGAAGTTGCTCCGGCACAGCACGAGCTTGCACCTATCTTCACCACTACCAACGTAGCATCTGACCATAACCAGCTGATGATGGAGTTCATGAAACGTGTAGCTCTGCGTCATGGTCTTGTTTGCCTGCTGCATGAAAAACCCTTCGACGGCGTAAACGGCAGCGGCAAGCATAACAACTGGTCCTTATCTACGGAAGAAGGCCTGAACCTGTTGGATCCCGGCAAGGAGCCGTACAAAAACCTGCGCTTCCTGACCTTCCTGGCAGCAATCATCAAGGCTGTTGATGAATATCAGGATCTGCTGCGTGTATCTGTTGCCAGCGCCGGCAATGACCATCGTCTGGGTGCAAATGAAGCTCCTCCGGCTATCGTTTCCATGTTCCTTGGCACTGAGCTGACTGCAGTCCTTGAAGCTATTGCAGCAGACAAGGTTTACAACGGCAACCCGGAAAGCTACATCAAGGTTAGCGACGATACCATTCCTGCTCTTGTTAAGGATAACACCGACAGAAACAGAACTTCTCCGTTCGCCTTCACCGGCAATAAATTTGAATTCCGTATGCTGGGCAGCATGTTCTCCATCGCAGGCCCCAACATCGTACTGAACACCATCGTTGCCGAAGAGCTGGATGAATTTGCCGATAAGCTGGCAGATGCTCCTGACTTGGAAGCAGCAGTATATGATCTTGTTAAAGAAACCTATAAAGCTCATAAACGCATTGTCTTCAATGGCAACGGTTATACCGATGCATGGGTTGAGGAAGCTGCCAAACGCGGTCTGCTGAACCTCAAATCTACTCCGGAGGCTCTGCCGTATCTGGGACATGCCAAGAACATCGAGCTGTTCGAAAAGCATAACATCTTCACTAAAGCCGAGGTTGAATCCCGTGTAGAAATCCTGCTGGAGAACTACAGCACCACGATTTCTATCGAAGCAGCAACCATGCTGGATATGTTCCATAAGGACATCCTCCCGGCAGTTACCGCTTATACCGGAGATTTGACCAAAGCAGTACTTGATAAAAAGGCTGCCGGTATCAGTGCAGGCTTTGAAGGCGCACTTGCCGATAAGCTGAGCAAGCTGGGCGGAGAAATGTATGCATCCTCCCTGAAGCTGGAAGATGGCTTGAAGGAAGCAGTAGAAATCGGCGATAGCGAGAAGCAGGCTCTGTACTATCACGATACCGTTCTTGAAGAAATGGGCAAGCTGAGAAGTGCTGTCGATGCTGCCGAAGCTTTGACCGGTGGTAAGTATCTCGACTATCCGACTTATGGTGAGTTGTTGTTTGGTGTAAATGAGTAAGCTGCAGTTGCCTTCTCGACAGCCTCGAGTAAGGTGTGTTAAGATAAAATAATATATATAAACTCATACACAATGGGGTGTATCCGAAAAATCGGGTACGCCCCTTTTTCTTTAGCTAATGCCATGTGAGCGCTGCTCAATGACACGTTAAAAAATATTATAATTTGAGGGGTGTTTACAAATGGACAAATATGTATCTGCCGATACTATATGGGTGCTGATAGGTGCCTTCCTGGTATTTTCTATGCAGCCGGGCTTCGCAATGGTTGAAACAGGCTTTACCAGAGCTAAAAATGCCGGCAACATCGTCATGAAAAACGTCATGGATATGTGCCTCGGCTCCATCGTTTTCTGGGTTCTGGGCTTTGGCTTGATGTTTGGTACCGATATCGGCGGCTTCATCGGTACGCCGGACTTCTTTGTAAAAGGTGATTACGGTGCCAGCTATCCAAGCACTGCGTACTTTATCTTCCAGACGATGTTCTGTGCTACCGCAGCAACAATTGTTTCCGGTGCTATGGCAGAACGTACCAACTTCCTGGTATATTGCATTTACAGCGTATTAATCAGCGCTATTATCTACCCGATTAGCGGTCACTGGATTTGGGGCGGCGGCTGGCTCGCACAGATGGGCTTCCACGATTTTGCCGGTTCAACTGCCGTTCATATGGTAGGCGGTGTTGCTTCTCTCGTCGGTGCCAAGTTGATTGGCGCGCGTATCGGCAAATACAATGCCGACGGTACGGTAAACGCTATTCCCGGTCACAGTATTCCGCTTGGTGCCTTGGGCGTTTTCCTTCTCTGGTTCGGCTGGTTTGGCTTCAACGGTGCTTCCACCGTCTGCGCAACCGGTGATGACGCCTTGGTTTCCATGGGTGCTATCTTCATTACCACTAACATGGCTGCAGCAGCTGCTG